>ERZ773013.1832-NODE-1832-length-12158-cov-13.511774_pt1 | contig 12158 bp, 9 predicted proteins | sample MGYA00511670_ERZ773013 | MGnify/ENA primary metagenome ERZ773013 (study PRJEB29015, sample SAMEA2738120) | human oral metagenome | biome: human oral; feature: human-associated habitat; material: saliva | place: China | collected 2257 ...
TCAAAATATATAAAAAAGTTAGACGGATCTGAGCCAAGTATCTTGGATTAGCCGTCTAGCTTTTTTTGTATAAATAGTTACTTATTGTTAATCCCTATAATAACCTATAGTTTAGATCTCTAGGTTAATATGGATATCTCAAAATAGCTTGATTTATCAAGCTTATTGTCAATAAATAAAGATTTCAATAGATTGAATTCTTGTCTTATTTTTGTTAAAATACTACTTGGAGCATTAGGACACCTAGCATAAAAATGTAAAAAAAGTGTGTATTTTTGCTTATAAACTATAGCATGCAATAAGCCAGCTTCTTTGCTAATGGTCATGAGGTTAACAAAGGCTGGCATGTTGAAAAAGGAAAGGAAAACGATGTTTCGAAGTAAGAAATATAACAAGGATTTCGAGATTATTGACGAAAAGAAGCGGTACAAGCTCTATAAGTCTGGGAAAAATTGGGTAAAAGCTTCAAATTCTCAACTCGATCTCTTTCGTATTGGTGGAATGGGAGAAGTTGTCTCAAACAGCTTGTCAGATACAGAAGAGCTTGATCACGATCATCTGAGCCTCAACACTCTTGCAGGTTTAGGGGGAATATTAGCTGCTGGAGCAGCAGGCTTGATGGTGACTCAGGAGCAGTCTGTCTATGCGGATGAAACATCTGAATACACAGATAAAGCTGTCATTTCAGCTGAAGTCAAGGATAATGAGGAAGCGGCAGAAGCAAGTACCAATTCGATCATTGCTCAAGCGCAAGCGGAAATGCGAAAAGCAAAAGCAGAACAAGCTTCTGAGTTAGCCTCTGTTTCAGCCGCTCAGTCAGTCAGCGCTTCTGTCTCTACAAGTGAGTCAGTCTCTCTTAGCATCTCGACTAGCCAGTCAGTTTCCGCTAGTAGTTCAGCTTCTGTCAGCCAGTCTGTATCTGCTAGCAGTTCTGTCTTGACTAGCAAATCAGCGAGTACTGAGCCTGCTACAAAGGTATCAGAGAGCAAAGCGCCAGCTAAGCTAGAGAGTTCCAACAATACAACTTCTCTAGAACAGGATAAAGTGCTAACTAGCGCATCAGTAGCTGATGCTTCCGTCTCAGCTTCTAATTCTGTCTCACTGGATGTCAAAGTCAATGTTGCTGATAGCTTTGTCTCATCTGCTGCCGGACAAAGTGTAGCTAGTGCTACATTGAGCAATAGCCAAGCCCTAGCGACCAGCAACAACTTAGCAGCTGGTGTGGTAGCTGATAAGAACCAAGCCCAAGGCAAGGACGAGCTTAAGCAAGCTGAGAAGAGTCAAACGGTAGATAAGACCGTGACCACTTCACCAAAAGAGCCTGTCAGTGCTTCTGCTAGTGCCAGTCAATCAACAAGTGGATCGAATGTTTCTGTAGTGTCAAGTTTGTCTGTTGAACAGAGTGGATCGACGACAGCAATTGACCAGCAACCTTCTACTTCAAAAGAAGCAAAGAACCTTGAAATTGACTCAGCTGAATTAAAAATAACTGAAATTACTGGTAAGAATAGTGTTAGTGGAGTTCAATCAACTTCTGTCACAACTAGCTTAATTGAAGCTGCTGCGGTTGCAATAGCATCTTCAGAAGTCACTGCTAAACAACAAGAAGAAAACCGTAGGAAGTTGACCAATCTTTCAGCTGAAATAGGTGACTATCTAGCAAAAGCGGTTGATTTACCAAATACGGATTCAGCTCTTGCTAAGGCCAATGCTGCAGTAACAGAAATTGAAAAAGCCCTGACTGATCCAACTAGTGATTTAACAACAGTATTGCAAAAAGCTACTTCAGCGCGTAATTCGATTGTCAATGCTGTGTTGGCGGCTAATTCTGGTGTGCGTGATGCACGAAATGGGGCAGAAATTGCTAGAGGGGCACACTCACGTGCAGCCTCTAAACCACCTACGATTTCTATGCCATCCACTATCACAATTTATAATGATGAAGCAGTCAATAATTTTCAGATAAGGCTGAATGATGATAAAGGGATGGCTAAAATCACGCCCTCCCCATCCAATGCTATTATTACAGGTTTAAATGCACCGAACTATCCAACTAACAAGAAAGGGGTATTTGGAGATCTATATATCTATGATCAATCGGGGAGACAAATAGGTGCCCAAAGGTCATACACCATTGACATAATAGGGACAGTGGGTCGTGAAAACGGAACTTGGAAACCCTATAAGCCTGGTACCTATGTTCTGGAGTACACAGTAACAGATATTCATGGCCTGACTGCGACAGCACGTACGAATTTCCATATCAAAGGCTTCAACGAACGCCACAACCCAGTTAGTGGGGATACTGTTATTGTTAAGAATCCCTCTTCTTTGACTAAAAGTGAACGCGATCAAGTACTTGAAAAATTTAAAGAAAAAAACCAGTCGCTTTTATCTGGTAGTGATTTTACGAAAGATGGCGTAACCGGAACGATTTCGGTAGCTGAAAATGGGAATATTACCATTACCTACCGTGATAATACTACAACTGTTATCCCAGCTAATGTGGATGCTGTTCCAGTTCCAAGTGCAACGGTAACTCGTAACGGTCAAACTCTAACACCTGTAAACGGCAACTATATTGTGTACGCAGGAGATGATATTCAAATTAATTTCACTGCTACAGATAATAGTGGGCAATTGTCAGAATTTAAGATCGTTTCAAATGAAGATGCAAATGGTTCAGCCCTTAAAAATAATTTCTTTGAAGATAATAAATATGGGACGGGAACAGTAGATCATTTAACGGGGAATATCACAGCGACTACTGCTAGTCCAGCTCGCATTACAGTAAGAGCTCATTTGAATGATAATCTAGAGTACGATAAAAATGGTAGAAATAGTTGGCAACGCAATGCAGTAGCAACGGATAAGGCTGGTAATAGTAATAGCGCAGGAAATGATTCACCGGGCAATGTCCGTATTGTGCAAGGTAGGCTGACAGATATTATGGAAGGGGTAGCACCGACTGAAACCTTCCAGGTAGAGAGTGTTTCTCAATTAAAACCTCAAGAAAAAACTCGTATATTGGCGGCTGTTGAGAAACTAAACAATAAGCAGGAAAAACGTATTGATTCCTTTACTATTAATAACAATGGAACAGTTACCATTATCTATAAAGATAAGACTACGGATACGTTCACTGTAAAACTTTCTGATAGTGAGTATAAGAGTAGCAGTGCTTCAACTAGTCTAAGTCAAAGACAGTCAACCAGTACCTCAGCGAGTGCATCGGTAAGCGCCAGCACTTCAGCGAGCGCATCTGCCTCAACGAGAGCATCCGTTTCTGCAAGAATGTCAGCAAGTGCGTCTGCCTCAACCAGTGCCTCAGTAAGTGCTAGTACATCAGCGAGGGCGTCGGCTTCAACGAGCGCCAGCCGTTCAGTTTCTGCTAGCCAGAGCTTGTCTACTTCCTTGCGCAATAGCCAATCGGCATCGATGAGCGCCAGCCGCTCGGTTTCAGCGAGAAATAGTGTTTCGGCCTCAGTGAGCGGTAGTCAGTCTGTCTCAGTGAGCAATAGTGCTTCAGCTTCACTGAGTGGTAGCCAATCTATCTCATTAAGTAATAGTGCTTCAGCGTCATTGAGCTTGAGTCAATCTGTCTCATTGAGCAAGAGCGCTTCAGCATCACTGAGCTTGAGTCAGTCAGTCTCATTGAGTAATAGTGCTTCAGCGTCATTGAGCTTGAGTCAATCAGTCTCAATAAGTAAGAGTGCCTCAGCATCGTTGAGTGGTAGTCAATCAGTCTCATTAAGTAATAGTTCTTCAGCTTCGTTGAGCTTGAGTCAGTCAGTTTCATTGAGCAAGAGTGCTTCAGCGTCATTGAGCTTGAGTCAATCAGTTTCAACAAGTACGAGTGCTTCAGCGTCACTGAGCTTGAGTCAATCCGTTTCAACAAGTGCAAGTACTTCAGCGTCATTGAGCTTGAGCCAGTCAGTTTCAACAAGTGAATCAGCTTCAGCATCAGTAAGCCTGAGCCAGTCAGTCTCAGCAAGCACAAGCACTTCAGTATCAGTAAGCTTGAGCCAATCCGTTTCAACAAGTGCAAGTGCCTCAGCATCATTGAGCCTGAGCCAATCAGTTTCAGCAAGTGAATCAGCCTCAGCTTCGTTGAGTGGCAGCCAATCTGTCTCAACAAGCGAGTCAGCTTCAGCGTCAATGAGCACCAGCCAGTCTGTATCAGTAAGCACAAGTGCCTCAGCTTCGTTGAGCTTAAGCCAGTCAGTTTCATTGAGTAAGAGTGCTTCAGCATCATTGAGCGGTAGCCAATCTGTCTCATTGAGCAAAAGTGCCTCAGCTTCGTTGAGTGGTAGCCAGTCAGTCTCATTGAGCAATAGTGCTTCAGCTTCGTTAAGCTTGAGTCAGTCAGTTTCATTGAGCAAGAGTGCCTCAGCATCGTTGAGTGGTAGCCAATCCGTCTCATTAAGTAAGAGTGCTTCAGCATCAGTAAGTCTGAGCCAGTCTGAATCAGCAAGCACAAGCACTTCAGCATCAGTAAGCTTGAGTCAATCTGTTTCAACAAGTGCCAGTGCTTCAGCGTCATTGAGCTTGAGCCAGTCAGTTTCAACAAGTGCAAGTGCTTCAACCTCAATGAGCACCAGCCAGTCTGTCTCAGTAAGTGCCAGTGCTTCAGCATCGTTGAGCTTGAGCCAATCAGTTTCAACAAGCACAAGTGCTTCAGCATCAGAAAGCCTGAGCCAGTCAGTTTCAACAAGTGAATCAGCTTCAACTTCATTGAGCACCAGTCAGTCTGTCTCAGCAAGTGCAAGTGCCTCAGCATCAGTAAGCTTGAGTCAGTCAGTTTCAGTAAGTGCAAGTGCTTCAGCATCAGTAAGCTTGAGTCAATCCGTTTCAACAAGTGAATCAGCTTCAGCGTCATTGAGTTTGAGTCAATCTGTCTCAGCAAGTGCAAGTGCCTCAGCTTCATTGAGCGCAAGCCAGTCTGTCTCAACAAGCGAGTCAGCTTCAGCGTCATTGAGTACCAGCCAGTCTGTCTCAGTAAGTGCAAGTGCTTCAGCATCAGTAAGCTTGAGTCAATCCGTTTCAGCAAGCACAAGTACTTCAGCATCAGTAAGCTTGAGTCAATCCGTTTCAACAAGTGCCAGTGCTTCAGCATCATTGAGCCTGAGCCAATCAGTTTCAACAAGCGAGTCTGCTTCAGCATCAGTAAGCTTGAGCCAGTCTGTCTCAGCAAGCACAAGCACTTCAGCATCAGTAAGCTTGAGTCAATCCGTTTCAACAAGCGCAAGTGCCTCAGCATCAGTAAGCTTGAGTCAATCAGTTTCAACAAGCACAAGCACTTCAGCATCAGTAAGCCTGAGCCAGTCAGTTTCAACAAGCGAGTCTGCTTCAGCGTCCTTGAGCTTGAGCCAGTCAGTTTCAACAAGCGAGTCTGCCTCAACTTCATTGAGCTTGAGCCAGTCAGTTTCAACAAGTGAATCTGCTTCAACCTCAATGAGCGCAAGCCAGTCTGTATCAGCAAGTGAATCAGCTTCAACTTCATTGAGCACCAGCCAGTCTGTATCAGTAAGCGCAAGTGCCTCAGCGTCCTTGAGCTTGAGCCAGTCAGTCTCAGCAAGTGCAAGTGCTTCAGCATCAGTAAGCCTGAGCCAGTCTGTCTCAGTAAGCACAAGTGCTTCAGCATCAGCTTCGTTGAGTGGCAGCCAATCTGTCTCAGTAAGTGCCAGTGCTTCAGCATCGTTGAGCTTGAGCCAATCATTTTCAACAAGCACAAGCGCTTCAGCATCGTTGAGCTTGAGTCAATCAGTTTCAACAAGTGCAAGTGCCTCAGCTTCATTGAGCGCAAGCCAGTCCGTTTCAACAAGTGAATCTGTTTCAACCTCATTGAGCACCAGCCAGTCTGTATCAGCAAGCGAATCAGCTTCAGCGTCATTGAGCTTGAGCCAGTCTGTCTCAACAAGCGCAAGTGCTTCAGCATCGTTGAGCTTGAGTCAATCTGTCTCAGCAAGCGTAAGTGCCTCATCTTCATTGAGCACCAGCCAGTCTGTCTCAGCAAGCGAGTCAGCTTCAGCGTCAATGAGCGCAAGCCAGTCAGTCTCAGTAAGTGCAAGTGCGTCAGATTCAGCAAGCACAAGTTTGAGTACAAGCCTCAGTGCCTCACTTAGCGCTTCTGAGTCAACAAGTACCAGCTTGAGTACAAGTCTAAGTGCTTCGATCAGTGCCTCAGATTCAGCAAGTACTAGCCTGAGCACGAGCCTGAGCACGAGTCTCAGTGCCTCACTCAGTGCATCAGATTCAGCAAGCACAAGCCTCAGTGCCTCACTCAGTGCCTCAATTAGTGCTTCAGATTCAATAAGTACAAGTTTGAGTACCAGTCTAAGTGCCTCAATTAGTGCAAGCGACTCAGCAAGTACAAGTTTGAGCACAAGCCTCAGTGCCTCAATTAGCGCTTCAGATTCAGTAAGTACCAGCTTGAGTACGAGTCTCAGTGCTTCGATCAGTGCCTCAGAGTCAACAAGTACCAGCTTGAGCACTAGCCTCAGTGCCTCACTCAGCGCGTCAGAGTCAACAAGCACCAGCTTGAGTACAAGCCTCAGTGCCTCACTTAGCGCCTCAGATTCAGCAAGTACCAGCTTGAGTACGAGTCTAAGTGCTTCGATCAGTGCCTCAGATTCAGCAAGCACCAGCTTAAGCACAAGTCTAAGTACATCAATCAGTGCGTCAGATTCATCAAGCACTAGCTTGAGTACAAGTCTAAGTGCTTCACTTAGTGCAAGCGACTCAACAAGCACCAGCCTCAGTGCTTCAATCTCAGCAAGCGAGAGTGCATCATCTTCTGTAAGCAGTAGCCAATCAACCTCAGCGAGCGAGAGCACTTCAGCATCATTGAGCGCTAGCGAGTCTGCTCTGGCAAGTGAAAATGATTTGGCATCACTGAGTGTAAGCGAATCTCTATCAGCAAGCGCAAGCTTAAGCACTAGCGTATCGGCTTCATTCAGCGCGTCAGACTCAGCAAGCGAGAGTGTAAGTACCTCTACATCACTTAGCGATAGCCTTTCAAGCAGCTTGAGTACAAGTGTGTCACAAGAGTCAAACTCATTCAGCTATAGTAAGGGTGATCCAACCAGCGAGTCTAAGCCAGAGTTTAACCTGCCAAGCTACCTCGCATCTGTGAGTGCAAGTACTTCAGCTTCTGTAAGTGATAGTCAGTCTGTCTCTACCTCATTGAGCACAAGTACAAGCATTTCAGGCTCAATCAGTGCCAGCCATGCTATCGCTGACGAATCACTTTCAGCAAGTGCCTACTTGAGTACGAGCGTCTCTACTTCATTGAGCGCATCAGTAAGTGTGTCACTGAGTGACAGCGCAAGCATTTCAACTAGTCTGTCTGAAAGTGCGTCTGTATCTAGTGCTACAAATCACTCTCGAGCACCTAAGCCACAGCCTGCACAACCAGGACAAGTCAAAGTTACTCCAAATGCTAAAGCTTTACCAAATACAGGAACTGCCAATAATCCATTAGCAGCTCTTGGATTGGGAATAGCAACTTGGGCATCAGCCTTTCTCAAGAACAAAAAGAAGAAAGAATCCACATCTGATGTCAATTTGGAAGACTAATCTTAAAACCTAGCTAAAATGATACCAGCATTTTAGTGATGGAACGCAAAACCCGGATAGCCATAGACTATCTGGGTTTTTTGCTTCTTGCATGTATAGAATGTGAGTTGTGCTGAGATAAAAGATAAACTGGGCAATTTAGATGTTTTGAGCCTGAGACTAGAAAGCGATGAACCAAGCTAAATATTTTGAAATTTAGCTCTTCCTGCTTGTCTTTTATTGTGGTGAGAGGGCCTTGCCGCCTGTTCTAGTTTGCTCTTGAGTATGAAGAAAATAAAAGTTTCAAAATGAGCAAAAATAATTCAATTCTTTTTTAGAAAAGGCTTGTGAGATTAGGCTGGTTGTTTTAAAATAGTATAGGAGATTATCCGCTATTTATTTTTCGGAGGAAAAGAAATGTCCATTAATTGGCAAGAAATTATATTTAGCTTTTTAGGAGGCTTGGGGCTGTTCCTATACAGTATTCGTATGATGGGAGACGGCTTGCAGCAGGCAGCGGGAGACCGTCTGCGCTATTTCATTGATAAATACACGAGCAATCCTTTTTTAGGTGTGCTAGTTGGGATTGGGATGACAGCTCTGATCCAGTCTAGTTCAGGTGTGACAGTGATTACAGTTGGTCTGGTTAGTGCGGGGCTGTTGACCCTGCGTCAGGCTATCGGGATTGTCATGGGGGCCAATATTGGTACGACCGTGACTTCCTTCATCATTGGTTTTAAGTTGGGTGATTATGCACTTCCTTTGCTCTTTATCGGTGCGGTTTGCCTATTTTTCACAAAAAATCGCTCTGTTAACAATATCGGGCGCATCTTCTTTGGTGTTGGCGGGATCTTTTTTGCCCTCAATCTCATGAGTGGAGCCATGGAGCCACTTAAAGATCTGCAAGTCTTTCGCGACTATATGGTTCAGCTGAGTAAAAATCCAGTTTTAGGTGTCTTTGTCGGAACGGGTTTGACCTTGCTCATCCAGGCATCATCAGCGACTATTGGGATTCTGCAAAATCTCTATGCCAGCAATCTCATTGATTTGCATGGAGCCTTGCCTGTCCTCTTTGGTGACAATATCGGAACGACGATTACAGCGATCATTGCTTCCTTGGGTGCTAATATCGCAGCCAAGCGTGTTGCTGGAGCCCATGTGGCCTTTAACGTGTTGGGGACAATCATCTGTATGATTTTCTTGTTGCCTTTTACATCGCTGATTCAGTGGTTTGAGACAGCCTTGCACTTGTCACCAGAAATGACCATTGCCTTTGCCCACGGAACTTTTAATATTACCAATACCATTATCCAATTTCCTTTTATTGGCTTTTTAGCATATTTGGTTACCAAGTTGATTCCGGGTGAGGATGAAACCGTTAAATACGAATCTCTCTACCTTGATACGATCTTGATTGACCAAGCGCCATCACTGGCTCTGGGAAATGCTAAAAAGGAACTCCTTCACTTGGGTGGCTACGCGGCTAAATCTTTCGAATTGGCCTATGATTATATTATTAATTACGAAGAAAAATCCGCTGAGAAGGGTCATAAGACTGAGGAAGCCATCAACGCTATTGATGATGAATTGACTCGCTATCTGATTGTCCTATCTGGTCAACAGCTCAATCCAAAAGAGAGTGAAGTCTTGACCAGCATTCTGGACTCTAGCCGTGATTTGGAGAGGATCGGCGACCACTCAGAAGCTTTGCTGAATTTGACAGACTACTTGCACCGCAAGAAAGTGGAATTTTCACCAGCTGCCTTGGCAGAGTTGGAAAACATTTATCAATTGACCTTGGACTTTATCAAAGAAGCTTTGACTTCTGTGGAAACAAATGATGTGGAATTGGCCAACACTTTAGAAGTCAAGCATACAGCTATTGACAAGCTAGAACGCAGCCTGCGCAAGACTCACATTGCCCGTCTCAACAAGGGAGAATGTACGCCTCAGGCTGGGGTCAACTTCATCGATATTATTTCCCACTATACCAGAGTTGCTGACCACGCCATGAATTTGGCTGAGAAAGTACAAATGGAACAAATTTAAGACAGGAGGCTGGGACAAAAGTCCTAGCCTCTCAATTGTCTTTGGATTGTCGAGCAAGACGCAGTGGTTGAGTGGGCTCTACTACGCTGATTTCATCAGCTTTTACAGCCCTACTCAACTGTGCGGAGGTGGGACGACGAAATCGAATTCTAACGAATTACCGATTTCTGTCCCACTCTCTTTTTTGCGCTCTTTTAAAGTTTGAGAGTAGCGAGGGATAATTGGACAGAATCCAAAAAAAACAGTAAAATAGAGGAATACCAATCTAAATGAAATTTGAGTGATAATCGTGGAAAAAAGAGAGAATCTTACTAAAACAGCTATTTGCGGTATTATCAATGTCACCCCAGATTCTTTTTCTGATGGGGGCCAATTTTATGCTATTGAAGAAGCCTTAAAGCAGGCTCGAAAATTGATAGCTGAAGGTGCCACTATTTTAGATATCGGTGGGGAATCTACTCGACCTGGAAGTAGCTATGTTGAGATTGAAGAGGAAATCCAACGTGTGGTTCCAGTCATTAAGGCTATCCGTCAAGAAAGTGATGTTCTGATTTCGATCGACACTTGGAAGAGTCAAGTGGCAGAAGCGGCTCTAAAGGCTGGGGCCTATATAGTCAATGACATTACAGGTCTTATGGGGGATGAGAAGATGGCAGAAGTGGTTGCCAAAGCAGGAGCTCAGGTGGTCATCATGTTTAATCCAGTCATGGTACGTCCTCAGCACCCTAGTTCACTTATCTTCCCTCATTTTGGATTTGGAGAGCCTTTTACAAAAGAAGACTTGGCTGAATTTGAACAACTGCCAGTAGAAGAATTGATGACAGCTTTCTTTGGCCGTGCACTTGCAAGAGCGAAGGAAGCTGGTATTGCAAAAGAAAACATCATGCTGGATCCAGGGATTGGCTTTGGCTTGACCAAAAAGGAAAATCTCATCCTTCTACGTGACCTTGATAAATTGCACGAGATGGGCTATCCTATCTTTCTAGGAGTCTCTCGCAAGCGCTTTGTCATCAATATTCTGGAAGAAAATGGCTTTGAAGTCAATCCAGATACAGAAGTAGGTTTCCGAAATCGTGATATTGCTTCGGCTCATGTAACCAGTATTGCTGCCAGACAAGGTGTGGAAGTGGTGCGTGTACATGATGTAGCCAGTCACAAGATGGCAGTCGAAATTGCGTCTGCTGTCCGCCTAGCAGATGATGCGGAAAATTTAGATTTGAAACAATATAAGTAAGATGAATAAAAACGAAACGAATCAGTGGATAGCAAACTATCGGACAGATCAACCGCATTTCGGCTTGGAGAGGATGGTGGAATTGTTAGCCTTACGTGGCAATCCCCATCTTAAGCTCAAGGTTATCCACATCGGTGGAACCAATGGTAAGGGATCTACCATAGCTTTTTTGAAAAATATGTTGGAAAAGATGGGACTAAGAGTTGGTGTCTTTAGCTCTCCCTATCTGATTCATTATACCGACCAGATTGCCATTAATGGAGAGTCTATCTCAGAAGCGAGATTAGAAGTCTTAATGTCGGAATATCGCTCACTACTTGAAGGGGAGTACGCTCCTACCTTACAAGGAACGACAGAATTCGAGATTATCACTACTATAGCCTATGATTACTTTGCCTCAGAGCAAGTTGATGTGGCTATTATGGAAGTTGGTATGGGTGGACTTTTGGATAGTACCAATGTCTGTCAGCCTATTCTAACAGGTATCACAACCATTGGACTGGATCATGTAGCTTTACTTGGTGATACTTTGGAAGCCATCGCAGAGCAGAAAGCAGGCATTATCAAGCCAGGAGTTCCTCTTGTAACGGGGAACATTGTCCCAGAAGCCTTGGCGGTTATTGACCAAATTGCGGAAGCAAAACAGGCTCCTAGCCTGTTCTATGGGGATGCCTATCAGGTTAGCCATCATGAAAGTATTGTCACTGGAGAGGTATTTGACTATACAAGTTCTGTTAGACAAGGTCGCTTTCAAACAGGTCTGCTTGGTTTGCACCAGATTGAGAATGCTGGAATGGCACTAACTTTGTTGGATGCCTATTGTCAAGAGACTGGGCGAGAATTGCCAGAAAATGATTTAGTGGCTCAAGCTTTAGAGGAAACAAGCTGGCCTGGACGTTTAGAAGTTGTTTCTAGAAAACCCTTGATGATTTTAGATGGGGCCCACAACCCCCATGCTATCAAGGCTTTGTTGGCAACTTTGGAAGAACGCTTTGCTGATTATCACAAGGAAATACTTTTTACATGTATAAAAACCAAGGCCTTGGAGGACATGTTAGATTTATTAGAGAACTTACCAGATACTAATCTTACACTAACACATTTTGATGATGGTCGAGCAACGGATGAAGAAGTGCTAAAGAAAGTAGCTTATTCTAGAAATCTTAGCTACCAGAGTTGGCAGGCATTTCTAGACCAAAATATGATAGATGACGAAGAGAAAAAAACAGTTAGGATAGTCACGGGCTCCTTGTATTTCTTGAGCCAGGTGAGAGCCTATCTAATGGAGAGGAAAAACTAGAGAATGGATACACAAAAG
>ERZ773013.1834-NODE-1834-length-12155-cov-6.497769_pt1 | contig 12155 bp, 5 predicted proteins | sample MGYA00511670_ERZ773013 | MGnify/ENA primary metagenome ERZ773013 (study PRJEB29015, sample SAMEA2738120) | human oral metagenome | biome: human oral; feature: human-associated habitat; material: saliva | place: China | collected 2257 ...
AGGATTCTGATTGGCTAGACGATACAGATGCCTGAACCAGCGAGTCTGATTGACTGGCTGAAACGGAGGCTTGTACCAAGGATTCTGACTGGCTGGCAGATACGGAGGCTTGTACCAATGAATCTGACTGACTTGCTGATACGGATTCCTGAACCAAGGATTCTGATTGACTTGCCGATACAGATTCCTGAACCAACGAGTCTGATTGGCTGGCTGAAACGGACTCTTGAATCAACGACTCGGACTGACTTGTGGAGATCGATTCTTGAACCAACGAGTTGGATTCACTTGTCGAGACAGATTGTGACAAGGAAATCGAGGTTGAAACCTGTGAGTCTGATTGACTGGCGGAGCTAGATGCTTGTGACAAGGAAACGGACTCACTGACCGAAACAGATTGAGAAGATGAAATGGATTCTGAAACTAGTGACTCTGAAGTTGAAATCGAGAAGTTTTGAGATTGTGAAGCAGATTCTGACGGTGTCATCTTCCGATAGTAATAATTCACACTCGTTAAGGGGTATGAATCTACTATTTTTTTGATCGTTTGTTTGAAGTTGGAAAAACCATCTGCTCCCTGAGGTGTTGCATCTTCTCCCACGACCATGGTCGTATTTTTATCGAGGTAGGCCGATTTTGGAAGTTCCGTGAATGGTTTTGGAACAGTATATTCTATTCCTGTTTTCTCATCAGTGTAAGTAACTGTCTCCTTACTAGAGAACCAACCTGTAATATCCAACTCAAAATGTTGGTAATCTATTCGTCTTGGTGTGACATTTAGGAAGTAGTCCTTGTTTTTACTTTCAACTTTACGAGTTCCACCTAAATCTGAAAGCTTATCCGTACTATCCTGTTTAAATTCTTTCTCATAAACAAGTGTATATACATCGGTTACCTTAGCATTTCCTACATCACCACTACTAACATCATGGATTTTAGAAGGATCTAAAACATAGTAGCGAAGAGAATAATCACCATTTTGATTAAGGGTGACAACTTCACTTTTAATGAAATGCTCACGCGCATCCCCTAATAGTTCAATTCTTGATTTCCCATTCTTACTATTATCGAACACCCCACTTTTACGATTCGGGAACACGGTGTGCGCTGGGACCTGTACATAACCAGGAAATTCTCGTGGATTGGAAGCTGTATAATGCTGGCCTTCCAATCCGTAGATTCTATACTCTAGTAAGGATCTTTCTTTCCCCGTTGGTTCATATTGCCCATTAAACCATCTACCATTCGGGTCCACTTCTCTATAGAAGGTCGATTGTTGTCCCATCATAGATGGAATTTTGATACTAGGATACGTCCTAATCAATTGCCCTTGATTCTCAGGCGTCATGACATCATAAATACTCCGGAATAAGAAAGCCTGTTCCGGAATAAAATTCGTCAGCATTCCAAAGGTCCCATTACCTGTAGAAGGTTCCGAATTAAAAACCTTGTTCCCAAAGGGAGCCTGACCAATCAGTACTTCTTTTGGTAATTGAATATCTTGGCCATATCCTTTTGGAGATACAGTTTGTGAAAAAATTTCAGCCCCATCTGATTTTCGGACAATGCGGAAATAAACATCCATTGCCTTATGCTTTTCCGGATCTATCTCACTGATATCAATCGACATAGTCGCATAGTAACCAAGTGACTCTCCTTGTTTATTCACAAAGTCCCAAATACCAAATGTATAACGATTGGTGTAGGGTTCACCTAAAAAATTTTTCAACTCTTCAGGCGAAAATCTTAAGAGATCTTTATCTAGATGAGGATCCTTAGCATATCCTGGTGTGTCAAGTGTAGGATCTTCTACACTCGCACCATTGGGATCTTCTGGGTTCGGGGTCATATCCAATACATCATCAGCCAAGTATGTTTCCTCAGCTAGAGGAGCCAACTGAGCAGAGATCGCAGGTTTCCCATCTATATTCGTATTTCCCACAAAACCTGCAGCTGTCAAGGTCGTCATCATCTCATCGACAGCTTTCTCCAAACGATCGCGCTGGTCAGCATAAGCTTGAGCACTGGCATTGGTCTGGATCAAGTTATTACTTGCAGCCACTTCGGCCTGCACTTTGTTAATGACCGCTTCGACCACTGCTCGGCGATCGGTGTCCGTCATTTTAGATGCGTAATTCCCTGCAATTTCTTGAAGCAATTCAGCTTCAGAGGTATTTTGTTCTAAAACAGTGGCTTCTTCTAAACTAATCGGTTTATCAACAACTACCTCTGACTCTAGAGCTTGAGCAGACTCACTAAGTGCCGTTGATAATGCAGTTGATCCAACTTCGCTCAAGGACAAAGAAGTAGATTCACTGATCGAAGTAGATACACTCACAGATGTAGAAAGGCTAGTTGATCCTGAAACAGAGATGGATTCTGAGGGCTGGCTTGAAGTTTTTGCTAAAACCACACTATCCACTTCTGCCAAGGTTTCCTCTTTTGTCTCAGAAACCGTTGGTGCAAGTGATGTTGCATCCTCCGCCCTAGCTGTCGTAGCAAGCACAGCACCACCAAAAACAGTCCCTACCGTAATCAAACCCTTTAAGAAGGCTTGGCTATGCTTTTGACTTTCTATTTGATCTTGCTGTACGTTGGCAATGATGGTCTCCTCCACTTGCCCACGCACCACGCGAAAGAGGCCTAGAGCAGCTGTTGATGCTCGAAGCCAATTTTTTCCTGATTTAATTAATTTGAAGCGTACGACACGATCTGTTTCACGAAAGTTTCCTTTTGAACGCTTAAATTGCATGATATTCCCCTTACATTGTAGTCATTATTCATTATACAGCAATACTACGTAGATTCAAGTAATTTGCTACAAAAAACTTATATATTATCGTTTAATTTTCAAATTTTTTTGTAACACATTAAAAATACTTCATTCTACTAGTAAAAAAGTGAATCTCCTATGAGATTCACTCGAAAAAATGATATTTCCTACTAGATCAGTTCCCCTTCTTTTTACGTCGGGTAAGTCCAGCAATTCCAGCTAACCCTGTAACTACTCCGAGAAGAGCTGATGTTACAGATCCTGTTTCGCCAGTATTTGGAAGGGCCACAGATTGGCTGTGTTTTTGTGATCCACTTGCTGATTCTGATGCAGACAATGACTCTGAACGAGAAATTGATTGGCTCATTGAGTCAGAGTATGATCCGCTACCAGATGTTGATCCTGATTGTGATTGACTCACTGAAACTGAAGTACTTACTGATGTTGAAGTTGATTCAGGTGCTGAGGTACTCAATGATGTTGACTCAGATGTCATTACTGATGTCGGAACCGAGGTAGAGACTGACTGACTTTCTGATACTGAACTGCTCAACGATGCTGACAATGATTCGGAGGTCGAGATTGATTCAGAGGTCGAGATTGATTCGGATGCCGAAACTGATTCTGAGGTTGAAACTGACTTAGATGTTGAGACTGACTCAGACGTTGATACAGATTCTGATGTTGAGACTGATTCGGATGTTGAAACTGATTCTGAGGTTGACACCGATTCAGACGTTGATGCTGACTCAGACGTTGAAATTGACTCCAATGCTGACAATGATTCGGATGTTGATTCAGACTCTGATGTGGAAACTGATTCTGATGTAGACACCGATTCAGACGTAGAGACTGATTCGGATGCCGAAACTGATTCTGAGGTTGACACCGACTCAGACATAGATGCTAACTCTGATGCCGAGACTGATTCAGATGTAGATACTGACTCGGATGTTGAAACCGACTCAGAGACTGGCAATGATTCAGAGACTGAAACTGACTCAGACGTCGATGCTGATTCAGAAATAGACACCGATTCAGATGTAGAAACCGACTCAGACGTCGATACCGATTCAGAGACTGAAACTGACTCAGATGTCGAGACTGATTCGGACATTGACACTGATTCCGACTCTGAGACTGACTCAGACGTAGACACTGATTCGGAGGTTGACACTGATTCAGATGTAGATACTGATTCAGACGTTGATACAGACTCAGACGCCGAGACTGATTCAGAAGCAGATGCTGATTTGGACGTTGACACTGATTCAGAGATTGAGACTGATTCCGACACTGAGACTGACTCAGACGTAGACACTGATTCGGAGGTCGAAACTGACTCAGAAACAGAAACTGACTCAGATGTTGACACTGATTCAGAAGTTGACAATGATTCGGATGCTGAGAGCGATTCTGAAGCAGATGCTGACCCGGACGTTGAAATTGACTCCAATGCTGACAATGATTCGGAGGTCGAGACTGATTCGGACGTTGATACAGATTCCGACACTGAGACCGACTCAGACGTTGAGACTGAGACTGATTCAGACACTGAGACTGACTCGGATGTTGAAACCGATTCAGAGGTAGACACTGATTCAGATACAGAAACTGACTCGGATGTTGAAACCGATTCAGACGTCGAAATCGACTCAGACGTCGATACCGATCCAGAGGCTGAAACCGATTCGGATGTTGACACCGACTCAGACGTTGAGACAGACTCAGATGATGATACTGATTCTGAGACTGAAACCGATTCGGATGTTGACGCTAACTCGGACGCAGAAGCTGTTTCGGACGTTGAGACTGACTCTGAGACTGAGACTAACTCAGATGTCGATACTGATTCAGAGGTTGAAACTGACTCAGACGTTGAGGCTGACTCAGATTCTGAAACTGATTCAGACGCTGATACTGACTCAGATGTTGAGACTGATTCTGACATTGAAACCGACTCAGACGCAGACACTGATTCAGACGCAGACACTGATTCTGAGGTTGACAATGATTCGGAAGTCGAAACTGATTCAGAAGTAGACACTGAATCAGATTTCGAGATTGATTCTGACTCTGATGCAGAGGCTGATTCAGAGGTAGACACCGATTCAGAAGTAGATACCGATTCCGACGCTGAGTCTGACTCAGACGTTGAGACCGATTCTGATGTTGAGACTGACTCGGATGTTGAGACTGATTCTGTGGCTGATACAGATTCTGATACCGACTCAGAAGCTGATTCAGAAATAAATGCCGATTCGGATAGCGATACCGATTCTGACACTCGTTCACTCTCCAAAACTGAGGTGGAGACTGTTACGGACTCACTAGCGCTGGCTGATACCGAAGCTGATACAAGAGCACTCTTTGAAGCAAGCTCTGATGCACGAACAGATTCGAATCGGCTTGTCGAAATAGACTCTGAATTCGATACAGATTGACTATATTCTGTTGAGTCCATCGTTACCGCAACCAAATTACTTGCATCCGAATAAACCGGATGATCACCGTAGAAGATGAGAGCTTTTGCATTCACTCCACCTGACTGCAAGGGCACTGTAGGCACTACTATCACCTGACCAGAAGCATCGGCTACTGCTCTTCCAACTTCTTCATCATTGTTATACAAAACGACTGTCGACCCAGGATTGGCACCTATCACTGTCACAGGTGTCTGGGTATTCGCTTTCTCCAATAGTCGCGTCGTAACTGTAGGTACTGGAAGGTGCTTGACAGGGACAATCACATCATTTGAAGTGTTATCTTTATAAGTAATAGTCACTACACCTGATGCGGAGACAGAATACTCCTTAAAGTCCTTCGAGCTTACAATTTTGGGATTAGAGGCCTTAAACGCCTCCCAGATCCTATCTTTTTCAACCTCTGCTAGATTGCTAGTATCGTTGACATAGAGCTCGGTCGCTACATCTCTAATCGGGTTACGAATGCCGTCATTTTGGGGTAAAACTTTAATTCGGAAAGAGCGATCAATAAACTGATTGTTCGAATTGGTAAAACGAACTGTAATCGTATAAGTCTTTCCGGGTTCTACGACCTCATTTCCTCCAACTTTCCCTTCGATCAACATAGGTGCAAACGGAGATTTCAGAGTCGCATTGGGAACCAAAACGCCTTCAATGCGCTCACTGTTTGGAGCATATCCCATATAGGTCAGGATGACCCCACCATTTCGCTCTCTTACAATGTACTGTAGCTTAACAGGGTCTGAATTGTAAGCTGTAATCAAATAATTATTCGCAGGTCCACTCATGAAAAACGGCGCACGAAAACGATTCTCTGCATCTAACGAACCGCCTGTGCGCGGATCTCGTTGGCCTGATGTCGCACGGAGCACCGCATTGGCTAAGCGATTCCGAGCACTCTTTGCTTGGCTTTCAACAGCTTCAATTTGAATCGCTGGATTGGACAAACCGCTACGAATCGCTTCTAAAGCCAAATCTCCACTCTCAATCGCAGCTTCCGTCCCAGGTATCTCCAAGGCCTGCGCACGATAGGCGTATAAATCCAAAGCCAAGGCTTGTAGACGTTTTACGTCTTCCTCTGAGCAAGTGGTTTGATTCTCGTTTACTTTCTCACTGGTTTCAGGATCCTGTTCAGAAGCTAACGGACTGTCTACATGACTAACTGAACCACTTGTAACATAGGATTCGCTCAAAGAAACCGACTGTGATAAAGAACTGCTTTTTGAAACAGACTGACTACCTGACTCCGTATGTAATAGGGATTCACTGACAGACCGGTTCATTGATCCAGAATCTGTAGCAGATGTCGTCCCCAAAACAAAACTGTCCTGACCAACCACACCTGTTGTTGGAATGATTTCAGATTCGAGAAACGAACTCACCTCATTTTCCTCTGCCAACACAGGGGTAGCAATTGTAGTTGCTCCAGCAAGAGCCCCCAACACAAGGATCCCTTTAGAAATCGGAGCAGGAACTGGTTCAGCAGAAGTTTCGAAAGGTCTCACGATTTTATAAGTCGCATCACCACGAGAGATACGACAAAACCCTAGTTGCGAGATAGATGCCCGCACCCAAGTTTTTCCTGACTTGATTAATTTAAATCGCGTGATTCGCTCCGTTTCGCGAAAATCACCCTTCGAACGTTTAAAAAACATGTCCGCTCCTTAAAAACAAGATATCGAGTTATTATACACTAATTTTCCTCTTAAAGTAACTAAAATGAGCCCTTTTTATACTATTTTATCTCACTTATACAGAAGAAAACACAAAAGAGAACCCGAAAGTTCTCTTTTTAAATTTTTTCTCATTACCTATCAACGAGAAAGGATTGATTCAAATGAGTCTGGAAGATTATTCTTCATCTTCTCTTTTACGACGACCAAGTACTGATGCTCCAGCAAGTCCTAAAACTGTTCCAAGAAGAGCAGTTGTTACAGATGCTGTTTGCCCCGTATTTGGTAGTGTTTCAGATTGAATTTGTTTTTGTGAACCACTTGTTGATTCTGAGACTGAGATTGAGATTGCCCTTGAACCAGATGTTGATTGACTCAGCGATGCCGATTGCGAACTATTACCTGATGTTGAATGACTTGCTGATGTTGAAGCCGATTCAGATGCAGACACTGACTCAGAGGTCGAGACTGATTCAGATACAGAAACCGACTCTGATGTCGACACTGATTCAGATGTAGATGCAGACTCGGATGTCGAAACTGATTCTGATGTTGATTCAGACTCGGATGTCGATACTGACTCGGATGTTGACACTGACTCAGATGTAGATACCGACTCAGACATCGAGACTAACTCAGAGGTCGAGACTGATTCAGAAGCAGATACTGATTCAGAGGTTGATGTCGACTCAGATGTAGACACTGATTCAGATACAGAAACCGATTCGGACGTTGACACTGATTCAGAGGTTGATGCTAACTCAGATGTAGACACTGACTCGGACGTTGACACTGACTCAGACGTTGAAACTGACTCTGACGCGGACAATGACTCGAATGTCGATACTGATTCAGATGTTGATGCTGATTCAGAAGCAGAGGCTGACGCTGATTCGGATGTTGATACCGACTCAGACGTTGAGGCTGATTCTGAAGTTGATACTGATTCGGATGCAGATGCCGATTCAGAGATTGAGACTGATTCTGATGTTGACGCTGACTCTGATATAGATGCCAATTCTGAGGATGACGCTGACTCTGATATAGATGCCGATTCTGAGGATGATGCTGACTCCGATGCTGAAACTGACTCAGACGCTGATACTGATTCTGATGTCGATACTGACTCGGATGTTGACACTGACTCTGATGTAGACACTGATTCAGATGTAGAGACTGATTCGGACGTTGACACTGATTCGGACGCTGAGACTGAATCAGACGTTGAGGCTGATTCTGATGTTGACGTTGACTCAGACGCGGACAATGACTCGGATGTCGATACTGATTCTGATGTTGATTCAGACTCTGATGTCGAGACTGATTCTGATGTAGACAATGATTCGGAAGTCGAAACAGATTCTGATGTAGACACTAATTCAGAAGCTGATACTGATTCGGATGCTGAGATCGATTCTGATGTAGACGCTGACTCTGATATAGATGCCGATTCTGAGAATGACGCTGACTCCGATGCTGAAACTGACTCAGACGCTGAGACTGAATCAGATGCTGATACTGATTCTGATGTTGATTCAGACTCGGATGTCGATACTGATTCTGATGTTGATTCAGACTCAGATGTCGACACTGATTCGGACGTTGACGCTGATTCTGACGTTGACGCTGACTCAGATGCAGATTCTGACTCAGACGCTGACGATGATTCAGACGCTGACACTGACTCAGATGTCGATACTGACTCGGATGTTGAGACTGATTCAGAGGTTGAAACTGACTCAGACGTCGAGACGGATTCTGAGGCTGAAACTGATTCAGAGGTTGAGACTGACTCAGATGTTGATTCCGATTCTGATGTTGATGCCGATTCAGAGGTTGAGACGGATTCAGAAGTTGACGCTGACTTGAACGTTGACACTGATTCAGATACAGAAACCGATTCGGACGTTGAGACTGACTCTGAGACTGAGACTAACTCAGATGTCGATACTGATTCAGAGGTTGAAACTGACTCAGACGTTGAGGCTGACTCAGATGCAGAAGCTGATTCTGATGTTGATGCCGATTCAGATGTCGATACTGATTCGGACATTGAGACCGACTCAGACGTCGATACCGATTCAGACGTTGAGACTGATTCTGAAGTCGAGACTGACTCAGATACAGAAACCGATTCGGACGTTGATGCAGATTCGGACGTTGAAACCGATTCGGACGTTGAAACTGATTCAGACGCTGAGACTGACTGAGACGCTGAAACCGATTCAGAAGCAGATGCTGACTCGGACGTAGACACTGATTCAGATGTTGATACTGACTCAGACGCTGAAGCTGATTCGGATGTTGATACCGACTCAGAGGTCGAGACTGATTCTGAAGTAGAGGCTGATTCGGACGTAGACGCTGACTCAGACGCTGAAACTGATTCGGATGTTGACACTGATTCTGATACAGAAACCGATTCAGACGTTGATACAGATTCTGATGTAGATGCTGATTCGGATGTTGAAACCGACTCAGACGCTGAAATTGACTCGGATGTTGAAACTGATTCAGACGTAGACACTGATTCGGACGCAGACGCTGACTCAGACGTTGATACTGATTCAGATGTAGACACTGATTCAGAAGTTGACGCTGACTCGGACGCAGAGGCTGATTCTGACATTGAAACCGACTCTGAAGTCGAAACTGACACCGAAGCAGAGACTGACTGACTTTCAGATACTGAGGTGCTCAACGATGCTGACAATGATTCAGAGGTCGAGATTGATTCAGACGTAGATACTGACTCAGAGGTAGAAACTGATTCAGAAGTAGACACTGATTCAGATGTTGAAACTGACTCGGATGTCGAGACTGATTCTGAGGTTGAAACTGACTCGGACGTCGAGACTGATTCAGAAATAGACACTGACTCAGATTTCGAGATTGATTCTGACGCTGAAACCGACTCGGATGTTGATGCCGACTCAGAGGTCGAGACTGATTCTGACACTGAAACCGACTCAGACGTAGATGCTGACTCAGAGGTTGAGACTGATTTTGACGTAGATACTGACTCAGACGCTGAAACTGACTCTGATGCCGAGACTGATTCAGATACAGAAACCGACTCGGATGTCGACACTGATTCTGAGGTTGACACCGATTCAGACGTAGACACTGATTCGGATGTTGATACTGATTCGGATGTAGATGCAGATTCGAACATCGATACCGATTCAGACGTTGATACTGACTCGGACGCAGATGCTGACTCAGACGTTGATACAGATTCCGATGTAGACGCTGACTCGGATGTTGAGACTGACTCAGAAGTTGACGCTGACTCGGATGTTGAGACTGACTCAGAAGTTGACGCTGACTCTGATGCTGAAACTGATTCTGAGGTTGACACCGATTCAGATGCTGAGACTGATTCTGAGGTTGACACCGATTCAGATGCTGAGACTGATTCTGAGGTTGAGACCGATTCGGACATTGATACAGACTCGGATGTCGACACTGATTCAGACGTTGAAACTGACTCGGACGCGGACAATGACTCGGATGTCAATACTGATTCAGATGTTGATGCTGATTCAGAAGTAGACACTGATTCAGATACAGAAACCGATTCGGATGTTGATGCCGATTCTGATGTCGATGCCGATTCAGAAATAGACACTGACTCGGACGTTGATACCGACTCTGAGGCTGATACTGATTCTGATGTCGATTCCGATTCAGACGTAGACACTGATTCTGATACAGAAACCGACTCGGATGTTGAAACTGACTCGGACGTTGAGACTGATTCGGATATTGACACTGATTCAGAAGTCGAAACGGACTCTGATACTGATTCAGATACAGAAACAGACTCGGAAGTCGACACCGATTCAGAGGTAGAAACCGACACCGAAGTTGAGGCTGATTGACTCTCTAATACGGAAGTGCTCAACGATGCTGATTTTCTAGCGGACTCACTCAAAGATACTGATGCAGACTCAGACTGCGATTGACTCACTGATTTTGAAGCCGACTCGCGAGTCGATTGACTTAGTGACTCTGATACCGACTGTGAAAGCGATGCTGATACTGACTGACTCACTGAAACAGAGGCGCTCGTTAAAGCGGATGTCGAACTTGAGACAGACTGGCTAACCACTTTGGATACACTTGCTGATACCGAAGCAGACTGCAAGGCACTGACACTTGCGGATGCTGATTCCGAAACTTTCACAGATTCAGATTTTCTTGTCGATACAGATTGACTCGTTGAAGCGGATTGAGATTGAGAAACCTCCTTGCTCAACGATTGACTGCGAGATAGACTTGCTTGAGCAGAGATACTTGCCGACGCTGATTGGCTTAGTGAAGCTGACAAACTTTGTGAGCGAACCGAGCTCAGTGACTGGCTCAATGAAACGCTCTGCTGAGCCGATACGCTCTGTGATTGCTTAGCACTTAAAGACTGACTGATCGATTGCGAAGTCTTCGTAGATGCACTCTGACTGTTTGATACGGACTGACTGTGATCGCTATCTGACAGTTTCACTGCTACAACATTGGTCGTACTATCTTTATAAGTAATGGTGACTGTACCATCACTATTAACCGTATAGGACTTAATCCGGTTGGCCACCTCTGGGTTGACCGCCGACACAGCTGCAATCACCTTGCTCTTATCTGCATCTGTCAATGCTGTTAGACTCGTCACCTGAATAGTGCTTGTCGGCGCCACACCTGGTGTACGATCAGCGAGACGCCCCTGAGTAATCCGAATCTCACCCAAACCATTTGGACGGTTCATATTGGAGGCATTGTCAATAGCCGCGACGTTGCGTTGCCATGTATTTCGGTAGGTATGGTAAAGATCATCCTTCAAATGAATGGTCGTTGTGATGGTTGCAGGGTTCGCACTGGTAGCCGTAATATCGCCCGTGATAGGAGCAATATTACCAGTTCCGTACTGGCTACTACCAAAGAAATTCCCGTTCAAAGCATTGTCGTTCAGATCCGCTCGTGCAACGACTTTCATTTCTTTCAACTTGCCACTGTCATCAGTAGCTGTAAAGGTCACAACCGCATCATCACCAGCGTAAATAATATAATTCTTCCCACCACCTTCAAGAGGGGTTGATTTCGGTTCCACACCATTGACGGTCAACTTAGCCGTCACTTCAGGACGCGTTCCGTCAGTTACAGCCACGGAATTACTGGCATCTGAATACACCGCATAATCACCATACATGATGCGAGCTTTGGCTGTTACAC
>ERZ773013.1835-NODE-1835-length-12153-cov-2.575467_pt1 | contig 12153 bp, 9 predicted proteins | sample MGYA00511670_ERZ773013 | MGnify/ENA primary metagenome ERZ773013 (study PRJEB29015, sample SAMEA2738120) | human oral metagenome | biome: human oral; feature: human-associated habitat; material: saliva | place: China | collected 2257 ...
AGAGAGGATATGGAGCATATACATTATTATAATAGAGCACTTCAGAGCTTTTCCGGTCTGCGGGCTGATTTATGGTTTTGGTGCAGCGCCAGGCGATTCAAGTGAAATCACGACGGACCACCACAACTCATTGCAGCATTGAGGCCAAGGGGAATTTTTTCTCCCCGCTGCTGCAAATATCCAAGGATTATTTGTAAATTTGCGCTTGGAAAGACATATAGGACCCATTTGCAGCCTGTCTGCACTTACTGTGTAAGTGCTTACACGACACACGTAGTGTATGCAGTTTCATAGAAACTGCATAGAAACTGCACAGAAACTGCAAAAAGAGGACCATCAACCCTAAAAGCCATTTTACCTATGACTGACCACACAGACCGACAGCACAATCCTTTCGCGGGCGAGAAGAAGCCATCCATGCTCAGACGCAGCTCCGGAAATGACTACCATGCCCGTCGCATGTACATGATCACGATTACCACCGCCAACAGGATACCATGGTTTGGACGTGTTGTCGGCTCTACCAGTGCGCCATCAGCCTCTAAAGACTATCCGCATATCGAGCTGACACCTCTTGGCTATGCCGTCGCCCATTGCTGGTATGACATCCATTCCTTTCATCCACAGATTGAGGTCATCCTGCTTCAGATGATGCCGGATCACCTTCATGGCATTCTCTTCGTTACGGAAGATATGTCTCTCCATCTCGGGAGAGCCATTAACAGCTTCAAGGCGGGATGCAACAAAGCATTCCGGCAAATCATCCTCCATGAAGACAGACCTGCCTTCAACAAAGACCTTAACCCCGACAACCAAGGCCGCTCCCAGCTTCTCTGGTCCAAAGGCTACAACGACCGCATTCTCTATCAGCAAGGACAGCTTGACCGCTGGAAGAACTATTTACATACCAACCCTTACCGTCTTCTCATCAAGCGCGAACATCCGGAAATGTTTAAGGTACAGAGAAGTCTGGTCTATGGCAACACGAGTTTCTCAGCTATCGGGAACCGCTTCCTCATCACCTATCCCGACAAGAAGGCACTGAAATGCTCACGCAGCATGACACCAGGCGGCATTGAAAACCTGAGACAAGCGTGCCTGAGAGATGCTGCTTGCGGAACTGTCTTCATTTCTCCTGCCATCTCTCCGGGCGAGAAAACTATTATGCGAGCCTTGGTCAATGGAGGCTTCCCTGTAGTTTTTCTTCAAGAAAACGGCTTGACTGAATTAGCCAAGCCTGGTGGTAAACGCTTTGAACTATGTGCGGCCGGCCGACTTCTCATCCTTTCTCCTTGGGAGCATCATAACGAACGGCAGACGATCAAACGTAGCCAATGCCTTGAACTCAATGAGCTGGCACAAACGTTAGCAGCACTATGAAGAAAGACGTCACATCGTCGTCACTTCACATTCCCCACCTTGATGAGGTATTCCGCAATCTGCACGGCGTTGAGGGCAGCACCCTTGCGGATCTGGTCGCCCGTGAGCCACAGTGTGCAACTGTTGTCGTCGGCTAAATCCTTGCGGACACGACCTACATAGACATCATCCTTTCCGGCGCTCTCGAGCGGCATAGGGTAGATATACTGGTCGTTAGGATCCTGTACGAGGGTCACGCCCGGCGCCTTCCTCAAGGCAGCCTGGATTGCACTCACCTCCAAAGGCTGCTCCGTCTCGAACCACACACTCTCGGAATGAGAACGGAGGGAGGAGACGCGTACACACGTGGCCGAGGTACGCACGTCGGAGTGCATAATCTTCCGCGTCTCATTGAACATCTTCATCTCCTCTTTGGTATAGTCGTTGGGGGTCATCTTGTCAATCTGTGGAATGACGTTGTAAGCGAGCTGATGCGGGAATTTCACGATGGTTGAGACGTGCCCCGTCTCCACCATTTCCTTGTATTGCTGCTCCAGCTCTCTCATGGCTGCAGCGCCTGCACCTGACGCACTCTGGTAAGAGGCGATATGAATCTTGCGGATGTGGCTCAGCTTCTCGATAGGATTGAGCACGACGACCATCATGATGGTGGTACAGTTAGGGTTGGCGATGATACCTTTGGGCCGGTCGAGGGCGTCCTCGGGATTGATCTCCGGCACCACGAGAGGCACCTTGGGATCCATACGCCACTGTGAGCTGTTGTCGATCATCACGGCACCATACTTTGTGATGGTCTCAGCAAACTCGGCCGATGTGCCGCCGCCTGCAGAGACAAAGGCAATATCCACTCCGCGGAAATCATCGTTATGCTGCAGTTCCTTTACAGTGTATGCCTTTCCACGAAAGGTGTACTGTCTGCCTGCACTGCGCTTCGACCCGAAGAGCAAAAGGTCATCAATGGGGAAATCTCTCTCTGCAAGGATGCGCAGGAACTCTTGTCCCACAGCACCACTTGCGCCTACAATAGCTACTCTCATATAAATAAAAATTGAAACCTTAGGGGCAAAATTACAATAATTCAGCGAAAATATGATTAACTTTGCCACAAAAAAGTAGCTTGATGCCATCATTTGCTTCATATTTCCCTATCACGGACCCCACGCTGGTGTTCTTTGTGGTGCTGCTGATCATCCTCCTTGCCCCTATCATCATGGGCAAGCTGCGCATCCCGCACCTTATCGGCATGGTGCTTGCGGGGGTGGTCGTGGGGCAGTATGGCCTGAATATTCTTGTCAGGGATGCAAGTTTTGAGCTCTTCGGGCGCGTGGGACTCTACTATATTATGTTTCTTGCCTCGCTCGAGATGGATATGGAGGGATTGAAACGGAACAAATGGCGCACATTGATCTTCGGGTTCCTGACATTCTGCATCCCTTTCCTTCTGACGTGGTTCATGGGTCTCGACATCCTCGGCTATACACCTGTCGCCGCACTGCTGTTAAGCTGCGTAATGTCGTCCAACACGCTTGTGTCCTACCCCATCGCTGCCCGCTATGGCCTGCAGCAAGAGAGGAGCGTGACGCTGTCGGTAGGATCGACGATGGTCAGTCTCCTTCTCGCCCTGGTCGTCCTTGCCACCGTCGTGGCTTCCTATCAAGGCACAAATGACGTACTGTTCTGGCTATTGTTCATCGTCAAGGCAGCAGCTTATATAGGTCTGACACTTTTCTTCATCCCCCGCCTGACACGATGGTTCCTGCGGCGCTACAGTGACGCCGTGATGCAGTTTATCTTCGTTATGGCAGTGCTTTTCTTCTGTGCTGTCATGAGTGAGGTCGTCGGACTGGAAGGCATCTTCGGTGCGTTCCTCGCCGGTCTGGTGATGAACAGGTTCATCCCCCAGCAGTCGCCGCTGATGAACCGTATCGAGTTTATGGGCAACGCCATTTTCATTCCCTATTTCCTTATTGGCGTGGGAATGCTCATCAATGTACGGCTGCTCTTTTCGGGAGGCAGCATTCTGTTTGTCGTTGCCTGTATCGTCCTCTTCGGTACCTTAGGCAAGGCACTCGCCGCCTATATCGCTGCCTTTTTCTTCCGCCTCCCTATTCTGTCGGGGCACCTGATGTTTGGTCTGACCTCTGCTCATGCCGCCGGCGCCATCGCCATGGTGATGGTTGGCATGAACCTGAAAACCGCTGACGGACAGCCGTTGGTCAATGAAGGGATGCTCAACGGCATCGTCATCACGATTCTCTTCACGTGCATCATCTCGTCGCTCATCACGGAGTGGGCCTCGCGTGCCACGGTCTTGCGTGAGCATGAACTGCCCTCGGAGGATGTACCCGATGATGACGAGCGGATCCTCGTGCCAGTGAAATACAAGGAATATGCCAACCGGCTCATCAGCCTTGCTATCATGGCACGCAACCCCGGACTGAACCGCTCCCTCGTTGCCATCAACGTGGTCTATGACGATGACAACATGCAACGCAACCAGAGAGAGGGTCAACGGCTCTTGAAACAAGTACAGACCTATGCAGCAGGATCCGACGTGATGGCGGACACTCAGGTGCGGGTTGCCGCCAACATCGCCAATGGCATCAAACATGCCTTCAAGGAGTTCCAGGCTTCAGAGATCCTTATCGGTATGCACATGCATGAGAATGTGTCGCCGAAGTTCTGGGGACAGTTCCACCAGAGTTTGTTCAATGGACTCAACCGTCAGATCATCATGGCACGCCTCTATCACCCTTTAGCGACGCTGCGGAGAATCGTCGTCGCCGTGCCCTCCCGGGCTCAATACGAGCCGGGATTCTACCGTTGGATGGAACGACTGTCACGCATCGCCAAGAACCTCGACTGCAAGATTCAGTTCAATGGACGTATGGACACGCTGCAGATGATCAACCAGTTCATCATGAACCGCCATCCCAACCTGCGCTTCACCTGCGTGGAGATGCCCCACTGGAACGAGCTGCCCCGTGTCGCGACAACCATTGCCGATGATCATCTCTTCGTCGTCGTGACGGCACGTCAAGGCACCGTCTCCTACAAGTCAGCCATGGAACGGCTGCCTGAGGAACTGACCAAATACTTCAAAGGAAAGAACCTCATGATCATCTTCCCCGACCAGTACGGCGACGACAAGCAGACCATGACGTTCGCCCAGCCGCAACATACGGAAGAGACCTCTGCCTACGACAATGTGGCAAAGTGGCTGCATAAATTGATAAAAAGTTTCACCAAGTACAAAAATAAACGTAATATAAATCAGAAATGATAGACGTCAAAGGAATAACAAAATCATTTGGAAAACTGCAGGTCCTTAAGGGTATAGACCTGCACATTGACAAAGGTGAGGTCGTGAGCATTGTCGGTCCTTCGGGAGCCGGCAAGACGACCTTGCTGCAGATCATAGGAACACTCGACAAGCCGGACAGCGGCACCGTCAGCGTGGACGGTGTGGACGTCAGCGGACTGTCGGAGAAGAAGCTCGCCGACTTCCGTAACCAGCATATCGGCTTCGTGTTTCAGTTCCATCAACTTCTCCCCGAGTTCACTGCGCTGGAGAACATCATGATTCCCGCCTTCATCGCGGGCACAGGACGCAAGGAAGCACGGGATCGTGCCGAGAAGCTGCTCAGTTTCATGGGGCTCTCCGGCCGTGCCTCGCACAAACCCAACGAGCTGTCGGGCGGTGAGAAGCAGCGTGTTGCCGTGGCACGTGCCCTGGTGAACAACCCTGCCGTCGTCCTTGCCGATGAGCCGTCGGGAAGCCTCGACTCGAAGAACAAAGCGGAGCTTCACCAGCTCTTCTTCGACCTGCGTGACAAGTTCGGGCAGACCTTCGTCATCGTCACCCATGACGAGAGCCTCGCCAAGCTCACCGACAGGACGATACACATGAAGGATGGAGTGCTGGAGATTCCATCAGCGACCCCACTCCAGTCCTCACCCAAGGGGGAGGGGGAATGCGTTACCCCATCGATATGAACAAAGCAAAACGATGGCCCTCACTAAGATGGGATCCACCCTCCCTGAAGGTGATGGACGGTATGGGAGCTGAGGTCCGGGAGGAGTCAGACCTTTATCTCGTCGCTCTCAGTGGCGGCCCCGACAGTGTAGCATTGTTGCGGATAATGCTCGATGAAGGCTATCGCGTAGAGGCCGCCCATTGCAACTTCCACTTGCGGGGAGCAGAGAGCGACCGCGACGAGGCGTTCTGCAGGAATCTTTGTGAGAAATTAGATGTCAAACTGCATGTCGTCCACTTTGACACGAAGGAGTTTGCGGAGCTGCGGGGTGTCTCCACTGAGATGGCGGCACGCGAACTGCGTTACCGGTGGATCAGTCAGCTCGCCCATGACACAGAGGCTCATGGGGTCTGCATCGCCCATCACAGTGATGATCAGGTCGAGACGATTCTGCTCAACATCCTGCGTGGCACCGGACTCAAAGGACTCCTTGGCATGCAACGCAAAAATGGCATCTTTCTAAGGCCGCTGTTAGACATCCCGAGGAGAGAAATCCTCGAATATCTTGACCGCATAGGGCAAGACTATGTGACGGACAGCACCAATCTTAAAGATGACGTACAGCGCAACAAATTGCGGCTCGACATCATTCCGATGTTGGAAAAGGTAACCCCCGCCGCCAGACGGAATATTCTGCGTATGGCTGACAACCTCAGCGATGTGGAGAATGTGATAGAGCAAAGCATTGGAGAAGCCCTGCAACGGTGTGCCGTAGTTTCGGCTTCCGGGAATGCATATTCCATGAGAGAGATACGGAGCTATGTCAGTCCGCGTCTTCTTCTCTGGTCCATCGTTTCCGGCCAGGGTTTCAACCGGGAGCAAACTATGGAGATGCTGTCATCTACAGAGGGAGGAAGAACCTGGACAAGCCAACATGCTATAGCCGTCATCAGCAACGACACATTATATATATATGACCTTGAAGAATGGAACAAGCCACTGCCTACGCTACGCATCCCAGAGACAGGACTGTACAACTTCCATGAGGGAAAAATCCGTGCGTCGTCTGAGGAGGTAAGCGATAAGCCGCAACTATCCAAAGAACGCAATATCGCTACCATCGATGCTGACGCTTTGTCATTTCCACTGACCCTGCGACCCGTAAAAGAAGGTGATCGCTTCACACCTTTCGGCATGAGAGGTTCCAAGCTTGTCAGCGATTACTTGAAAGACAAGAAAATAGAGCCTATCGAACGTCACCATCAACTTGCCGTCACTGATGCCTCCGGGCAGATTATCTGGCTCCCGGGAAGGACCATTGACGAAAGTGTCAAGGTGAAAGGAAGCACAATGAAGGTGATAGTGTTAAATGTTGAATGTTAAGCGTCGAATGAAGGCAAGGACAGGTGACAAAGAGAATCCCCGGCTTGCGACGGCAAACCGGGGATTATTTTTCACCCTATCAGGAATCCCTTTTTCCTCACCCTTCCGGGAAAGATTGAGATGGGGTCTCTTATGGCTCAGCAACCATGATAGACACACGGTTCTTGTCGTTCTCAGAGAACGGCTGTACACGTGCGCCCTTGCTGTCACTTGTAATGCGGCTTGCGTCAATACCCTTATCCTTGAGTGCCTTGACGACTGAAGTGGCACGCCGTGCAGCGATACGGTCGTTGATGGTGTTGTTACCTGTGCCGGCATCTGCGTAACCCGTCACAGTCACCTTAGCATCAGGATGCTCGTTCATGTATGCTACGATCTCATTCACCTTAGGCTGCTCAGTAGCAGTGATGACACTCCTATTGATGGTGAAGAACACGTCACGACGGAGAGGCTCAACCTTTACAGGAGCCGGTGCCGGTTCCGGTGTAGGCTCTACGTACTCTTCCTTCTGTGGCTCCGGAGCGGGAGCGGGTGCCGGTTCCGGAGTTCTCTTTGTATAGGTTTTGCCAAGGTTGATGCGCAGACCTGCGAGGGCATTGAAATACCAGTCGGGGTTGCCGGCTTTCTTAGAGTTGTACTTGTCCGAGAGGATGTTGGCATTGCCCTCAACCATGATGCTGACAGCATCGCTGACACGGAAGTTCAGTTCAACGCCACCGCGTCCCACAGGGCGCACCTTTGTGCCATCCCAGTTGTAACGCATCTCATAAGCTTTAGCAAGCTCGTTGGCGCGACCGTTGTCCCAGGCGATGTTAGCGCCGCCACCGAGGAATGCGCTCAAATTGAATACACGGTTAGGATTCCAACCACAGAAAGCGTTGCTGAGGTTGAAAATGAAGTCAACACCCGGAGCCACATACTTCCACTTATAAGTGACATTGCCGGGAGCCGCCTTGCCAGTCTCCGTAACGCCGTTGTAGCCGCCTTTGCTCTGCCAGGCGTTGGCAGCGATACGGGCAGCAAACCAGGGATTGAACTGGTAGCCGATGCCAAGCTGCACGTTCGGTGAGATCAGATCACCAAACTTAGCCTCGCCAAGTGTGTACTGAGCACCACCCTGAAGATCCAGGAATGCGTGCTTCTTGAATGTGTACTCATTGCCTTCCTTATCCGTGTAAGTGGCTTGAGCCATAGCAACAGATGATCCGCCAAGGACCAACGCTGCAACCAATAAAGTCTTAATGCACTTCATAAAGCGATTAATTTAGTTAATATTAACTTGTTGTATATTTTTCTGAAAAACAAATGTCACATACGTTAAACCTGTTTGCAAAGTTAACAAATAATTCAATACGTGTATGATTCTTTTCCTTATTTTTTCTTAAATTAGAACTCAGCGTTCTTCGGTGAGCGCGGGAAGGGTATCACGTCACGGATATTCTGCATGCCTGTGACGAAGAGAATGAGGCGCTCGAAACCCAGACCGAAGCCTGCGTGCGGGCAAGAGCCATACTTACGGATATCGAGATACCAACTGTAGGTCTCTTCTTTCATGCCACGGCGATCTATCTCGCCAAGGAGCTTCTGATAGTTCTCCTCACGCACGGAGCCGCCAATGATCTCACCGATACGGGGGAAGAGCACATCCGTGCCCTGCATGGTCTTGCCATCGGGGTTCTTCTTCATATAGAACGCCTTGATCTCCGTAGGATAATCGGTCATGATGACGGGACGCTTGAAATGCTGCTCCACAAGATAGCGCTCATGCTCAGAGGCGAGGTCCATGCCCCAGCCCGTGATGGGGAACTCAAACTTGTGACCGTCCTTCACAGCCTGCTCAAGAATCCTGACACCCTCCGTGTAAGGCAGACGAACGAAGTCCTCACTGACAACACTCTCCAAAGTCCGGATGAGCGTCTTGTCAATCATCTTGTTGAGAAACTCCAAGTCATCTTTACAGTTATCGAGTGTCCAACGGACACAATACTTGATGAAGTCCTCCTCGAGGTCCATCAGTTCATCCTTGTCCATGAAAGCCACCTCAGGCTCGATCATCCAGAACTCAGCAAGGTGACGCGGTGTGTTACTGTTCTCTGCACGGAACGTAGGACCAAAGGTGTAGATAGCACCTAAGGCCGTAGCACCAAGCTCACCCTCCAACTGACCGGAGACGGTAAGATTGGTCTTCTTACCGAAGAAGTCCTTGTCGTACTCTACCTTTCCACTCTTTGCCACACGGTCAAGGTCGAGTGTCGTGACCTGGAACATCTCACCAGCCCCCTCTGCATCACTGGCCGTGATGATCGGTGTGTTGAAATAATAGAAGCCGTGCTCATGGAAGTACTTATGGATGGCAACAGCCATATTGTGACGGATGCGGAAGACCGCACCAAAGGTATTTGTACGCAGACGCATGTGAGCGTACTGACGCATGTATTCAAACGACTGCCCCTTCTTTTGCATAGGATAATCGGACGGACAGAGACCATAGATCTCAATCTCTTTAGCCTGAACCTCTACGGTCTGGCCTTTACCCTGGCTTTCGACGAGCTTACCTGTTGCACGGATACAAGCACCCGTGGTGATGCTCTTCAGTATCTCGGCATCGAACCTCTCCGGTGCCACAACAATCTGGATGTTCTTAATAGTTGAACCATCATTCAAGGCAATGAAGTCTACAGCCTTGCTGCTTCTGTGCGAACGCACCCAGCCTTTTACTGTTATCTCCCTATTATAACCGGTGCTTTTGAGCGCATCGATAACCTTTGTTCTCATATTCAAAAAGTCTATTATTCAAACATTCCGCTTCTCAGCATCTCGACCTCCTTCTCTGTGAGGAAACGCCAGTCACCACGACGAAGGTTTCTCTTCGTCAGTCCTGCAAACTGTACACGGTCGAGTTTCACGACACGGTAGCCGAGATGCTCAAAGATACGACGCACGATACGGTTACGGCCACTGTGAATCTCAATGCCAACCTGCGAATGGTCACGCTCATCGGCATACTCGATAGCATCAGCGTGTACCTCGCCGTCCTCCAGCTCTATGCCATCAGCAATCTTCTGCAGATCCTCTGTGGTGATGTCCGTGTCGAGGAAGACATGATAAACTTTCTTCTTGAGGAACTTAGGATGCGTGAGCTTAGAAGCCAACTCACCGTCGTTAGTCAGCAACAACACACCTGTGGTGTTGCGGTCAAGACGCCCAACGGGATAGATACGCTCAGGGCAAGCATCCTTCACAAGATCCATCACCGTCTTACGCTGCTGCGGGTCATCAGATGTAGTGACATAATCCTTCGGCTTGTTGAGCAGGATATATACTTTCTTCTCAATTGTCACCGGCTGATCGTGAAAACGGACCTCATCAGAGCGCTTTACCTTTGTGCCGAGTTCTGTGACCACTGTACCATTGACCGTCACAGCTCCGGAAGTGATGAACTCATCAGCCTCCCGACGGCTGCACACACCGGCGTTGGCCAGATATTTGTTCAGACGGATGGGCTCATCCGGATCGACGTGCGCCTCTTTATACTCGATGCGCTTTTTCATGCTATATTTCGCATTAGGGTCATAACCCGGACGCGGTGCATTGTTGAAGCCACGATAGCCGTTATTGTTGTATCCTCCACGGTAGCCACCCTGCTGACGGTTGCCGTAGCCACCCTGCTGACGAGGCTGATAGCCACTCTGACGGTTGTCGCCATAACCATTCCGGCGCGGTTGATAGACTCCTTCGCCATTATTGTTGTAGCGAGGACGAGGCTGATAGCCACCCTCACCATTACTGTTGTAGCGAGGACGAGGCTGATAACCTCTCTGCTGACGTGGCTGGTACCCCTGACGGGACTGATAGCCGGCAGGCCGGCTGTCTCTATAACCATTCTGCCGGCGAGGCTGGTCACCACCTGCTAAGGCAGCACCGAAACCTTCCGGACGGAAGCCGTCTTCTGCAGGCTTGCTCGTCTGTGGGCGGTCAGCGCCATACTGGGGATGAGATGATGTTGTGCGAATGCGAGGACGCTGCGTACGTCCCGTTCCGAGATTATAATCTCTCTGATTCTGATGTCCTGTAGGACGTGCATAGCCCTCACGGGCATCATTCTGCGGATCCTGGGCCGCCTGCGTCTTTTCCTGATCTTCTGACATAGTAGTAGTTACTTAGACCCATGAAAGACTGTACTCACTATAGTCCTCCACGGGAATGAATAATAATTAAATACCTGTGTAGTTATGCGGAGTGATAGCAAGCAGTTCCTGCTTCACCTCCGGCTTTACATTTAATGTGTTAATGAAATCGTGAATAGTCTTTTCAGTCATAGTCTTATTCGTCCGGGTGAGCTGCTTCAGTGCCTCATAAGGATGAGGATAGCCCTCACGGCGTAGAATGGTCTGGACGGCCTCTGCTACGACAGCCCATGTGTTGTCGAGGTCAGCGTCAATCTTCTCCTCATGCAGGATAAGCTTACGCAGACCTTTGAGCGTCGACTGGATAGCGACGATTGAGTGACCGAGGGGCACCCCGATATTACGCAAAACGGTAGAGTCGGTGAGATCACGCTGCAGACGGCTGACAGGCAACTTCATAGAGAGGAACGTCAGAATGGCATTGGCCATGCCGAGGTTACCCTCACTGTTCTCATAGTCAATAGGATTGACCTTATGCGGCATTGCCGAAGAGCCTACTTCACCAAGCTTGATCTTCTGCTTGAAGTAATCCATGGATATATACATCCAGAAGTCACGGTCGAGGTCAATGATGATCGTATTGATACGGCGGATACCGTCGAAGACAGCTGCGAGATAGTCGTAGTTGGAAATCTGTGTCGTATACTGCTCACGCTCCAATCCGAGTTTCTCACTGACGAAACGGTTGCCGAAAGCACGCCAGTCGTAATCGGGATAAGCAACGTGGTGAGCGTTGAAATTACCTGTAGCACCTCCGAACTTAGCCGTAATCTTTATAGCCTTGAGAGTGTTGAGCTGTTCGGTCAGGCGATAGACATAGACCATAATTTCCTTGCCGAGGCGTGTAGGAGAAGCCGGCTGACCGTGTGTCTTGGCGAGCATAGGTACATCTTTCCACTCATCAGCATAAGTCTGCAACTGAGCAATAAGTTCTTCCACCTGCGGATAGAAGACTTTGTGGAGTGCCTCCTTCAAAGCAAGGGGCACAGAGGTGTTGTTGATATCCTGAGAGGTGAGCCCGAAATGCACGAACTCCTGATAGCTGTCCAGCCCGCCTATGGCATCAAATTGCTCTTTGATATAATACTCCACAGCCTTGACGTCATGGTTGGTGACCTTCTCAATATCCTTGACACGCTGTGCACCTTCCTCATCAAATTTGAGATAGATGTCACGTAGACGCGGGAAGAGATTGTGGTCGAATGACTTCAACTGAGGAAGGGAAA
>ERZ773013.1836-NODE-1836-length-12152-cov-2.591304_pt1 | contig 12152 bp, 6 predicted proteins | sample MGYA00511670_ERZ773013 | MGnify/ENA primary metagenome ERZ773013 (study PRJEB29015, sample SAMEA2738120) | human oral metagenome | biome: human oral; feature: human-associated habitat; material: saliva | place: China | collected 2257 ...
ACAAATGGCCAGTGGTGGGATGGCTGGAGCGGAGATAATCCGACATTCAACATTCTCGATCTCTTCTACACGGCAAACGGAGAAAGACCTGCAGATGATGCGACTTTCCCCAAGAAAGCTGACTGGTTAAAGTCTGCCAAGAAGAGCGGTCTAAACGTAGACCGTGAGGAAATTATCAACTATAATGTCGGTCGTGAACCACGTTATTATGCTGATTTCTCCTTTGACGGCGACGATTACAGTTCCCTCATTAGGGATGGCAAACCACTACGTGTCAACTTGCGCAATAGCGATGAGCAAGGTTACGATCATAACCATGCCAACCGAAACCTCTGCCAAACAGGATTCTTCACCAAGAAGTGGATCAGGCCAAATCTTCGCCTGAGTGGCGCCAATGGTGGAAACATCTGGACATACTATCCCCGTCCTATCTTGAGACTTGCTGAACTGTACCTCAACGCTGCCGAATGCTATTGTGAGCTTGGAGAAACAGATCAATGCCTTAAATATCTCAATGTTATCAGAGAACGTGCTGGTGTCCGTGATCTTACGAAGAGTGACATCACTGAAAAGATGACGCTACGCGACTGGGTTCATAATGAACGGGCCATCGAGTTCTACTTTGAAGGGCAGCGCTACTATGACCTGCGGCGGTGGTGTGAGGCTCCCGAGGTATTAAGCAAGCCCCGGCGCGGATTAGATTCGTTCCGCAGCTCGCGACGCAATCCCACCTTTGAGCAGCTCAATACTGAAATTACAGTCGACCAGCCATTTGCGTGGAATAACAGACTTTACCTCATTCCTATTCCTGCTACAGAGCTCTATTCGAACCCGAACCTCGTACAGGCTCCTGGCTATTAAAGTTTCATAATCACGACAAAATGAAAACACTAAATAAGATTTCCCTCTATGAGGCATGCATTTTAGGATTGGTTTCAGCAGCCTCATGCAACGATTCCAAATACGACTATGATCACCTCTTTCCGGAGGAATATCATAAGATCGTATACATCAATGATGAGGCGGATGAACCATTTACGATATACGATGCTGACGAGCCGCACGTTGACACGATAACGGTGTTTAAAGGCGGAAGCGATCCTATGCTCGAGGCTGACGCCGATCTCATTCCCTGTACAACAGAAGAGCTCGACTCTTTAGGTAAGGATTATACCATACTGCCTGCGAACTGCTACAAGGTCGAGAGTCCGATACACTTCGATCCGAACATTCGCTACAAGAAAGTAGGCATTACCTATGATCTTGAAGCCGTAAAGTCGTTCTTAGCTTCCTATTCAGGGTCAAAGTCTGTCGCTCTGGCTCTGAAACTCACGAGCAGCAACTGCAACACTAACCAAGAGAAACAATGGTTCTTAAGACGAATTACTGTCGAACAGCCAAAGGTATCTTTTGTTACAAGCAATGATGACGCAACGATCTCCGTGCCATTTACAGCTTCTGAAACAACGATCAATACGCAATTCTCTATAACAAACAAATGGAACTTCGACGTTACGCTCTCAACTGAAGATGGAGAAAAAGACGTGGAAGCTTACAATGCCGCCCATGGGACCAACTACAAACTCATGCCTGCGGATAGCTATAGTTTTACCACAACAGATCTGAAATACACCCAGGGTACGAGCAGCGTAAGCACTACCTTTAGATATAGTGCAGATAACCTGAGTATCCTCAATGTATACATGTTGCCTGTCAGGGTAAAGAGCAGTACGATGCTGGGTATATCGCTGCCGGACAAGCCTTTATATATCATCATTGATCCGAAAGTATCACTCACTTATGACATGTTGTCAAGTCCGTGTACAGAGCCCACCGAGGGATCGCTGCTCAACCTTATCGACAACAATCCTTCAACGTTCTGGCATTCAGTATGGAGTATTCGTTATTACAATGATATGTATTCTCATTACTTCGATGTGCATCTGAGTACCTCCTTGAAGAAGCAAATGCGGTTCGATTACTACGCACGTGACTACTGGCCGGTCCTTCCTTTGGAAATTACGATATACGTAAGTAGAGACGGAAAGAGCTGGACAAAGTTAGTCGCGTTGGAGAAAGAAAAAGACAAGTTAGCAGATGTCGGTGGACAATGGACCTCATCCGTCTACGATTTGCCGATAGAAACAAACTATATCCGGCTCTCCATCGTAAAGTCTAACCAAGGCTATTGCGGTCGCACAGGAAGTACTGCAGCTGTAGCAATTTGCGGCTTTGATCTTTGGGGAAAATAAATTATTAATCTAAATAGAAATTTTCTGGACATGAATACGAAGATAGTCTGTAAAGACTAAACTTTGTATTCATGTTTTTACGTTATGTAATTAAATTAATATTCTTCATACATGAAAAACAAGATTGTTTTCTTCTTATTAGCGCTCTTTTCAGCAGGCTCGTTGTTTGCTGAAGACTCTAAGACCTTAGACGAGCTGAATATCCGGGATCCGTTTATCTATGCAGACGCGAAAGCGAAAACCTATTATCTATACTTTGCGTCTGACACCACTATTGACGGTCAGATACGAGGAGGCGTCAGCGTATGGAAAAGTAAGGATCTTATCCGATGGGGCAACAGACAGAGAGTTTTTGTATGTCCCAAAAATAATTATCTCATTGGAGGAGTTTGGGCACCGGAAATGCACACTTACAAAGGCAAGTTCTATCTGTTCCTGACGCTGAACAGCAATGTTAAATGGAAAGCCGACCAGCAAGGACTGCCAGCCTTTACACACCGGACCGTCCAAGTGATGGAGGCGAACAGTCCTTTAGGCCCTTTCAAACCGATATCTTTCCTCCCAACAACGCCTATCGATCAGATGGCGTTAGACGGTACATTCTGGGTAGAAAACGGCAGACCCTTCATGGTCTATTGCAATGAGTGGGTACAACGCTACGATGGAACCTATCGGCTTGCACCACTTACTCAAGACCTCAGCCGGACTGTAGATGACGGACACGACCTGTTTTGTGCCTCCGCTGCTCCGTGGGTTGTACCTATTGGAACCAGCAATGGTCAGAAAACTTACGTCAGCGATGGTTGCTTTATATATAAGACAAAGAAGAAACTCCTCATGCTGATGTCGAGTTTTTGTAAGGATGGCTACACGGTTGGTGTTGCGGAGTCGCTGTCAGGAAGCATCTATGGCCCTTGGAACGTTCAGCAGAAGCCATTGATAAACATCGAAGGCGGACATGCAATGATTTTCAAAGACTTCAAAGGGCAAGCATGGCTTGTACTGCATAGCCCAAACAGCCCGGCTGGGAAAGAACATTCCAAGTTGCTGAAGGTCCGGGAAACAGACAATGGTGACATCATTGTGCAATAGATACAGACCCCACCCCCAGCCCCCTCCCCTTCAGGGAGGGTGTAGCGTACCGAGCAATACCCAATAACTTAATGGTATAACATCGCCCTCCATGAAGGGGAGGGCTGGGGGTGGGGTCTATTTATACCCTTTATTCTGCTCAAGCTTCTTATTGAGATCCAGCACCTTGGCAGGAATGGGGAAGACGGAGGTGTAGCCGGAAGTCTCACCGTCGAGCTGCGGCCGGATATCGTAAGCCTTGTTGAAGAGTCCGTAACGGATGAGGTCGTTACGGCGCCACCCCTCCCACATCAGCTCCATGCGGCGCTCACGAAGGATATTCGTGAGGGTAGCCGGACGCGGCAGCATACCGACGCGGTGACGGATGGCATCAAGGTCAGCCTGTCCGCTCTCACCGTTGCGAACGTGCGCCTCCGCCCGCATGAGCACGGCATCGGCATAACGGAAGAGCACGATGTCGTTGTCACAGTTCTTACCGTCATTGTAAGCCGTACGGTCCACCTCATATTTCTTCATGCGCGCACCGGCGGTACGGATATATTTCGAATAGGTGAGGTTTGTCGACGTCACCGCCAACGGATAATAGACGAGCACGCCACCTCCGTCGAGGGAGATGGTCCTGCCATCAACATAGACCGTGTCACTGTAGAAGTCCTGATCCCATCGTGCATCAAGACTGTCTGTACCGTATCCATACTCATGCACGGTGGCGAGCGTGGCGCACGTACCGTTCTCCGACGCTGTGCCATAGGCACCGCCATGAACATAATGACGTGAGCGGAAGAGGTACTGGAACTGCTGGGTATAGAGTGTCTTGTCCATGGGGATGACGAAGATGTTCTCTGTCGAGTTCTCATTGTGCACGCTGAAGTTTGCCATACGGTCCGCCATGAGCGAATAGCCGGCCGCCGTGAGTTTGTCGCAGTAATACACACAGGTCTGCCATGCGTTCATCGTCTTGCCATCGACAGTAAATGAAGCGTCGGTACCCGAAGGCCGCACACCGTCTGTCCAGTCGTCATCGGCGTAGACCTCATAGTTGAGGGCGATCTTGGCAAGGAGGAAGTCGACGACGGGGCGCGTCATCCTGCCGTAGTAGTCGCCGGGCAAGTTACTCTTCTCATCAGCGAGCAACGGCTCGACAGCCTGCAGCTCGCCCCAGATATATCTATATATCACTGAGCGCTTGCTCTGTATGGTGCTGGCGGGTGTCTGTGAAGTCGATGTGACAAGCGGAATATTACCCCACATATCCATTGTGTACCAATAGAACATCGCACGCACAGCACGTGCCTCAGCAGTGTAGGCTGACAGTTGTGCGTCGGTGAGAATCGACTTGTGGCTGTCGAGGTCTTCAATGGCTTTATTCGAGAGGCTGATGACGTGATAGAGATAGTCCCATGTGTCTTCGAGCGACTGATCCGATGCAGTCCATGTATGGAGGTAGAGGTCCTGCCAGAAGCCGCCGTCGTACCAGTCGCCGCCACGGATGGGGATGATGCACTCGTCGGTCGTGAGAGAGTTGTAGTCGTACACGCCACGATAGGTCCCTTGCAGCCCCTGTGACGGCTGCGTGCCGCCCACATAGTTGTAGAGTGTGGCGACGGTGTTGTCGTAGAGCGTCGTAGCCGATGTGAATGCCTGCTCCCGGTCTATCTGGTCGCGTGGGGTTTCGGAGAGACAGGATGTGAGGAGGAATAGGGTAAAAGTCAAGAGCCCCGCCAGGCGGGTCAGCCCTGCGACCGTTGTCTGCTCATCAACCGCTATATTGTTTTGAATCGATGTTATATAGTCTCTGACTTTCATGGCTTCATGAATTATGGGTAAGACTGAACGACATTAAATATGTCTGATAGAGTTAGAATTGTATCGACACGGCCATTGACCACGTCCGGTACACGGGATAGGAACGTTTGTCGTCGATGCCAAGGGTGTTGGACACGATGTAGTTGTTGATCATCGGCGTGAGGCCACTGTAACCCGTGATGGTCGCGAGATTGTTGACCGACACTGACAGACGGAGGGCAGAGATATAACGGCTCCTGACGGGCACGTTCCATCCCACGGTGAGGTAATCGAAGTTAAGATAATCGCCACTCTCCAGCCAGTAGTCGGAGACGTTCTGGTCCACGATCTTCCGCTCCGGTGCTCCTTTCATGACATTGTAGTCGGGGAAACTCGACATATTAAGATAAGACAGAGAGGTACCGTTGAAGATCTTGTGTCCGAAGGCACCATTCATCTGCAGGGAGACATCGAAGGCCTTGTATCGGAAGCTGATATTGGACCCCAGTGTCATCTTCGGTGTTGCCTGTCCGGCGATATATCGGTCACCGTCGTCACTGAGGTCAATCTTCCCGTCGTTGTCCAGGTCTTCGAGGTCATACATCTTATATCCGTTTCCCCGGTCCACGATGCCTTTGCAGTGGGGAAGATAGAACACGCCGAGGGGCTGGCCGACGATCTGATAGAGCACGTCGGCATTGCCGCCATGCTGCCCGGCGCCGTTGAGCGCACCGATGGCTGTGACGTTCGAGGCTGAGAGGCGGTAGCCATTGTAGTCACCCGACAGTGAGAGGAGCTTGTTGCGTTGGAACGACATGTTGACATTAATGTTCAGTTCCATGTCGCGGCGTTGGAGCGGCGTGATGCCGAGACCTATCTCCACACCTCTGTTCTCCATCGACCCGATATTGGCAAGGAGCTTGCTGTATGTGAAGGGCGGCACGGGCACGTCATACTCGTAGAGCATGTCCGTCGTCTTCGAATAATAATATTCTATAGTGAACAGGAAACGGTTGCGCCAGAACCCCATGTCAGCACCCATATTGAATGTCGACTTCTTCTCCCATTTAAGATCCGGGTTGGCATTGCGCAGCGAGGTCAGGATGACCGTCGGTGAGCCGTTGACAGGCACGATGCCGGCAGGAGCGACGGTGTTAAGGGTTGTATAGGATGTGATAGCTCCGAGATTACCCGTCAGACCATAACCCGTACGGAGCTTCAGCATCGACACGACAGGCCTGATCCGTTGCATGAACGGTTCATCCATGACGTTCCAGTCGGCGGAGATAGACGGGAACACGCCCCACCGGTTGTCCTTCGCCACCATGGAGGAGCCGTCGGCACGGAGCGTCGCCGAGAGGCTGTAACGCTTCAGAAGGGTATAGGCGGCCGTGACCATGCCGGAGGCCAGTGACGGGTCGGCATAGTCAGAGCCCGTGCCGCCATAGGGACGGATAGAGCCTGCAGCAAGGTTGTTATAGGTGAAATCGTTGGTGGTGAAGCCTTTGACGGTGGTCCAGAAGCCTGTACGCCGTTCTTTCTGATACTCACCGAGAAGGGAGGCCGAGAAGTCGTTCACACCCCAACTGTGACTCCAGTCGAAGGTAGCATTGGCAAGCCAGCTCTCGCTCTTATGCTCACCACGGTAAGCCTGTCCCTGGGCCCAGACCCAGGTGGGACAGTATTGTCCGTTCTCGGTCGAGCTGAAACCATAAGATCCACGCAGCGTGAGGCCCAGCCCCCTGGCGAGATGCGCCGTCATGCAAAGGTAGGTACTGAATGTGATATATTTGGTGTCATTCTTCTCCGAGAGGACAGTGCGCGGCGGACTGATTTCCGAGGCCGCCCCATTTTTCGTGACGGCATCGCGTGCAATAGTCGGGTTCTGAGTTGCAGCGGAGTAGAACAGAACCTGTTCGTCGAAGATGCCATTGACTTTCTGTGACGAGCCAAAGACACCATAGTTGATATTGAGGAAATCGTCGAAAGCCTTCTGTGTGATATCGAGCTTCGCCACGAGGTTGTCCATGCCTTTCATGTCGAGCACCGTCGTGTTCTTCGAATAAGCCAGAGAAGCGCGGTAGCTCGATGTCGGACCACCGCCACTGAACGCCACGTGATGGTTCTGCACGAATCCCGTGCGCGTGATGGCATCAGGGAAACTGGTATCGGAACCACCATTCTTATACGCCAGCCCCATACCTTCTGCCGTTGCGACATACTCTGAGGCAGAAAGCATCCCGATATTCTTATAGATAGACTCCAAGCCCCACGAGCCGTCGTAGGAGATATGGAAAGCGGCACCCGTACCTTTCTTCGTTGTCACTTCAATGACACCCGAGGCGCCACGCGAACCGTACTGTGCCGTTTCTGCAGCGTTGCGCAGGATGGCAAAACTCTCAATGTCGGCAGGATAGATGGTAGAGAGTGTGGCGAGGTCGGAATAGACACCGTCAATGATGATGAGCGGGTCGTTACCTCCCGTGAGCGATGTCGTGCCACGCACACGCACCGACGAGAGCTGCGCCATGCGGTCCTCCCCATTGGAGATATTCACGCCTGCCACCTGACCGCTGATTGCAGCCAGCGGGTCGTTGATAAGTCCTTTGTTCATACGGTCCCGGCCGATGACGCCCACCGAACCAGTCTCCACACCGACACCCTGAATGCCAAGGCTGTCGGGATTGAGCGGCCTCACGTGCTGGGCGTGTGCAGGACAAATGGCGAGCAGAAAGAAAAATAGTGAGAGCTTCCGAGTGTCCATGAGCTTCTTCGTTTACGGTTTATTTGGCAAAAATAAGCAAAAAAACGGTAAGGAGCAAACAAAACAGCAGATATTTGTAAACCGTTACGAAAGTATCTGCTGACTGCCACAGCCGGTGGTTAGCCTAAAATGATACTATTTTGCCTTTTTCGCGAAATAATAGTCTCCTCCCCCATCTTTATCAATTCTTTTTCCTAATTTTGCACAAGAGAAGAACAACAATAAACATTACAGAAACCATGCTACACAATCGAATTAAGACTCTTTTTGCAGCCTTCCCTATTGCAGCAGCAGCGTCAGCGCAGTATGCCCCCAGGCTGACTGCCAACAACATTGATGCAGTGCTCCACGCCATGACGCTGGAAGAGAAAGCACAGCTCCTCGTGGGCGACGGCAACGCGGGCTTCGTGGGATCCGGCGCCATGCTCGGTCACCAGTCACGTCTCGTGGCGGGTGCCGCCGGCCAGACCGTTGCCATCAAGCGGCTCGGCATCCCCACCACGGTGCTCACCGATGGTCCCGCCGGCGTGCATATCAACCCCACGCGCGAGGGCACGGCAGCGACATTCTATGCCACAGGCTTCCCTGTCGGCACCTGTCTGGCCTCGACCTGGAATCCGCAGCTTGTGTACAACGTGGGGCAGGCTATAGGCAAAGAGACGCTCGAGTACGGATGCGACGTCATCCTCGGTCCGGGTCTGAACATACAGCGCAACCCACTGGGCGGCCGCAATTTCGAGTATTACAGTGAGGACCCGTTCGTCACCGGCATCATCGGTGCGGCGATGATCCGTGGCATACAGAGCCAGGGGGTCGGCACGAGCCCGAAACACTTCGCCGTGAACTCTCAGGAAGGTGACCGCACGCGTGTCGACGAGCGCGTGTCACAACGTGCCCTGCGCGAGATCTACCTGCGCGGCTTCGAACGTGCCGTACGCGAGGGACATCCCTGGACCATCATGGCTTCTTATAATAAGGTGAACGGCACCTACTCGCAAGACAACTACGACCTGCTGACGAAGGTACTGCGCAACGACTGGGGCTTCAAAGGTATCGTCATGACCGACTGGATCGGCAAACGTGCCGACCTGCCGACAGCACAGGAGATGCACGCCGGCGACAACCTGCTCATGCCCGGCTATCCTGACCAGGTGAAGGATATCGTCAACGGTGTGAAGAATGGTACTGTCAAGATGGAGGATGTGGACCGCAACGTGCGCGAGATGCTCGAATATATCGTCAAGACACCGAAGTTCCGCAACTACCAGTATTCCAACAAGCCTGACCTCAAAGCTGACGCCGCCATCACCAGGCAGGCATCGGCGGAGGGGATGGTACTGCTAAAGAACAACGGAGTGCTGCCGATGAAGAACCTGAAAAACATCGCACTCTTCGGTGTGAACAGTTATGACTTCTTCAGCGGTGGTCTTGGATCAGGTTGTGTCAACGTGCCTTATGTCGTCGACATGGTACAGGGACTGAAAAACGCGGGCGTAGCAACGACACTCACCAATATCTACCGCAAATATGTCGACTATGCCTCAGCCAAGCTCCAGGCCGACAAGAACCCGGAGATGTGGTTCCTCAACCAGGGGCAGCCGAAACTCGATGAGATAGAGATTACCAATCGTCTTATTTCCCAGGAAGAGCCCCAGGCCGATGCCGCCATCATCACGATAGCCCGCCAGGCTGGTGAAGGCATGGACCGCGGCGTGGAAGATTTCAACCTCTCCGACAAAGAACGCGACATGATCAACCGTGTCAGTGACCGGTTCCACAAAGCCGGCAAGCCCGTCATCATCATCATCAACAGCGGCTCGTCCATCGAGACGGCATCGTGGCGCGACCGTGCCGATGCCATCCTCGCAGCTTGGGAACCCGGTGAGGAAGGCGGCAACAGTGTCGCCGACGTGCTCACAGGAAAGGTCAACCCCAGCGGACACCTCACGGCGACATGGCCCGTGTCCATCAGTGACGACCCGTCAACGGACAACTTCCCACAGACACCAGTCTATTATAACTTCACGGATAAGTTTGCGGGCGGATATATGAAAGGGGTGAACTACAGCAACCACGAGGAAGATATCTACGTAGGCTACCGTTACTACGACACCTTCGGCCGTAAGCCCGCCTATCCCTTCGGCTACGGACTGAGCTACACATCATTTAATTTTGGGAAACTCACTGCCAAGAAGTCAGGCAATAATATCCTCGTCTCCGTAACGGTTAGGAATACCGGCAAGGCCGCCGGCAAGCAGGTGGCACAAGTATATGTCGCTGCACCGAAGGGCAACCTGGAGAAGCCCGCCAAAGAGCTGAAGGCTTTCGCCAAGACGCGTCTGCTCAAGCCCGGAGAGAGCGAGACGCTGACGATGACGATCCCTGTACGCGACCTTGCCTCTTTCGACAGCAAGGACAGCCGCTGGATCGCCGATGCCGGCACCTACACCTTCCTCGTGGGCGACAATGTGGAGCACACGACTCTCAAGACAACGCTGAAGCTCGGCGAATACACGGAGAGGACATCCGACGCCCTGCCGCTCAACGTCAGCCTCAACCTGCTGAAACAGCAGGTCCACAGCCCACACACCCTACGGTAAAAACCTAAGGCATCACCGGGCTTGATTTCACTCCTACGATGCCTGCAAACTTGTCGTCAAGATAGAACGTCACCATCAACGTGTCTTTCTTGACGGCATATTTCAAGGTTATCATATTGAGCTTTGCCGTACGGGGCTGATAATCGACCTTACCTTTTACCAGCCGTGACGTCACGGCTCTGTTGTGCATGGCTTCCAGCATGGAGTCGGTGAGATGGAGCGTGGAGTCGACATTCGACCACGCGATATAGTCGACATCTGTCAGTGCCATCTTCTCCGACATGAAATCCTTGACGTGCCCCTTCGCCGTGTAGCTGTTGCCACAGGACGAGAACACGCCGAGCGTCACAAGGAAGCCCAGACAAAAGCGTTTTTTCATTTCTTCGGAATGTTCTTCAGGATCTCCAGGAGATGATCCCACACCATCTGTACCGTCGGGATATAGAGGCACTCGTCGGGCGTATGCACGTTGTGCAGTGTCGGACCGAAGCTCACCATGTCGAGGTTGGGATATTTCTCCGAGAAGAGACCGCACTCCAGACCGGCATGGATGCCACGCACCACCGGCTCCTTGCCGAAGAGCTTACAGTAAGTCTCCCTGGCGATACGCTGCAGCTCAGAGCCGTGCCTAGGCTGCCAGGCAGGATAACCGTCGGTCTGCTCCACATCGGCACCGGCGAGCTCATAAGTAGCCTTGACGGTGTTGCAGATATTGTTGAGGTTCGACGTGACGTTGGAGCGCTGTGAGCTTACGATCACAACCTTGTTGTCCTCGCTCTGTACGCTTGCCACATTGCTTGACGTCTCGACCATCCATTCCAGTTCCTTGTCCTGACACATGGCGAAGACACCATTGTCGACAGCCTGAAGGGCTGAGATGAGACGGCGGCTGACCGTCTCGGGCAGGACTGTCTGAGCGTCACAGCTCTCGAGATGCCACTCCATGTGGGTATCAGTGACGTGGTACTCGTCCTCCACCTGGGCAGCGAAGACATTCCAGTCGGCTTTCACCGCTTCTTTCTTATCCCCGGGCACAGCGAAGATGATCTTGCCGTCACGCGGGATGGCATTGTGCATCTTACCCGAGTTCCACTGAGCCAGCCGCAACGGCATCTTTCCCTGCTCCATATAGAGGAAGCGGGCAAGAACCTTGATGGCGTTGGCACGCTTCTTCTCGATGTCGTCACCGGAGTGACCACCGTTGAGCCCTTTCAGCGAGCCTTGCATGAAGAAATATCCTTTCGGAGCTTTCTCACGCTGGAAACGGAACGTAGCGATGGTGCTGCGGCCACCGGCACAGGAGATGAAGATCTCGCCCTCGTTCTCTGAGTCGAGGTTGATGAGGTAGTCACCCGTCATGAATCCGGGCTTCATGCCGATAGCACCTGTGAGCTGCGTCTCCTCGTCGCGTGTGAAGACACACTCGATAGGACCATGCTCTATGTCGTCGGAGTCGAGGATCGCCAGTTCGATGGCGTCGCCGATACCGTCATCGGCACCGAGCGTCGTCCCTTTGGCATGCATCCAGTCACCGTCGACATAGGTCCGGATAGCGTCCTTGGAGAAGTCGAAGTCTACATCCACGAGCTTGTCGCAGACCATGTCCATATGACTTTGCAGGATCGTTGTGGCGCGGTCCTCGAAGCTTTTCGTGGCGGG
>ERZ773013.1841-NODE-1841-length-12140-cov-3.242780_pt1 | contig 12140 bp, 10 predicted proteins | sample MGYA00511670_ERZ773013 | MGnify/ENA primary metagenome ERZ773013 (study PRJEB29015, sample SAMEA2738120) | human oral metagenome | biome: human oral; feature: human-associated habitat; material: saliva | place: China | collected 2257 ...
TTTGTTTTTCAAAAATTTATTAAATACTTTGTGCAGCGGTAATTACTGCAAGTTTGTAAACATCTTCTTCATTACAACCTCTTGAAAGGTCTGAAATAGGTTTGTTAAGTCCTTGTAGGATTGGTCCTATTGCTTCAAAACCTCCAAGTCTTTGTGCAATTTTGTATCCGATATTTCCTGATTGTAAATCAGGGAAAATAAATACATTTGCGTGTCCTGCAACCTTTGAGCCCTTTGCCTTTTGTTCCCCAACTGACGGAACTATTGCAGCATCGAATTGCAATTCTCCGTCTAATGACAAATCGGGTGCCAATTCTTTAGCCATTTGTGTAGCATCAGCAATTTTTTGAGAAAGTTCGTGTTTTGCAGAACCTTTTGTTGAGAAGCTAAGCATTGCCACTTTTGGATTTATGCCAAATAATTCAGCAGTTTTTGCAGTTTCAACGGCAATTTCAGCTAATTCTTTTGCTTCTAAAGTGATATTGATAGCAATGTCTGCAAATACATATCTTTCGCCATTTTTTCCAAGCATTACCATTGCTCCGCTTGTTCTTGAAACATTTGGTTTAGTCTTTACGATTTGTAGAGCAGGTCTTACTGTATCTCCTGTTGAGTGAACAGCACCACTAACCATTCCGTCAGCTTTTCCAACTTGTACCATCATTGTTCCATAGTAATTTACATCTTTTAAAAATGTTTCAGCTTCTTCTTTTGTGTTTTTGCCTTTTCTACGTTCAACAAATTTTTCAACTAATTCATCAAAATCTTCTGCTTTTAAAGGATCAATGATTTCAATATCATCAATACAGACATTTAATTCTTTTGCAGTTTTTTTGATTTCTTCAACATTTCCTAAAATTATTGGAGTTACTAAACCGTCTTTTTTTAATCTAACACAAGCACCTAAAACTCTCTTATCTTCTCCTTCAGGAAATACAATTTTCTTGTTTGTTCCTTTAATTTTTCCTGTTAATTCTTCAAAAATATTCATAATTACCCCCTACATTATTAATTCCACTTTTTTATCATTTACTATAAATTCAACTTCGTCATCACATGACATATCTTCTCCGTCAAAATTGATTTCGATATTATCTGAAATTATTTTTATTTTTTTTGCCTTAAAATAAGAAGTAATGTCCTCATTTACATGAGTTGCATTTACGATTGTCTTTATTTTTTTTATTATATCAAATTTTGATTTGTATTTAATAGCACAGATATCTAAAAGTCCATCTTGCATATCAGCTGATGGCAATAAATTTAATTTCCCTCCAAATTTACTTCCAATACCTATAGCTATTAAAAAATAATCATCCTCATATTCAACATTGTCAACGATTATCTTATATCTCTTTCTTTTGTGTCCAAATAAAGCTAAAGCTATTGCTATTTTATAGGCTAATCCACTTGGAATTAACTTTTTAACTTTATGTGCATAGATATTAACTTCTGCACCAAAACCGACACATGCTACATTAAAAAAAGACTTGTCAGCAAATGAACCGTAATCAATAAATATTGTATTGCCTCTAATTATTTTTTCCATACAAATTATAAAATTACAGGACTCATTTAGACTGTTCATATAGTCATTTCCTGTGCCCGCAGGAATTACTCCAAGTTTTAAGTTATTTTTTATAGCCACATCGCCTACTTCATTGATAGTTCCATCTCCACCAACTGCGATTAATTCGTTAAAACCGTCTTTAACTGCATTTTCAGCAATAAAAACGGATTCACCTTCTTTGGTTGAGCATTTAATATCATAATCAAAATCTAAGTTTTTATCCTTAAGATAATTTTCTATAGCATCTTTAAAATCAAATTTTTTAAAACCTGATGCGTTAGGATTTAAAATAAACATTAATTTTCTCATTATTTTTCCAATGCCATCCTTAATGCTTCAAACTCTTCTTTTGATAATTCTTGATTTACAGAACCGGATTTTACTTCTTTTGCATAAGTTATACAGCTTTCTCTACCATAGATGGTTGTTAATAACAGACCGTTATTAAAGCCGTCTAATAAGGCTATTGAGTAAGACAGTTTGTTTTTTAAATCGTGGAAAGCATCATACTTTACGAAGCCGATTTTTTGTATTGGGAAAGCAAAACTTTTTTTTGCCTTTTCTACTTCGTATGCAAGTTCATTTACTTTTTTATCCATTTCAAAGATGTCTTGTGAGTGAGCTTGAATTAAATCTCCCATATTCAATTCTCCTCTACCCCTCAAAAGCATATCATATTTTTTCTTTTGAAGACTTAGTTTTTTACTTATTTGATTGAATTGATATAAAATAAATAACAAGACAAATAACACTAATAACAAGAGTATTCCTGAATGTGAATTTAAAAATTCTAATATTGCATTCACTATTTTTTATTCCTTTCTATTATATTTATCAAAGCATTTACACAGTTTTCAACATCATCAATAGTATTAAAATAACCGAAACTGAATCTAATTGCTCCAAGTTCATCCGTACCTAAAGACTTGTGTGCCAGTGGAGCACAATGAAAACCCGGTCTTGTATAAATGTCAAATTCGTCACTTAAGATATAGGAAACTTCAGAGCTGTCCATATCTTTCACATTTAAGCTCACAACGGCGCTCTGTCTATCATCTAAAGTTCCATACAAAATAATATCTTCATTACCTTTTAGTAAATCTATAAAATGATTTTTTAATTGCATTTCATGATTTCTTATATTTTCAAGACCTACTTCATTTATAAAGTCAATTCCTTTACTCAAAGCTACAATTCCAATACCATTTGGAGTTCCGCTTTCTAAACTGTCAGGATATAATTCTGGTTGATCTATGCTATGAGAATAACTTCCTGTACCCCCTTGTTTTAATGGCTTAACAGTAATTCCTTCCTTTATATATAGAGCACCTGTTCCCATTGTACCAAAAAGAGCTTTATGTCCCGGGAAAGCGAGTAAATCTATATTCATATCTTGAACGTCAATATCCAAAACTCCAATAGATTGTGCAGCATCTACAAGAAAAAGTATATTATTTTCTTTGCAGAATGTTCCGATACTCTTTATATCTACAATAGTTCCAAAAACATTGGATACATGAGTAGTTACAATCATTTTAGTATTTGGAGCTACTGCTTCGCATACCTTTTGAGGATTTACATAACCTTGTTTATCCGCATAGACAATACTTAAATCAATAATGCCATCTTTTTTCATTTGATTAAGAGGTCTTAAAACTGAATTATGCTCCAGCGACGTCGTAATTACGTGATCACCCTTTTTTAAGACTCCTTTTATGGCTAAGTTTAAACTGTCCGTGCCGTTAAAAGTAAAAATTACATTAAGAGGTTCTGTCCCATTGATTAATTTACAAATTTTTTCTCTTGCTTCGTAAATTTCCGAATCCATCTTCATTGCAAGTTTATGACCGCTACGTCCCGGATTTCCTGCATAGCCTAAAGAACATTCCATAATTTTATCGGTTACTGTTTTAGGTTTAGGGAAAGTTGTCGCTCCATTATCTACATAAATCATAATATTACTCCAAATTATAAATATTCATCAAACTATCGATTATTCTTTGCAAATCTGCCTCATTGAGATAGCTTATTTCTATTTGTCCACCTTTTTTCTTTTCGTGAATTTTAACTTTTGCATCTAAAACTTCAGTTAACCTTTCACAAATATCCTTTATAAAAATATCTTCAGTTTTATTTTTGCTCTGTTTTGCTTTTTTTTCTACATCTCTGATATTTACTTCCTTAACAAGCAATTTATCAAGATATTTTTTTCTCTCTTCTTCAGTTTCTAAGGAGAGTAATGTTCTTCCCTGACTTGGACTTAACTCTCCGCGAATTAAATATTCTTTAATATAATCTGATAGATTTAACAGTCTTAGATTATTTGCAATATAGGATCTACTTTTCCCTACTATATCGGAAAGTTCTTGTTGTGTAAGTTTATACTCTTCCATAAGAGTTTTCAAAGAGATTGCTTCCTCTATCGGATTCAGATCTTCTCTTTGAATATTCTCGACCAATGCAAGTTCTCTAGCTTTTCTATCAGAAACATTTTTTACAATGATAGGTACTTTTTCTAATCCTGCCAATTTTGAAGCTCTAAATCTACGCTCTCCGGCGATTATTTCATATTTATCCCCTACTTTTCTAACTACTATCGGTTGGATAACTCCATCAGCTTTTATTGAATTTGCCAATTCTTCCAAACTATCATCATCAAAGTTCTTTCTCGGTTGATCTTCTCTAGCTTTTAACTTATCCAAGTCAACAGTTAATAAATTTTCATCAGTAATAAAGTCGTCTTCTTTCAAAAGAGAACTAAGACCTCTGCCTAAACCTTTTTTCTTCATTATTTTCTCCTATTCTTAAGTAATTCTTTAGCTAAAGATAAATAAGCAATAGCCCCTTTAGAATTCTTATCATAATATATTATACTCTCTCCAAAACTGGGTGCCTCGGCAAGTCGAATATTTCTTGGGATAACTGTATTAAGAAGTTTATCTTTAAAATAATTTTTCGCTTCGTTCTTTACATCATAAGATAAATTATTTCTGGAATCATACATTGTAAGGAGTACTCCTTCAACTTCAAGCTCGGGATTTAATCCCTTCCTTATTATATTAACGGTATTCATAAGTTGACTTACACCTTCTAGTGCATAATATTCACATTGAATTGGAATTAATACACTTTGAGAGGCAACAAGAGCATTAATACTCAAAATACTTAATGAAGGTGGACAATCAACAAGAATGAAATCATAATTTTGTGGAATCTTATCTATTTCACTCTTTAACAAATACTCTCTCTTATCTACACTTAAAAGTTCAATTTCCAGACCACAAAGATCGGAATTTGCAGGAATTATATCTACATTCTTAGATTTTGTCTTTTGAATTGTATCATTTATATCTTTTTCATGGGTCAAAACTTCATAAATACTTAGTTCTGTATCTTCAACACCTAATCCGGAAGTTGAATTTCCTTGAGGATCCATATCTATAACTAATACTTTCTTTTTATTAAAACCCAAAGCAGCTGCCAAATTTACAACAGTAGTTGTTTTTCCCACACCGCCTTTTTGATTAGCTAAAGCTATAATTTTTCCCATTTCGAAAAAAGTTTATTTGTGGGCAAAGTTACATAATTTAGCCGAGAAATACGAGAAATAAACCTTTTTTTCGTACTTTTGTCGCAAACTAACAATGTAAAAGATGAATATTAAGCGCCCTTTTATATTGATTTCGAATGATGATGGCTATCATGCCAACGGAATCAAGACCCTCGTTTCGTTCTTAAAAGACCATGCCGACGTGCTTGTTTGTGCACCAGAAGCGGCTCGTTCGGGTTTCTCCTGTGCCTTTTCTGCTGCTATTCCGTTGCGTTTGAAGCGCCGACATAATATGGGTGACGTCGAAGTATGGTCATGTAACGGCACTCCTGTAGACTGTGTGAAGCTTGCTTTGAGTGAACTTTGTGGCCATCGGAAACCTGATTTGGTGCTCGGAGGCATCAATCATGGAGACAATTCTACTGTAAACAACCATTATTCTGGTACGATGGGGGTTGCAAGGGAAGGCTGTATGAAATATATTCCGTCTGTAGCGTTTTCAACATGTAACTATGATGATGAAGCCGATTTAAGCTATTTGCGCGATGATGTGTGTCGGATTGTCGAGCGAGTCCTTGCAGAAGGTCTGCCGAAAGGAGTCTGTTTGAATGTAAACTTCCCCGCTCAACCTCCTTTCAAGGGTGTAAAGGTGTGCCGAATGACCTTTGGTAGTTGGATAAATGAAGTCGTTAAAGCGCGTCATCCCCATGGATATGACTACTATTGGATGGCAGGTGAGTGTCGAAATGACGAACCTGACGCTGAAGATACCGACCAATGGGCACTCAATCACGGATATATTGCTATCACACCGACGCGCATCGATATCACCGATTATGCGTTTATAGATACCGTTAAGTCGTGGAGTCTCTAATCATCTGATACAGATATGAAATATTATCTCATTGTTGGTGAGGCCAGTGGCGACCTACATGCAGCCCATTTAATGGCTTCTTTGAAGAAGAATGACCACGAAGCATCGTTCCGTTTCTTTGGAGGCGACATGATGTCTGCCGTTGGAGGTACGCGCGTTAAGCATTACCGAGAACTTGCCTACATGGGTTTCGTGCCGGTGTTACTGCATCTTCGTACGATATTTCGCAACATGTCGTTTTGTAAAAAGGATATCGTGGCATGGCAACCCGACGTTGTTATCCTCGTAGATTACCCTGGTTTTAACCTCGATATTGCCAAGTATCTCAAGCAACATACACACATTCCTGTCTATTATTACATCTCTCCGAAGATATGGGCATGGAAAGAATGGCGCATCAAAGCAATCCGAAGAGATGTCAAAGAGATGTTTTCGATTTTGCCTTTTGAAACAGCTTTCTATGAAGGAAAACATCATTATAAGATTCATTACGTAGGAAACCCAACGGCACATGAGATTCATGAGTTTCTCACGACATACCACACAGACTTCGATGGGTTCCGCTTGAAGCATCATATAGCTGATAATCGTCCGATGATAGCCTTGCTTCCCGGAAGTAGAAAGCAAGAGATTAAAGACAATCTTGTACCGATGTTGCGCGCCGTTCAGCACTTTTCAGACCGCTATCAGATAGCTATTGGCGCAGCGCCAGCCATTGAACCATCTTATTATCAAGAGGTGATTGGCAATGCAACTGACGTTACTGGTCTTGCCTTTAACCTCATTCATAATGACACTTATGGGCTGCTTTATCATGCCGTTGCTGCCTTGGTGACCAGTGGAACGGCTACGCTTGAGACGGCATTACTGCATGTTCCGCAGGTGGTTTGTTATAAAACACCGGTGCCACGACTCATTCGTTGGGCCTTCAATCATATTCTTTCGTGTCGTTATATCTCCCTTGTTAATCTCATTGTAGACCGAGAAGTCGTGCCCGAACTCTTTGCTGATCGCTTCAATGTGAGTAATATCGTGGCCGAACTCGGCCGTATTCTTCCTGAGGGCGAGGGCAGAGCGCCGATGCTTCAGGCTTATAAAGAGGTAGAAAAACGCTTGGGTGACGAGGTCGCTCCCGATAATGCAGCTCGTCTAATGGTCAATCTTCTGCGCCAGGAAGCCGCTCGTTGCCAATAGTCCATAGGGTTTATGTCTTGGAGGTAAATGTATCTTTTCTGTAAACTTAATTCATAACCGATTTGTATTTGCTTCTCAAATTCATTATCTTTGCATCGGGGAGAGTGGTCATTTGCTTTCCCCTTTTTTATGCCTTGTTACAAATGGTGGTGCAATATGTGTCAAATCGTGTTCTAATCTCAGCCGAATGGGCTTTTAATCAGCGTCAAAATACATGGTGACTTGAGGCATATTACATGGTCGTTTGATATTCATCGTGTTGTGAAAAGATTGCAATGAGGAGTTTTGTTCATGGATAATATAAAATATGTAAATTGATTTTGTCTGCTTTTTTGAGTTTTTTATTAAAAAAGTTTAATGCAGAAAACGGCCAAATTAGGTGTGTTTTTAAGGATTTCAAAGGTTGAAAGCGCAGACGTCTTTGTTGGTTTCGTGTTATGATTTGAGGATAAGTGCCAAGCAAATTCTGCTGACTTATCTTGTTTTCTGATTTGTTTTGTTGCCTTTTTTCGCTTGATTTCATGGTTGTGAAAGCATCTGTCAGAGTCAGAGTCTTAAGACTGTAGAAACAGAGAAAATAGGGATGAAACGGTATGTTTGGACTTAATAGATAGGCTTTTTGTACAATATTGTAAGTTATTTGAACAATATTTCACAGTCGTTATTTAAAAAATATGTATTTTTGCAACATGGACTTTTATCTCTAAACTATTAATCATTTTCATCAGACGACTTTGATGATTGTCTGGTCAGCTATTATTATGATATACATATTTACTGTTAAAAACCTTTATATTTAGCATAATGGAAAAACAAATCATTCGATGCAGTATGTTCATGCTGCTTTTAAGTTTTGTGCCCACTATTCCTATGTATGCTTTGAAAACAGAAAAAACAGAACAATCCGACAGGACGATTGATTTGTATGGCACTGTTTTTGACGATATGGGAGCTATTATCGGGGCATCGGTAAAGGTAGTTGGGAGTAAGACCGCTACCGTGACGGATGTGAATGGAGCGTTTCATCTGCGTGTACCTTTAGGTGCAAAGCTTGAAATCTCCAGTGTGGGTTATAAGTCGAAGACCGTAGTTTGCAAGGGCGAAGGAAGGTTGAAAGTGAAGTTGGAAGAGCAGACCGTAGCGTTAGATGATGTGCAGATTATTGCCTATGGCTCCACACGAAAGGTCACGGTGACAGGTGCTTTGTCTTCAGTCAATAGTGATGAACTGACGAAATCGCCTGTTGCGAGCATGAGCAACTCGCTGATTGGAAAGGTTTCCGGCTTGTCGGGTATTCAGTCGAGCGGTCAGCCGGGAGCTGATGGTGCGCAGTTGTTCATCCGGGGTGTCGGTTCGTTGAGCACTTCTTTGTCGCAACCGCTTATCCTTGTTGATGGAGTAGAGCGTCCTTTCTCACAGATTGACCCGAATGAAGTGGAGGATGTGACGGTGCTGAAAGATGCTTCTGCCACGGCAGTATTCGGTGTTCGAGGTGCTAATGGCGTTATCCTTGTCACGACAAAACGTGGTACAAAAGATAAGCCTCGCATTAGTTTTTCAACGTCGGTTGGCGTTCAAGTGCCTTCACGTGTGCCTGATTTTGCCAACAGTTATGAATGGGCCAGTGAGTTCAATAAGGCGCAAACACACGACGGAGTGGCTGAAGACATGCTTGCTTTCAAGCAAGATGACTTGGAGAAATTCCGTACACATAGCAGTCCTTTGACTCATCCTGATGTGGATTGGACGGGCGAAATGATTAGAAAAGCCGCTGTTCAATCGCGTCATAATGTTCATATCTCGGGCGGAACAAACCGTGTCAGATACTTTGCTTCATTGGGTGTGTTGACCCAGGAAGGTCTGTTCAAGGTTTATCAGAACCGAAATGACAAGGGTTTCAAGTATAATCGCTATAATTATCGCATCAACTTGGATGTTGATTTGACGAGCACTACAACGGCACAGATTAATTTAGGTGGCTATTTGAACAGTCGTCGTGAGCCTAACTATAACAATGGTTCGACCAAGTCGAGTGATTTCATCTTCCGTGACCTTTATTCTGCTGTGCCTTTCAGTGGTGCAGGATTGGTTGATGGAAAGCGAATACGCATGAGTTCGAACCGATTTGCAATCGGAGAACTACAGGATGGTCTGAATATCTATTATGGAAAGGGATACAATACGACGGCCAATAACACGCTTAACTTTGACTTTACGCTGAAACAGAAGCTTAATTTCCTTACAAAAGGGCTTTCCTTCCACGTGAAGGCAGCTTATAACAGCGGTGTAAGTATCTATAAGCGTCGTGAAGGACGTGAGCCTTTGCATGAAGCAATCAATGCTCCTGACGGCTCTGTAGCCTTGAAATTAGTTGAAACTTATCGTAAACTTGACTTCTCGGAGTCGGATGATTTGAGCAAGAACTGGTATCTTGAAGGTGCGTTCAATTACAAACGCAATTTCGGTCAGCATCATGTTTCGGCCTTGGCCATGTATAACCAGACCATGAAATACTATCCCTCAAACAGTTATGCAGATATTCCGCGCAGCTATGTGGGCTTGGTTGGTCGTGCCACTTATGACTATATGACACGCTATCTTTTGGATCTTAGCGTGGGATACAATGGTTCTGAAAACTTCGCTAAGGGGCGCCGATTTGGAGTTTTCCCCGCAGGTTCAGTAGGTTGGATTGTTTCTGAGGAGAAATTTTTCAAGCCGTTGCGTCCTGTTGTTGACTATTTGAAGTTCAGAGTCTCTTATGGTAAGGTGGGAAATGACATCACTCGGGACAACTCCCGCTTCCTTTATCTGCCTGACACCTATAATATCAGTTCTGGAAGTTATAGCTTTGGAACGACAACGAATACAAAGATACTCGGTGCTTCAGAAGGAAAGATTGGCAATCCCAATGTGACTTGGGAGACCGCTTTCAAGCAGAATTACGGTATAGACATGAAGCTTTTCAAGAACAACTTATCCATTAACTTTGATTACTTCATTGAACATCGTCGGGATATTCTTATCTCTCGCGGTGTAATACCTGTTTATCTTGCAGTACAATTGCCTACGGTAAACATGGGAAAGGTGAATAATCGTGGTTTTGAACTCGGTATGCGTTGGCAGCATAATATAGGTAAGGTGCGCTATTATATAGGTGGAAATGTTTCGTATGCCAAGAATAAGATTGTCTTCATGGACGAAATCAAGTATCCTTATGAGTGGATGCAGCGTACAGGAAAACCTGTAGGCCAGAATTTTGGCTATGTCTTTGATGGCTATTTCACCGAAAAAGAGGTTGCTGAGTATGCACATACCAAGGGAACCGAGGGTGGCATTCCTGATCAAGGAAGTGGATATATTCCATTGCCTGGCGATGTGAAGTATAAAGATTTGAATGGAGACCACAAGATAGATGAAAAGGATATCCGTGCTATTGGTTCTCCAGCATATCCTCTTTTGACGTATGCTGTGAATATGGGAGTGTCATGGAAGGGCTTCGATCTTAGCATAACGCTTGCCGGAGCATCGAAGACTTCGCGCTTCTTGAGTGGTCCTTATCGCATACCTTTCGGCGAAATGAACAACTGGAGCCTTATGCGTTACATGATTAAAGATGCATGGACGCCCGAAAAAGGTAATGCTGCGGCAGCTCCTGCCATATCGCTTCGCAATAAGTCTCATAACTATTTAGATTCAGACTTGTGGTTGAGAGATGCTTCTTACATACGTTTGAAGAATATAGAAGTAGGATATTCGTTTGCAAAGAACGTCACACGGGCATTGCATTTGAATAGTTTGCGTCTCGCTGTATCGGGATATAATCTGCTGACTTTCGACCATTTGAAAGTCTGCGACCCTGAAGCTAATCCAGATGGAAGGGCATATCCTTTGATTAAAGTTATTGATGTAGGATTGAAAGTAGGTTTTTAAGCTATGAAGAATATGAAAAAAATGAATAAGATATGGAGTCTCTTTGCGGGGCTGATGCTGACAATGAGCATTATATCGTGCGAAGATCTGGCATTTGGAGAGCGTTTTTTACAGAAGCCCCCCAGTACAGATGTCACCATAGATACTATATTTGGGACGGCAGAGTATGCCCGACGAGTGCTTTGGCGCAGTTATCAGTATCTGCCATATGGTATGGAAACCAATGGATTTTGGACGCAGATGTGTATGAGTACCATTGAAGGTCTCACCGATTTGAATTATGACAATATTGGATATTCATCACTTTCGAATACGTATTACCCTGGATTGTACAATGCTTCGATAGAGGATGATACAAGAAAGAATGAACGTCGCACGAAAATGCAGTTCTCTCAGTCGGGCATTTGGACAGGTGTGCGCCATGCTTGGCTGTTATATGAGAACGTAGATAAGGTTCCTGATATGGATGAACAGGAGAAGTCGCGACTTAAAGCAGAAGCAAAGATGATGGTAGCTGTGTTCTATGCTCACATGCTTCGGCATTACGGATCTCTTCCAATCATTGATCATGCTATCTCTGCTGACGATGCAAGCTTTCCAGCTCGGGCCACTTTGCAGCAAACAGTGGATTTCATTGTGAAGCTGTTGAACGATGCTATTGCCTGCAAAGAGTTCCCTTGGAGTGTTCCTGAAAGTGAAATGGAGAACTGGGATGGCCGAATGACGAAGGCTGGTGCTATGGCATTGAAGACTCGTGTCTTGCTTTTCGTTGCCAGTCCACTGTTCAATTCCGATGCGCCTTTTGCCAAAGGAGAGGCTTCTGATAAGAAGATGACATGGTGGGGGAACTATGATAAGCAGCGTTGGAAACAAGCTGTTGATGCCTGCAAAGAGTTTTTTGATGCGCTGAATAAAAATGGATTCTTCAAGTTAGTGCAGGCTGGTGACCCTGGTATTACTACTGAACGCGAAGCCTATACAAGTGCTTATTTCGATCGTGGAAATACGGAAACGCTGATAGC
>ERZ773013.1844-NODE-1844-length-12123-cov-2.924345_pt1 | contig 12123 bp, 10 predicted proteins | sample MGYA00511670_ERZ773013 | MGnify/ENA primary metagenome ERZ773013 (study PRJEB29015, sample SAMEA2738120) | human oral metagenome | biome: human oral; feature: human-associated habitat; material: saliva | place: China | collected 2257 ...
ATGTCGGCGGCCTGCGGCAGCAGATCGATGAGCTCCATGAGCGGGTTGCCCGACGTTGTAGAATCGCCGAGCCGCATCTCACCTGCTGCGAGATCGAAGAACGAGCGGCCGTCGGAAGTGGCCACACGATCCGTGGTGATACGCCCCGGGAGCACCTCTGAAAATCCGTACAAAGGAGCAAAACTGCGGTCGCCGTCATACTCGCTGTTGAGCACACCGACCAAAAGATGATAGTTCGTCGCATCGCTCTCGAAACCGACGGGCGTTTCCTTCAGCACAAACTCCGCGCGGTTGCCATTGCGAGGGGCGCGAACATAGAGATAGTACTTCTTCGCCGCGTCGTCAAGTCGTCCACTCGTGAAGGCCGCTACGTCCCAAAAGCGATACTCCGAGGGGCTATGCTTGGCGCTCACCGTGCGAATACCGAGGGTGAGGTGCTGCAAGATGCCGCTCGCCGCGTTCACCGTCTTTGTCTTCGCGTTGTAGGTTACGACGTGGGGAACGGCCGTCGGGTTCGTACGGCTGCCCACAAAACGGAATTGCAGACTTTCGTCGCCTACGAGGAGCGACATGGTTTGCACCGCCGCGGGGCTTATGGCATTAGTGAACCGATCGGAAAGAGCCGCGCCGATCATTTCGGCCGTCTCCTGCGCGTCGCGGAATCGGCGCTTGCTGTATTGCAACGCTTCGCGGTGTTTCTCATCGACGGCCACGGCTGCACTCTCCAGCGCCTTCAACGTCGTACCGAACGAAGACGACACGGGGGCGTTCGAGAGTTCAATTTCGGGCGAGTGCGGTGTGTTGATGTAGTCCTTGATGCCGACAATGCGCACGGCCACGCCATCGGATTGAAACTGCTTGTCGGAGAAGAGAATGAACGCACCGATCTTCAAGCGTCCGCCCACGTTCTCCCAGTTGCGCTTCGCCCAAATGCCGTCGAGTGTGCCGGTGAATGAAAACTTCGGGTCTTCGTGGCTGTACAGATGTTTCACCGCTTTGCGCAGCAAGTCCCATTCCGCCCCCGAACGCGTGGCGGTGTCGTTGATGTAGGCCTGGGGGAGCATACAATGAAAGACGGCGTATTTGTCACCCGAACGCGGAACGAACGCGCCCCCCGGCATCGTCATGCCGTCGATCTCCTGCGGCACGATTTCAAAGCGCCGTGGCTTCTTGCCCGATGCCGTGTGGGCGTATTTCACCTCAAACTCGCGTCCCGAGAGCATGCCACTTTGGAAGATAACGGTCATCTTTTCGCCCGCGATCAGGCACTTCTCAAAGTCGAGCGTCTCAGGAATCGTCGGGTCGGTGAAGTCGTAGAAGTGTTTTTTCTCGTTCGCCGTGATCACCTCGCCCACGGTGCCGACACGACTCGGGTAAATGTCGGTCAAATCGACGCTATCTTCGGCCATCGACGAAAGGGGACGGTCTGCGCGTTGCACGGAGAAGCCTTTTTCGTCCGTGCGGTAGCGGCGGGCGTGGGCGGCATCGTAGCCCGCTTCGCCTTCGAAGTGTGCGCCGTCGTAGGATATGGCGGCATCGACTGGCAAATGCAGCGTGCTCGCGCCGTACTTCGAGCGGTCGATGTTGCGTTCGCCCCCTTGCACGTAGAGAATCTCCGTCGGCACGCTGTCTTCGCTGTTCGTGCGTGCCACTCCCGAGACAAAGCCGTTGCCCTTGCCGTAGGATAGCGGGAGGGCGTTCACGCGGTCGTGTTCCACGGCACCGAGCGAGATGCGTTTCCCCACAATCTCATACTCCGTGCCAAACTCCTTGGCGATCATCGCCAGGGCATCGCGGCAAAAGGCGTGGTCGTAGTTCACTACACGCTCGGCGCTCTCGATGCATTCGCCCACCGTCCACCCCGTGTCGCGGCGATTGAGGTTGTCGACGAGCATTTGCAGGTGTTCGTGAGGCTTGGCCGTGAGCGAGAAGCGCAGACGGCCGTCTATCGGGTTGCGGAACTTCCAGATCGACATTTTCCCCTGCTCGGCCACGAGTTCGACGGTGTATTCGAAATGCCGCGTGTGGTGCATTTTGAGTGACTCGGGGTGCATCAGCGTGTAGCGCTCGCCGTCGTGCTCGCAGTAGGCACCGACGGGGATTTCCACGTGCTGAGGAAGGGAAAAATAGAGCGTGAGAGAGTTGTCGCCCATAATCGCGCGGTGGCGATAGGAGTTGTCGTCGGGCATCACGTCGAGGAGTGTTTCGCCCGTGGGGGAGTAGATGATCATAATGCGTCGTATGAATCGGGAGTACTGCCTTCGAAGAAAGTAAGGGTGAGGGTGAATTGGAGCCACGGCCGCGGTTCGTTGGGAATGAAGTGGTCGACGCGGCACGAACTGTAGTAGAACGGCACCATATAGTAGCGTCGCGCACCGGGGCGGATGAGATCAAAGAGCAGCGCGTCGTAGTTCCGCCAAAGTTCGGCGAGGGTGTCGGCGCGCATCAGAAGTTGCACTTGACGGTCGCCGCCTTTTTCCCGAAACAAGGCCGCTTCGTCGTAAAATGCCCCCGGTTTTGTCGCAAACTTGCGGAGTAATCCCGTCTTCACCTCGTTGCGTCGTTCCATTTCGTCGTCCACGTCGCCGAGCACGCGTGCTCCGTAGTCGGCAAAGGAACGTTTCGGGCTTTCGGTGATCACGAAATTATCGCGCCGCGAGGTGCTCAATATCCACTCGCGCTCCTTCTCTGCCGCCGGGGGCTGGTACGTGTAACCCTGCATCGGGGTGTCGTCGGCGAATTTCATACCGAATGTCGTCGAGTGGGCGCTGTCGGTGGGGGCGACGAAGCGCAACGACCACGAACGGCCGATGCTCGGGGCGCGCACGTCGACAACGGGCGTTTCGGCGAGCGTTTGAAGCGCGCTCCTGTAGTCCTCCGGGTGGGTGGCGGAGAGTCGCAGCGTCACCTCGCGTGTGTCGAGCACGGGGGCGGACAGATCGGGATCGAAACCGCGCTCTTCGTACCAATCGTTCGCAGGCGGGGTCTTCAAAGGCGGAAAGGCGATCAGCTCGTTAAAGCCCCCGAAGGCTGTGCAGGCGTAGATGTTTTCCCACAAGTCCACCTCGCCGAAATAGAGCCGCCCTGAATAGTCTAACGTGTTCATTGTTTGATTTTAATTCCTTTGAGTGCGATGTCGCCGACGGTGTCTTTGACGGACTTCAAGTGCTGCTCGACGACCGAAAGGCGCGCGTGGACGTTGCCCGTGTTGCGTTCGATGCCGACCACGCCCTTTAGGATCTCGTTGGCCGTCCCGAGGAGCATTCGGGTGTTCTCGGCGATGTTGTAGGTGTGTCCTTGCACGGCTGTCATTCGTCCGTTGAGTTCGTCGACGGAGTCTTGCGACGCGGTGGCGATACCCTTCTGCGAGGCTTCGCGAGTGGCGGCGCTGTCGGCGGTGAGGTCGTAACCTTTTTTCTTCAGCTCCTCATTGGCCTTTGCGATAAAGCCCTTCATACGCTCCTGTTCCCCCTTGACCTCTTCTGTTGCTTGAATTACGGCCTGGAGAATCGCGTTGTCGTCGCCCGTTGCATAGGCTTTTTTTACCAACTCGGATTGCTTCTGAATGACGGGTTGAAGGATGGCCGCTTGCATCATGTCTTTTACCACGTTGCGCATGACTTTCTTCGTCACGTCGCCGAAAGCTTCGGCCGCGTCTGTACCGCGTTCGAACGCGTCGACCACGACGTCCATTATGTCCGTGGCGTAGTTGCCGAAGATTCCGCCGAGATAGTCGTCCATCTGTTTGAGCGCGGCTTCGTAGTTCTCCTCCGCCTTGATCAGCGATTCGAACGCCTTTTTGCCGTCGCCTTCGAACTCTCGCGTCGAAGCAATGCTCTTGGCGAGTTCAAGATTGAGGTGGCCGTTGGCTTTGACGAGGTCTTTGTATTCGGCGAGCTGCGTTATGCCGCTATACAAGTCGCGCCCCTTTCCCAAGCCGAAGAACCCCGATTTGGCGTGCCCCGTCTTCACGCTGATCATGCCCAGACCGTAGTTGTCGCCCTCGGCTTTCCCGTCTACGAGAGTCCTGTCACTTCCCATTTTTAACTTTTCGTCTATGGCAAGTTTAAAGCGGTGTTTATTGAGTGCCTCAAAGTCGCCCTTGATGCGCTTCTTGATGTCTTCGTCCCAATCCTTTGCGACGAGGAGTGCACGGCGTGCCTTGGCGTATTTGTCCGTCCCGAAGATCGTTTCGAGGTCGCGGGCTTCGAGGCGTTCCTGCCGCAGGAGTTCGTTGTATTGCAGTTGCTGATCGTTGATTTGCTTCTGAATTTCGAGCAACGCCTTCTTGTGTGCAGCGGCCGCCTGGAAGGCTTTCGTTACATAGCCGATAGCCTCGCCCGCCGCAGCCGCGATGCCGCCCACAATGCCGCCCTGTGCAAAGCCCTTCCCGATGTTCGACACGGTGGTCATGGTTTCGGTCAGCGCGTCGGCCTGCTCGCTCAGGTTTTGACTTCCCGCGGCTTCGAACATTGCGGAGAGCTTCGCCGAAATGGGGGCGATCACGTCGGCCGTTGCGGCTGCTGCCGACGCTAACTTCTTCAGACGCACCTCGAGGGGGGGGAGACTTTCCCCCTGTTCGGCCTTTCGGAACACGTCGTTGATGGCTTCGCTCAGTGCGGCAAACGGGTTTTCGGTCTTCACCGCATCCTTCAATCGCTTGAGTTGATCGGTGATCTCCTTTACCTTCTCGGGGGATTGTTTAAGGTTGCGGAGTCCTTGCGCCGAAAAGTCGAAGTTCGGGACGATCTTCTCGTCGGGTGTCTCGCGGAGATAGGCCAGGAGTGATTCGGTTTCGGTGATCACTTTGTGCAGTTCCTTGCGGCTCTTCTCCGATGCGTCGCCAAAGAGGTTCACGAAGAGTGCGGAAGTCTTCTTCGTGCTCTCGATTTCCTCGTCGTTCACGGCCTTGATGTCCTTCTCCTGCTTGCGCTTCGACTCTTCGATGGCGCGTTCCTTGGTGCCGGCGATGTCGGCGAGCTTTTGACTCGCTTCCTTTTCGCGTTTCTCGGCCGCGGTGTGTGCTTCGGAGTCGAATTTCGCGAGGGCGTCGTTCTTGTCCTTGCCCGCCTTGGCGATCTCTTCTTGCAGTTCTCGGGCGTATTGTGAGAAATACGCTTCGATCGACGCGCGTTTCTGTTCGCCCTCTTTCGCGATTTCGGAGCGTCGTGTGTCGTAGTCCTGAAACTCGGCGATGGCGCGCTTGTAGAGATCGCCCGATGCTTTGACGCGCGTGTCGTCGGCTACGCTCTTGTATTGCGCTAGCATCGCTCTTTGTGACGGATCGAAGTCTTTCTCCGTCACGTTGAGCTTGTCGCGATATGCGTTCTCTTGCTCTTTCGTCGCCTTCGGGTTCGCGACTTTCCATTCGCGCATCTTGTTCTCCTTGATGGCTTCGACCATGGCGTCCGAACGCTTCTTGTTCTCGTAGAGCAGACGTTCGTAGTTGAGTTCGATCTGTTGTCGCTCCTTCTCGTATCCGTCTTCGAGGAGGTTGATGTTGTTTTGGCGGATTTCGAGACTGCTTTCGTATTCCTTCTCGATGATCGAATCCTTGTACTTCTCGATGTCCTTTTCGAGGTCGTGCTTTTCGAGTGCGATGCGCTTGCGCTCATCTTCGGCTTTCTTTCGTGCGTCGGCTGCTGCTTTCGCTCGTCGCTTGGCTTCGGCCTTTGCGTTTTTGGCTGCTTGCTTTCGGGCTTCCTCGGCCTTCTTTCGGGCGGCTTCTTGACGGGCGGCTTGAATTTGATGTGCTTTTGCGTAGTTAAGAGAGTTTTGTTCCATCTCTCCTACGGACATCGTTTTGCCGTTTGAGAAAACAGCAACCTTTTGTCCGTTTTTCCTCATATCCTCAGCCGTCGAAGAGAAGTATGCCGCCAGCCTGCGGGTTTCTTCGAAGTCCATTTTGAGCATCCACGCGGGGGGCTCTCCGTCGAAGTTGATATGAAAGTTGAGCGTGTTGTCGGCAAAGTCTTTGACGATTTTGGATACGTTGTTGTAGAGATCGTCGGCTGTCTTGCTCGCGTTGAGAATCTTACGTTGGCCTGCTTCGATGCGCTCGGCGGATGTCAGTGTGGCTTCTCCCTCCTCCTTCGTTGCTTTTGCGCTGGCATTGATCAACTCGATGCCCTTCTTTCGTCCTTCGTTTAATTCATTGATCGCTTCGGACTGTTCCTTTAGCGCATTACTTGCATTGTACCCCCAACGGCTCTCCCATCTACCTGAAATCATAGCTTCTGGGATCTCTTTGCCTTTCTTCTTCATTTCGGCGAGGTGCGCTCTGAATAGACGATCAATTTCCTCCTTCCCCTTTCCGACGTTTTTGCGTAGAAGTTCGATATAAATCGTAGAGAGTATTTCAGCATTCTTCTTCATCCATCCCGAATTGTCCACTCGGAAGTTTTCGCCTTTCCCCGAATAAGCCACATCTACCTTTTTGAAAATCGATGCGACCTCTTTCCTTTTCTCTTCTATCGCTTTTTCGTATTCATCGTTCGCCGTCTGTATCGCGTTCAGTCGCTGGCGTTCCGCACCCTCACTCTTGATAAGCTCAATCGCCTGCTTGCGCTTCTCGTTGATCGTGTCGATGTTGTCGCCTTCCTTGATCTGCGTAATGCCGTACTCTTCGAGAATGGCGTTGAGTTCGTCCATCGTCTTCTTGTACACGCCCGTTCCTTCGTCAAGTCCCATTAGCGCCGTGCCGAGCATATCGACCTGTTGAATAGACTTCGCCGCACTCTCGCCGAAACGCTCGGACATTTGAGCCGTTTCGTCGACCTCCTTTCGGAAGATGACGATCGCCGAGATGACGGCCGTAATCGCTGTGGCGAGCATTCCGAATGGGTTTGACATAAAGGCCGTTTTCAACGACTCAAACTCGTACCGCGCCGTGGAAGTTGCTGCCGCCATTTCCGCCTGCGCATTCGTCAACACGATGCCCTGCATCGCGGCGAGCTTCTGCTGGTAGGCCACATTCTGCGCCGCCGCGGCATTGATTCGCGTTGCTACAGCTGCAAGCATCGTCGCCGCCCTGTATGCGCCGTAAATCGAAATCACATAGAGCAGCACCTTCCCGATCGTCTTCCAGTTCTCGATGAGCTTGCCCGTGATGTCGAGCGCCCCCGAGATATTCTCCTCTTGGCTTCGCCCGATCTCGTTCATCATCTGCTCCCACGCGTCCTCGATGTTCGATATTTGCCCCGAGATCGTCTTCGACTGTTTATCCATCAGGCCACCGAACTTGCTGCCTTCGCCCGTCAACGCCTCGATAGCCTTCTGCACTTCGGGGAAACCGATCTTACCCTCTTCGACAAGCTTCTTGACCTCGCTCTTGTTCTTGCCGAACTGCTTGGCCAGTTCGTCGGCCAGGGGAATACCACGGCCGAGGAACTGGTTGAGGTCTTGTGTGTACAAGCGTCCCTGCACCATGGTCGTGCCGTAAAGAAACGCGAGGTCTTTGAGTGGCATAGACAAGCCCGCGGCGATGTCACCAAGACGGATTAGCGTCTCGTTCACTTTGCTGCCCTCCATTCCGTAGGCGAGGAGCATCTTCGACGCTTCGGCAACCTCGCTCATCTCAAACGGTGTTTTGGCGGCCGTGTCGATCAATTGCCCCATCAGCGCATCGGCCTTCGACTTGCTGCCGAGCATCGTTTCAAACGCCACTTCCAGCTGCTGGTATTCGCCGCGAACGAGGGCGAGCTGCGAGACAAAGTCTTTGATCTTGTCGACGGCAAACAAGCCCGCGGCCGTTTGCGCTGCCTTTGCCATAAAGCCGTCCATGCTTTGCAGTTCAGCGTTGGCCGATTCGCCTAAGCTGCGGAACGATTCCCGAGAGCGTTGCAGCCCTTGTTGTAGTGATTCGTCGTTCAGCAGAACGTCAAAATAAAGTCTTCCGGTTTCTTGATCCATAGTTCGTTGTTATATGCCGAGCAGCTCTCGCACTCGTGCTTGATTCGCGGGGTCGCTCGCGTCGATAACCTCATCGTCGTCGCTCTTGTCGTCCTTGTCCGTGTCGTAGGACGGGAGAGCCGCCCCGAGCATTATTAGGTTCGTGTAGCTCAATTCGTAGAGCACGTAATCGAGCGAGAGATTAAACCCCTTGACTACTCCTCCGATGATTGCCCAGACGCTGTCGTTTCGCTCTCCACTTTCGTCGGTCTGAGAAGATTTACCCCTTTGAGGAAAGTTGTAAGCGCGAAAAAACTTGCGATCTCCATCTGCTTCAGCGTGTCGGCCACAATCGCTTGCACCTCCTTTGCCGTGCAGTGTTCGAGGATCTCTTCGCCGAGGACTTCGCCGCGTGTGCGTTCCTCCGTACCCTTCATCCCGAACCAACGCTTGATGCGTGCAAAGGGGGAAACGTCGGCTTTCTCCTTCGCTACACGTGCGCCGAGGATCAACGTGGCGGCAAGCAACCCGAGGGGCTTACACGACGCGGCATAAGCCAAACTCGCGGTGACGAAATCCGCCCCTTCCCTGTCGGGCGGAGTGGGTAACGCGGACACGATCTCGGAAACGGTGATCAATGTTGCGAGAGTGGGTGGTTCGACTTCGTACGTCGTGCCGCCCACCTTTATCTTCGTCGGGGTCTGCAATACTGCGGCCGCAACCTTTTGTTCTTGCGTTTTGGTCATTTGTGTTTTTTATCAGTTGTTGGGGCGCGAGGTGGAATCGAACCACCTGCACTCGTAGCCCTCACATACCCGAGTGCCCTTCCTTGCGCGCCTGTGCATTTCTCGTGCTTAGGGTCTAGGAGATCACCTCGAGCTTAAAGGCGTTGCCCGTCTTCGGTTTGAGCACCTTTGCTTTGTACTTGTACAGAGCGCCTTCGCTTGTGGAGAACGAGATTGTGGCGGAAACCGTAGCGCGGTCGACTCTCCAACCTTTACACGTCGGGTCGTCCGGCGTGAATCGGAAGGCGTGCTCCCCTGCGATTACGCCGTCTTTGTCCGTGAAAGGAGGTTCGACCCCCTTCTTAACGAATAGCTCCCAAGAGATTTCGTAGCTCATGGGAGTGGTTTTGCTGTCGACGATGTTCCCTTGCTCGTCTAGGGCTTCTTTTGTTTCCCCTTCCTTCGGCTCTACTTTGAGCGAATCTTTCTTAGGAACGTCGATCTGCGTCCACTGGGAGGCTGCTTTGGGCTCCCCTCCTTCAGATTCTACGGTCTCGAATTTTCCGAGTCCCCAGGTTAGTACTGCCATAGTTCTGTGTTTTTGTGTGGTTAATGTGTGTGTTTAGTCTGTGTTATCGTCTCCGAAGAAGTCGTATTCGATCCTTACGACGATGAAATGTTCGTGTAGCTCGGGGGCTTCGTCGGTGGCGATCGTCTGTTGTAGTCGGAATCGATAGTTCGAGTCGCGCGTTGAGAGTGAATCCACCCATCGTTGTGCGGCGCGTTCTATCTCTTCCGTTCGGGCGCTGTCTTCGGTCAGCACGCCGTTGTCGTACGGGTCAATATCGGGGACGAAAATGTTTATCGTCACAACGCCCCGTTGGATGTCGCCCGTCGTTCCTGCGGTGAAAATCACCACGGCATCTTCTTTGGGGCTGTCCCTCGGGCGCTGTCCTTCGCGATACACGCCGCCGGTGATCACTTCGGCGATCGGGCTTTTGCGAAGTTTGCGGTAAACGTCCCCTTGTACTTGTCGGGAGGTCTTCGCCATGGTTAGGTTCTTTTGTTCGATGATAGTTTAGCGAGCATCTTCGGCACGAGTTCCGCTGCTTCAAGAGTAGCACTGTCGAGCACGTCGCGTCCGCGGTTGGCAACGTGTACGGCGTAGTCCATACCTGCGACGACGATAAGCGCAACGCCGCTACTGTATTTCTTCGCGAGTTCCGAAGCAAAGCGTCGGCCGTCGTAACCGCCGTTTTTCGTTGCGGTCGTCGGGGATGCGCCGTTCGGGGTTTTTCGTCCCTTCTGCTTCGCCGGCTCGAAGTTCGTACTCCAGTGAATCTTTCCGTCGATCACGATCACCGCCCCGACAGAGCTGCGGAGATTTCCCGTTTGGTCAAGATAGTTTCCCTTTCGTCGGGCGGTCGTCACGACGCGAAGTGCTACGTATTTCAGCGTGCGAATGAACGCCTGCTCGTACTTTTGTCGGAACGAATCGAAATAACGCTCGACGGCGTTGTAGTCTGTTCGGTCTACTACCGGCATTTCTTCGTGTTGGTTTAGATCCAAAGGCGGATTTGGCAAACGGCTTCGAGGGGTTCGATGCGTTGAACGGAGAAATCCCCGATGCGTCGGCCATTGCGGTCTGTCAGTCGGACTTGCTCCCCGTCAAAGGGCTGTTCGTCGATGAGCACCGTGTAGGCCGAGGGGGTGAAGTGTTCGCCGTGCGTCGTCCCGAGGGCATTGTAGTGTACCGCGGTGTATTGGCACGGGATTGCACCGACGTATTCGCCCGACGACCGCACGGGGTGTCCCGTCTCGGGATCAATGCCCGGTGTCGTCTTTCGTTTCACGGCCAAATGTCCGTTCGGAATGATCATAGACTGTTGCCTTTATATCCGTATTTAGACGACGGCGCAGCGAGGTCTCCGAGTTCTTCAAAGACGGCGGCCGCTCGTGCTCGATATGCCTTGCGCTGTTCGTCGCTGAACGTGTAGTTTTGTCCGCCTTGCGAGATGTTCGGGGCGGCGGCGAGCCACGTTAGCACGTCGGCTTCGGCGAGACGATAGGCGGCGCTTTGGAAAACGTCGGTCGTCGCTTCTGTATCACGCGAAAGCCCGCGTCGAATGCACACGCCGTCAAGCGTGGCACTCGGCAGAGGGTACATAGATATGCCCCGAAGGGCTTGTTCTACGGTGTACATCGTTTCGGGCTTTCGTTGTGTTACCAGTCTTGTGCGTCGGTGCGGAGGTAGACGTTGTGGTACGCCGTGTCGAGTACGGGAATTGCGTCAGCTTCCCCGAGCGTGAATTCTACTTTCGGGTTCAGCTGTCCATACTTCTTTACAGTCGTGTGCTTGCGCTTGACAACAATGCCTGTATCGTCCGTCTCGTCGAGCATACTGTATTGGGTCGTTCCGAGCTTCGGAGTTTGAGAAAGCACAAGACGATCGTCTTCAAAGGGATTGCCCGTTTGCATCGTTCCATCTTTGAATTCGCGGGTGATCTTCTGATCGATAACGCAGAGCTGCAAGCCGTTGAGAAACGCCTGCGAGGAAAGCATCGTATTTACTTGTTCGAGCGTCGGGGTTTGTGCCATTTTAGCTACGTTGACGAGGGGCGAGGCACAAGCCTTAATGATTTGCTCCGAGGAGCAGATCTTGTACAACAGCTTTTTGTTGACAAACGCGTATCTCGGGTCAAGTCCTTTGCTGTCTGCGATTTCTACAATCTTGACGAGATCGCCGATAATGTCGGCGTTCGACTTGTCGCCCCAATTGACAGAACTCTTGACCTTCATGCTCTCGTCTACTTGATAGTCGAGATTGAATTCGTTAGCGAAAGACGCGTTCGTCGTTGTCGTGAATTCAAGTTTACCGGCGTTCGATGCGAGTTTCCACGCAATGTACTCTAGCTCACTTTGCACGCCGTTAAAGCAAAAATCAACGTCTCCCGCCCAATACTGAACAAGCTATGCCGCATCATTATCTCTGGAGAGAGCGAGTGCAGTTTGGTACTTCTTCAAGTCTGAGCGATCCATCGTGCGGAGAATCGAAAGGTAGGGGATGTCTCCGCGCGCCGATTCGAAGATCGGTCGGCTCTTGCGGATTGCCGAGGAGTTATCGGAATGAACATCTGCAGCCACGTTTTTGTGCCAGACTTGGTTCTCCAATGTCTTCCACGAAAAGTCGAAAGACTCCACGACGGGGAAGTGCGTAGCGAACTGAAACGGACGAACGTCGACGCTATCGACACGCGCCTGCACCATCTGCTGTGTGAGGCCTTGAATCAAAGTATCTGTAATCATCGGAATTTAGATTTAATAGTTGACAATGCACTTGAGGAGCTTTTCCACGTCGGGGTGCAACGTTGCGCCGTGTGTCGTACCGATCAACCACGCATCCGTGTCGAGGTTGTCACCTTGCACGATGGGACGACCTGTGCCCGAAAGGGAAAGGGGAATGTGTTTCAATTCCGCGTCGTCTGCCGTCGTTTCGGCCTTCGCTTCG
>ERZ773013.1845-NODE-1845-length-12122-cov-5.667937_pt1 | contig 12122 bp, 10 predicted proteins | sample MGYA00511670_ERZ773013 | MGnify/ENA primary metagenome ERZ773013 (study PRJEB29015, sample SAMEA2738120) | human oral metagenome | biome: human oral; feature: human-associated habitat; material: saliva | place: China | collected 2257 ...
GGCGATGGGGGATGTAGCTCAGTTGGCAGAGCCCCTGGTTGTGGTCCAGGTGGGCGCGAGTTCGAATCTCGTCATCCACCCGGAGAGAAGGGTTCGGAGTCTTGCGCTCCGAACCCTTCATCGTTCCTCCGGACCGGCCTCGACGTTCTCCCCGACCCGTTCCCACCTCACGTATGCGTCAACACCCGGGTTATGTCCGAGGTGTCAGCACAAAAGCGGGGCGGGAAGCGAGTCAGGCCGGAGAAACGGTCGAGCAGGGGGACGGGACGCGGGGAGCTCGATCGGGCCCCGCACGGGTCCGGCGCCACCACCCTCGGCAACGCCCAGGGCGTCCCGGCCGCATCTGGCCCCGCACCGGTCCGACCCTGAAGGAGGGACACGGAGCAGGAGCGATGACGGGCACCACCGTCGAGCGGCTCACGTCACAGGACGTCGGGGGCGTCCGCGCCGTCCGGAACGAGGTCGTCGCAACAGGCGACGCATTCCCGCAGACCGACGAGCTCGGCGCCGACGAGGCGGCCGGCTTCTTCGCCGCCCAGTCCTTCACCGGCGTCGCCAGGGGCACCGGCGACAGTCGGGTCCTGGGCGTCCACGTCCTCCGCCCCAACAGCATCGGGCGGTGCGGGCACATCGCCAACGCCAGTCATGCGGTGGCCTCGTCCGGCCGAGGCCGAGACGTCGGCGAGCGGCTGGTGCGGCACAGCATGAGCACGGCCGCGCAGCTGGGCCTCCGCGCCCTCCAGTCCAACGCAGTGGTCTCGACGGATCGCCCCGCACGGGCGCTGTACGAACGACTCGGCTTCACCGAGATCGGGCACGTCCCCGGCGGCTTCCGTCGCGATGGTGGCGAATACGTCGACACCACGCTGCACTGCGCGGATCTCACCCTCGCCGTCCGTCCGGCCCCTTGATCCACTCCCTCGTCCTTGATCCACTCCCCATGTCGGACTCGCTGACCCGCTGCCGAGGCCGCTGGCCCGCTCCCACCTCACTCTTGCTTGCGCTTCCACCTCGGACATGAGCCGGGTGTCAACACGAGAACGAGGCGGGAAGCACGGAGACCACGGACGCCGGACGCGACGGAACCACGGACGCCGGACACGGGAACCCTCGTCGAAAAAGAGGACATCGCCCCGTGGAGCGCCGCCCCGTCACGAGCGCCCGGTCGCCCCACCCCCGCCGGAAGAGGCCGTCGTCCCGTAAAGTGCCATTCATGTACGCCGCCTATTCCGCCGTCTCCACCATCATGGTGGTCCTCAGCCTCCTCGTGCTGGTCGCCCTGCTCATCGGTGTGCTCGGGCACCTCGTCCTCGGCCGAGGCCGGGTGGCCCGCCAGGAGGCCCGTTCGTGAACGACAAAGCCACAGGCTTCGCTCTCGAGCCTGAGCGTCTGGAGGCCCTGAGCGTGTCTTCTGGCGCAGAAGGCCCGGGCCCGGCCATGGAAGGCGCCCACCAGATCGCCCGACGCACCGGCGCGCCTCGCCACGATCTCCTGGTGGTCCTGGGGTCCGGCGCTGCTGACGCCCTGGCTTCCTGGGGTGAGCCGGCTGCGAGCCTGCGCCTGTCCGACCTGCCCGGGGTCATGCTCCCGGTCGCGCCGGGACATGAGGACCGCCTTGACTCCTATGTCGTCGCTCGTGGCCGGAAGGTGGGCGGACAAGAGGATGGGGGAGAGCGGCGCGTCCTCGTGGCTCGCGGACGGACCCACCTCTACGAGGGTCGCGGGCCCGGACCGGTGGTCGCCCTGTCCCGTGTCGCGGCTGCAGCCGGCGTACATGGCGCCGTCCTGGTCAACGCCGGCGGCTGCCTGCGCGGCTGGCACATCGGCGAGGTCATGACGATCACCGACCACCTCAACCTCACCGGCTCCTCACCCTTCGACGGCCCGGTCTTCACTGACGTGCGCAGTGTGTGGGACGACGAGCTTGCTGACGTCCTGCGCGGTGTCACAGAGAGGTCAGGCGTCTATGCCGCTGTGCGTGGGCCGGAGTATCAGACCATGGCGGAGACGCGAATGCTGGAGTCCGCCGGTGCCGACTGCGTCGGCATGTCCACCGTTCTGGAGGCCATCGCCCTGCACCACCTCGGGGTGCGCGTGGCCGGCATGAGCGTCGTCTCCGACCTGTCCTTCGCGCAGGCGCCCACCGATCCCGACGAGGTCGTCCGCCTCGCGGCCGGCGCGCACACGACGATCGCCGCCGGCATCGAGGCGGTGCTGGCGGCGATGTCGTGAGCTGCCGACGTCGAGGTGAGTCGCAGGGGCTCGCTCGGGTCAGTTCACGCCCATGAACATGTAAGCGCGTGTCACCTTGCCGTCGACGTCACGGAAGACGGTGTCGACTCCGCGCCCTACGACGTCGCCGCTTGGGGCGGTCATTGACCAGCGCAGCAATAGCGCGTCGCCGGACTCCATGCGCTGGTCGTAGCTGAAGGTCAGGCCCTGACCCGCAATGCGGTCGTTGTGGACGCGGTTGATGTGCTCAGCGATGTCGGCTGTTCCTGTGACGGTCAAGGCGGGTGAGGAGATGTGCAGCGACCCGTGCGGGGCCCACATCTGCTCGATGAGTGCACGGCGCTGACCGGCGTCGGGCTCAGTCCAGGTGCGCAGGTAGCTCGCGTCGAAGTCGGCGCCGGTACGGGTGGTGTCGGTCATGAGTCGTTCCTCTCCTCAGATTAAGTTGACAATGTCAGCATAACCGGAAAGTTGACTGTGTCAACATGTGGGTAGGCTTGGGTCATGAGCCCTCGTGATCCAGGTCCGACGCGCGCCGCCATCCTCGACGCCGCTGCAACGCTGCTCGAGGACAAGGGACCCGAGGCGGTGACGCTGCGTGCCGTTGGTGAGGCTGCCGGCGTGTCCCGCTCGGCGCCCTATCGTCACTACGCGGACAAGGCTGCGCTCATGCGTGCCCTGGCGGGACGGACCCTGCGGCAGATCGCAGAGCGGATTCGTCATGGTGCGGAGCGGCACCGGGGAGCGCGACAGCGGCTGCGCGCCGGTTGCTGGGCCTATATCGACTACGCAGTCGAGTGCCCCCACCACTACCAGCTGGTCTTCGGGGATGCCCCGATTGCGGAGCCGGACCCCGGGCTGGAGGAGGCCGCTGACGACGCCATGGCCGCCGTCGGCGAGCTCGTTGCCCAGGCCCAGGGAGCCGGTCTGCTGCGACCCGGCCCCACTCGTGAGATCGCCACCGTCATCTGGGTTCTGCTTCATGGGCTCGCTGCCCTGCAGATCACGGGTCATCTCCATGAGCCCCGGACCATTGACGGCGATGAGCATCTTGCGGAGCTGCTGGACCTGGCCCTGGAGCAGCTGCGACCCGTGTGACGCGCCTTCGGCGGTGTTGGCCGGTAGCGATCTGAGACGTGTCTGGGACGCCCGTCCTCGCACGGCGGGGATCATGAGCGCCTAACCTTGCACCTATGACAACTGATGCAAAGACGCCCAACCAGGCTGTCACGACCCGCACCGAATCCGACTCCATGGGCACCATCGAGGTGGACGCCAACCGCTACTGGGGGGCCCAGACCGAGCGGAGCCTGCACAACTTCGACATCGGCCGCGAGACCTTCGTGTGGGGCCGCCCCATGATCAAGGCCCTGGGGATCCTCAAGAAGTCCGCCGCCCTGGCCAACGCCGAGCTCGGCGAGCTGCCCGCCGACATCGCCGAGCTCATCGCCAAGGCCGGCGACGAGGTCATCGCCGGTGACCTCGACGCCGAGTTCCCGCTCGTGGTCTTCCAGACCGGCTCGGGCACCCAGTCCAACATGAACTCCAACGAGGTCATCTCCAACCGCGCCATTGAGCTGGCCGGCGGACAGATGGGCACCAAGGCCCCGGTGCACCCCAACGACCACGTAAACCGTGGCCAGTCCTCCAACGACACTTTCCCCACCGCCATGCACATCGCCGTGGTCAGCGAGCTACAGGAGATGTACCCCAAGGTCACCCAGCTGCGCAACACCCTAGACGCCAAGGCTAAGGAATACGCCGACGTAGTCATGGTGGGCCGCACCCACCTACAGGATGCCACCCCCATCACCCTGGGCCAGGTAATTTCCGGTTGGGTTGCCCAGATTGACTTTGCTCTAGACGGCATCCGCTACGCTGACTCGCGCGCTCGCGAACTGGCCATCGGTGGTACCGCTGTGGGCACCGGCCTCAACGCCCACCCCGACTTCGGCGCGCTGACCGCTAAGAAGATCAGTGAAGAAACCGGTATCGAGTTCAAGCAGGCCGACAACCTATTCGCCGCTCTAAGCGCCCACGACGCCCTGGTGCTGGTCTCCGGCTCCCTGCGTGTGCTTGGTGATGCCTTGATGAAGATCGCCAACGACGTGCGCTGGTACGCCTCCGGCCCCCGTAACGGTATTGGCGAGCTGATCATCCCCGAAAACGAGCCCGGCTCCTCCATCATGCCCGGTAAGGTCAACCCCACCCAGTGTGAGGCTATGACTATGGTGGCCGTGCAGGTATTTGGTAACGACGCCGCCGTTGGTTTCGCTGGCTCTCAGGGTAACTTCCAGCTCAACGTGTTCAAGCCGGTTATGGCCTGGAACGTACTGGAGTCCATACGCCTGCTAGGCGACGCTTGCGTCTCCTTCGACGTGCACTGCGCCTACGGCATTGAGCCTAACTATGCCAAGATCAAGCACAACCTGGACATCAACCTGATGCAGGTGACCGCGCTTAACCGTCACATTGGCTACGACAAGGCTTCCAAGATCGCCAAGAACGCTCACCACAAGGGCATCTCGCTGCGCGAGTCCGCTCTGGAGCTAGGTTTCCTAACCGACGCCGAGTTTGACGCTTGGGTTGTGCCCGCCGACATGACCCACCCCAGCGCAGCCAAGTGATCATTAGCTAGTAACCTTAGCTGATTAACCGGTGGCCGGGCCCTTTTAGGACCTGGCCACTTGTGTTTTGCCCTGCACTGTTTTTACTGCGCACTGTTTTCGGGCGCTGGCCTGTCAACTGGCAGTTGTTGGCTCTGGGCACCAACACCGAGATCCTTAAAGCTCAGCTGGCAGCCTAAGCGTCGTCGGCGCGGGAGCTGAAATTGACTGGCGCCACGGGTAAAATAGCCCTGGATTGTTTTGCGCTCAGGCGTGCATATTCAAGCGAAAGGCTAACGTGGCAGAGTACATCTACCAGATGATCAAGGCCCGCAAGACCATTGGTGACAAGGTCATTCTCGACGACGTCACCATGGCTTTCTTCCCCGGAGCCAAGATCGGTATGGTCGGCCCCAACGGTGCCGGTAAATCCTCGATCCTAAAGATCATGGCTGGTCTAGATCAGCCCTCCAACGGCGAAGCCCGCCTCAGCCCCGGTTACACGGTAGGCATCCTCATGCAGGAGCCGATCCTCAACGAGGAAAAGACCGTACTGGGTAACGTAGAAGAAGGCGTCGCCGACATTAAAGGCAAGCTTGACCGCTACAACGAAGTCAGCGCCCAGATGGCAGATCCGGATGCAGACTTTGACGCCCTACTTGAGGAAATGGGCAAGCTGCAAGACCAGCTCGACGCCGCCAACGCCTGGGACCTAGACTCCCAGCTGGCCCAGGCTATGGATGCCCTACGCTGCCCCCCGGCAGACGCCATGGTAAAGAACCTTTCCGGTGGTGAGCGCCGTCGTGTGGCCCTATGCAAGCTACTGCTAGAAGCCCCCGACCTCCTACTGCTAGATGAGCCCACCAACCACCTGGACGCTGAGTCCGTGCTCTGGCTGGAGCAGCACCTATCAACCTACAAGGGTGCGGTTATCGCCATCACCCACGACCGTTACTTCCTAGACCACGTAGCCCAGTGGATCGCTGAGGTAGACCGGGGTCACCTCTACCCCTATGAGGGTAACTACTCCACCTACCTGGAAACCAAAGAAAAGCGTCTAGAAGTCCAGGGTAAGAAGGACGCCAAGCTAGCCAAGCGCCTCAAGGACGAGCTGGAGTGGGTACGTTCCTCCGCTAAAGGCCGCCAAACTAAGTCCAAGGCCCGTCTGGCCCGCTATGAGGAAATGGCCGCTGAAGCCGAGCGCACCCGCAAGCTCGACTTTGAAGAAATCCAGATTCCCCCGGGCCCGCGCCTGGGCTCGGTGGTACTTGAAGCTACCAACCTGCAAAAGGGCTTTGACGGCCGTAGCCTAATCAATGGCCTATCTTTCACCCTGCCGCGTAACGGCATTGTGGGTGTGATCGGCCCCAACGGTGTTGGTAAGACCACCCTGTTCAAGACCATTGTGGGCCTAGAGCCTCTCGATGGGGGAGAGCTCAAGGTTGGCTCCACCGTGAAGCTGTCCTATGTAGACCAGAACCGCGCCGGTATCGACCCCAACAAGACCCTGTGGGAAGTTGTTTCTGACGGCCTGGACTACATCCAGGTAGGCAATGTGGAGATGCCTTCACGCGCCTATGTGGCCGCTTTCGGTTTCAAGGGCGCAGACCAGCAAAAGCCCGCCGGTGTGCTCTCCGGTGGTGAGCGTAACCGCTTGAACCTGGCCCTTACCCTCAAGCAGGGCGGTAACCTGCTGCTGCTGGACGAGCCCACCAACGACCTGGACGTGGAGACCCTCTCCAGTCTGGAAAACGCCCTGCTGGCGTTCCCCGGTTGCGCCGTGGTTATCACCCACGACCGTTGGTTCCTCGACCGCGTGGCTACCCACATTCTGGCTTGGGAAGGCACCGACGAGCACCCCGACAACTGGTACTGGTTCGAGGGTAACTTCGAGTCTTACGAGAAGAACAAGGTTGAGCGTCTAGGCCCCGACGCCGCCCGTCCGCACGCGGTCACCTACCGTAAGCTCACCCGCGACTAAGCAGCTGGGTCTGACCAAACAAATCTAGACCTGGTCAAACAAAGCTAGAGAAAGGTTGTTGCCACCGCACTAAGTACGGTGGCAACAACCTTTGTTTGTGTTATGACCGGCTTTAGCCGTCTAACTGCACGGCCCAGTTGCCACTGGATTTTTGACCCTCACGCGGAATGCGAATCATACCTTCCTGACTGATTGAGGAAACCAACTGGCCAGCCTGGTTATACACCAGGGCACGGGCAGCGGAGCGCCCACCACTAGAACTAGGTGAATCCTGCACAAACAGTAGCCAGTCGTTAACGTTAACGTCACGGTGGAACCATTGAGCATGGTCTAGGGTAGCTAGGCTCATGCCGGGGCTACGCCACGACAGGCCCTGGCTACGCAGCGCTGGCTCCAGCATGATCTGGTCACACACATAAGCCAAAATAGCCCGGTGCACCATCTGGGTGGCACTGGCAGGTACCGCTCCGCGCACCTTAATCCACACATGCTGGTGGTTGTCAGGCTGCTTGGGAGGCTGCAGATACAGGTTGCCTTCCACATGGCGCACATCAAAGGCCGCTGTGCGCCCCAAGAACCGCGCTACTGGATGATCCACGTTACGGAAAATAGCCAGGGCACTAACTAGCTCATCAGGTCCGGGCACCTTAGGCATCGGCTCATAGATATCAATGCCATCTTGGCGCTTTTGGAAGGAAGCGATAACAGTGGCCATATTGCGTCCATCCTGGCTGGCACGCACCTGGCGCTGGGAGAAGGAACGCCCATCACGGAGCGCCTCAACCTCATACTGCACCGCTCTTTCCGGATTACCCCCACCCACAAAATAGGTGTGCAAAGCGTGCAACTGACGCTCATAGCTATCACCTGGGGTGGTGTCAAAGCAGGCAGCTGCTGCCAGCACCGCCTGGCCAAGGACCTGACCGCCATAGATGCGCCCCGACAGCTGGGGGAGGGAATCGCCCTCAAAGCGACCCATCACGGTGCCAGGTGGGAAGCCCTCAGTGTCCCCACCGACGCCGTCGAGCCGGGCACAAGCCTCTAAATCGCTCTCTTCAGGGTCCCAAAACTCAAGCGCACGAAGCGCCAGAGACCGGGTAACCCCAGCCAAAGGCTCTTCGTGCGCTAGCGGAACCGGATACGGTTCAATCACAGACCGAGTTCCTCCAGGATCGGCAGCTCAGCGCGGACGGCAGCGCGGGCTTCCTCAGCCTCGGCGCAAGCCAGGGCGATGTCAGCTAGGCGCTTGCAGTCCTCACGGGTGACGCTCTTGAGTACGGCGTCAACGTCGGCCAGAGCGCGAGAGGTCATGGACAGCGAGGCCACGCCCAGACCCACCAGCACTACGGCCAGGGCCGGGTCAGCAGCGGCTTCACCACACACACCTACCGGGGACTTCTTTTCGCTGGCGGCGGCGCCGTCACAAGCGATCTTTAGCAGCCGCAGCACGGCCGGCTGCCAGGGGGTGTTCAGGTCAGCCAGGGAACCGAGCATACGGTCGGCAGCCATCACGTACTGGGTTAGGTCGTTGGTACCCACCGAAGCGAAGTCGGCGTACTTGAACATGTGGTCAGCCATAGCCGCAGCTGAGGGGACCTCAATCATCATGCCGGCAAAGTCTAGGCCGTAGGAGCGGGCCTTCTCGGTGAAGGCCTTGGCCTCAGCGGGAGTGGAGATCATGGGGGCCATGACCCACACCTTGGCGTCGGTGTCGGCGGCAGCCTTGGCTAGGGCCTCTAGCTGGTGCTCTAGCACCTCGGGGCTACGGCGGGCGGTACGGTAAGCGCGTACACCCAGAGCCGGGTTGGCCTCTGAGGTGTCGGTTAGGAAGGGCAGCGGCTTGTCAGCGCCGGCGTCGAGGGTACGTACTACAACCTTCTTACCGGGGAAGGCCTCAAAGACCGGGCGGTAGGAGTTGTACTGGTCCTCAACTGAAGGCTCTTCGGGCTGGTCCAGGAAGCAGAACTCGGTACGGAACAGGCCGATACCCATGGCGCCAGCGGCGGCAGCCTTGCGGGCGTCCTCAGCGTCACCAACGTTAGCTAGCAGCTGCACCTCGATGCCGTCAGCGGTGGCGCCGTCGCCGTGGAATTCACGCACTACGCTGGCTAGCTCGCGGGCCTTACGTAGCTGCTCCTCGCTGGGGTTGAGGAAGATTTCACCCTTGGTGCCGTCTAGCAGCACGATTTCGCCCTCAATTAGCTGCTTGGCTACTTCCTCACCGGTACCAACGATGGCCGGGATGCCTAGGGCGCGGGCCAAAATGGCGGTGTGGGAGGTAGGGCCACCCTCGCTGGTTACGAAACCGATTACCTTGTCGGGGTCTAGTAGCGCGGTGTCAGCCGGGGCTAGGTCAGCGGCAACTAGGATGAAAGGCTCGGGGCGGGTAGGGATACCGGGCATGGGAGCGTCGGTCAGCACGGCCACGATACGGTCGCGTACGTCGCGTACGTCGCGAGAACGCTCGGCCATGTAACCACCCAGGGACTCAAGCATGGTGGCTAGCGAGTCAGCGGCCTCCCACACGGCGCGCTCGGGGGTAATGCCACGGTCACGCACTAGTGCCTGAGCTGAAGAGGTTAGGGTGGGGTCTGCGGCCATCTGGGCGGTGGTCTCAAGTAGGGTACGACCCTCATCCTTGGCTTCTGCGGCAGATAGTTCCAGGTCCTTCTTAACCTTAAGCGCGGCGGCGGCGATACGCTCGGCTTCGGCGTCGACGTCGGCACCGGCGGGTAGGTTGGCGACTGCGGGCTCCTCAATTCCGGGGGCCATCCGTGCCACCGGACCGCCCACACGGCCCGGGCTTACGCCGATACCGTGCAGGGTTAGAGTGGAGTTTTCCGCTGCGGTCATTGCTGTCTCCTTGCTGCGATTGGGGGGGCTACGGCACCTCACGTCGTCACCGGATTGGTAACGTAGGTAACGCCGTTTGCTGTGGTTATCGTATGTCTTTTTAGTGACGGGCGAAACCTTTTGCGGAAAATTTTTGTATGTAGGTAGTCGACCAGCATGGACTTATTGCGTTAACATCACTGTAAGGAGTCCATACAACCGATTAGGCAGCCGCTGCATGAGCGAAAATTTCGAATGGCAACAGCCTGAGCCGGCCGTAATTGAACTAGCCCAAGCCCACGGTGTGGGCACTGAGTATTGGGATTACTACGGCAATCAGGCAAATCCTTCCCGTCAGACTCTATTGGCAGTTTTAACTGCACTTGGAGTAGACGTTTCTAGCGACGAAGCAATTGCGCGTTCACTGGAGGATGCGCACCTGGGTTTTTGGCGCCAAACTCTACCCGGTTTCACCGTAGTACGTCAAGGACATTGGAAGCATGTGCCGGTGCATGTTCCCGATGGCTCCAGCGTACGCGTAGACGTGGTGCTGGAAACTGGTGGCACAGTTGCGCTTGAACAGGTAGATGACTGGGAATCTCCGCGCTGGGTTGACGGCGTATTTACTGGTCAGGCCTCTTTTGGTCTGCCCACCGATCTGCCGCTGGGCTGGCATGAGCTGGTGGCTTATGTGGGTGACGACGCCCAGGGCGTACGCGCCCCGATGGCAGTTGTGCCCGACAGGCTAGAACTGCCTGCCGCCTTGGGTCAGCACAGCTACGGCGTAATGACCCAGCTGTACTCAGTGCGCTCAAAGGATTCCTGGGGCATTGGCGACCTGGATGATCTAACTGAGCTGGCTAGCTTCTTGGGGGATGAAGGCGCTGACTTTATCCTGATTAACCCGCTGCATGCCAGTGAGGTGGTTTCACCACTAACTGACTCGCCTTACCTGCCGGTTACGCGTCGCTTTGTTAACCCGATTTACATTCGCCCGGAAAACATTGCTGAGGTAGCACGTCTAAGCGGCCCACAGCGTTCCTTGCTGCACTGGGGTCTAGACGAGCTACGCCCGCTAAACACTTCTGCCGCTCCCATTGACCGCGACGTAGTGTTTAAGGCTAAGCGTGAGGCTTTGGAGGTTATTTACGACGCCGGCCGTTCGCGTTCACGTCAGCGTGACTTTGAGCGTTTCCGTGCTGAGCAAGGCGATGGTTTAGAGCGTTTTGCGCTTTGGTGTGCGCTTTGTGAAAAGTATGGGCCGATGGAGTCTTGGCCTGAGCATCTGCGTGACGCTAACAGTGCTTTTGTGGCTAATGAGGCCCACGCCCTGGCTGGACGCATCGACTTCTATGCTTGGCTGCAGTGGATTGTTGATGAGCAGCTCCAACGCGCCCAGGCCGAAGCTAAGGCCTCTGGCATGTCTTTGGGCATCATGCATGACCTGGCGGTGGGTATTAACCCGCACGGGGCTGATGTGTGGACTACCCCGGAGGTATTTGCTGCTGGCGTGAGCGTGGGTGCCCCGCCGGACATGTATTCGCCGCTGGGCCAGAACTGGTCTCCGCCGCCCTTTAGCCCCACCGGCTTGGCGAAGGCAGGCTATGCACCGCTGCGCGACATGGTACGCACAGTGTTGCGTCACGCGGGTGCGCTGCGCCTAGACCACGTGATGGGCTTCTTTAGGCTCTGGTGGATTCCTGAGGGGCACAGCCCCAAGGAAGGTGCCTACGTTTACTACGACTATGAGGCCATGATTGGCATTGTGCTGCTAGAGGCACAGCGTGCCGGGGCTTTGGTGATTGGTGAAGACTTGGGCACGGTTGAGCCTTGGGTACGCGCGCACCTGGCTGAGCGTGGAGTGCTGGGCACCAGCGTGTTGTGGTTTGAAAAGATGGAAGGCGATTGGCCGCTATATGCCGACCGCTACCGCGTAGATGCGCTTTCTACGGTTAACACCCACGACTTGCCGCCCACTGCGGGCTACTTGGCTGATGAGCATGTGACTTTGCGTTCGCGTCTGGGTCTGCTTGACTGCGATAAGGAAGTTGCACTGCGTGAGTCGCGTAAAGAACGCGAAAAGATGCTGATCCGCCTGCGTGAATACGGTCTGCTAGGCGATGACCCCACTGAGCGTGAGGTTATCGAGGCCCTATATGCCTATGTTTTGCAGACTCCCTCGCGTTTGGTGGGTGTGTCTTTGGTCGACGGCGTAGGTGAGCGTCGTACTCAGAATCTGCCTGGCACGGGTGAGGACGAGTACCCCAACTGGAAGATGCCTTTGTGTGATGGCAGCGGCGATCCGGTACTGGTGGAAGATCTGCCCAACAACGCCCGCCTATTGAGCCTCTTGGCAGTGGCTCGCGCTGGCGTAATTAAGTAGACACTGACCAGATTAAACTTTGCCCCCTTACTCTTTGAACTGCCTCCCGTTTCTTGGACATCGAAATTGAAGTCCAGGGAATGGGAGG
>ERZ773013.1848-NODE-1848-length-12114-cov-37.395721_pt1 | contig 12114 bp, 8 predicted proteins | sample MGYA00511670_ERZ773013 | MGnify/ENA primary metagenome ERZ773013 (study PRJEB29015, sample SAMEA2738120) | human oral metagenome | biome: human oral; feature: human-associated habitat; material: saliva | place: China | collected 2257 ...
AGCACGAGCTGACCACCAAGCCGCTGTTCGTGGTGCCCAACGCCCCGCAGCCCGGCAGCGTGGTCTCGCGCCAGACCGCCCTGGAGCGCGCCACCACCCGCGAGGAGCAGCCCGTCAAGCACCTGGTGTACATGGGTTCGTTCATGCCGTACAAGAACGTGGAAACCCTGCTGCTGGCGATGCGTTCCCTGCCGGATTACCGCCTGCACCTGCTGTCGAAGATGCCGCCGCAGCGCCTAGTGCAGCTCACCGACGAGCGCCTTATCGGTGAGAACGTGGAGGTGCACAATGGCGTGAGCGACGAGGAGTACCAGCAGCTGCTCCGCCAGGCGCACGCCCTGGTGACCGCCTCCCGCGAGGAGGGTTACGGCCTGCCCGTGGTCGAGGCGCAGGCTGCCGGTTGCCCCGCTGTGATTAGCGACATCCCGATTTTCCGTGAGATTGCGCCGCACGCCGTGTTCGCACCGGTGGATGGTGCCCCGGAGGCGCACACCGCCGACTGGGTCAAGGCAATTCGTTCCCTGGAGGACCCGGCCGTGCGCGAGCGCGTAATCATTGATGGCCTCTCGGATGTGCGCCGCTACTCCTGGCGCGACTCGGCGCTCAAGCTGCTGAAGGTCGTGCGCGGGCTCTAAAGCGTGCGCGGCGTATGCAGCGCGGCCCTAGATACAGATAGATACAGAAATGCCGCCGCATTCCCCCGGTTCTCGGGAGGGTGCGGCGGCATTCTCGTATTCAATTCATGGTCGCCGGTAGGCGTATGCGGCACGTATTCTGCGCAGCGGCGGCGAGGCTACACCTTCCGGAAGCGCCCTCAGGGTGCCCGAGCTCTGCGAGGGCGGGTTCCCTGCGTAGGCGCGGAGGAAGTGTGTAGCGAACCGCCTCGGAATCAAACAGGAGCGGAATCCTTAAACCGCGGTGAAGCTACCGGTGCGGGCCTCTTCCTTCGCCACGAGATCGTTGACGTGGGTGTAGGCGTAAATAATCTTCGCGTCATCCAGCTCAGCGAAACGCGCCAGGTAGCGGCAGACCGCACCGCGCTGCGCCATCGTCATGGCCGAAAGCAGCTCGGGGTTGGGGTGGGTGATACCGTTGCTACGCTCGGGAGCGGAATCGCCGAATCCGGGTTCGTAATCGTATGCCGGGCTCATCGTCGAAAGCCTTTCGTCAGGGCGTCGCTACAGTGCAAACGCCACGCGGAGTAACACAGCGAATAGGTTCGCAGCGATAACCGGATGCCTCTTCGCGGTGGTGGTTGTGATACCTCTAAAGTACCCAAGAGCCAATCAATGTTCAAGAACCGCTAGGGAACAACCTCATAATGGACACGTCCGCGGTTGTCAGGCGGAAATCAGGGGGCATCAGAGAGGCAGGTAACCGCCGGATTTTCCCCACCGTTTGAGTCCGCCGTTAGAAGCTTAAAAAGAAATGCCGCCGCACTCGTCAAGAGTGCAACAGCATTTCTAAAAAGCTAATGATGCGGGCTACGCCACGCTTGCGCAGAGACCGCGCTCGGCGTCCTTACGAGCCAGCTCATAAGCGTGGCCGTACGCGTAGAAAATCTTTGCGTCGTCCAGCTCCGCGAAACGCGCCAAGTAGCGGTAAACGGCTCCTCGTTCCGCAACGGTCATGTCGGAAAGCAACACGGGGTCCGGGTGCATGACGCCGTAATTGTGTACAGAAGCAGACCCGCCGCATGCAGGTTCGTATGCGGGGGTGATCATAGTCTGAGTCACCAGTATTCATCTTTCGTTGGTGCGCACGGTTGTGAGGCATGCGCGAAGTTGAGTGATAGATACCGCCAACACCACCTCGACAAGCGCCGAAATAGTATCCGCAGTGGTGAATATTTTACCGTGAATACGGCGACTACGCTAATTAGGGGCGCCTAGAGCTATTATCAACCACTAAATGCACATGGTGCATAAAATGGCGGATGTGCGCCACACCGAGCGAGACTAATCTACACCCCGTTCGCCTGTGCCGTACTGGTCTGGGATGCATAAGTTTGAGACGCGCCCTTCTCCCCTGCGCTCGCCACGGCTTCATCTTCGTCATCGTCCTCGTCACCATCAAGACCCAGAAGAGCCGTCACCATCGGCAGAGGATTGAACTCGCCCAGCTGACCCGTACGGTCCACCTTGCGCATCATGAAGGCACGCTGCAAACGCCGCTGAGTCCACGGCGAAAGCACCATCATCAGCAGCGCCTCCACCACAAAAATACCGACCAAAATCCACAGCAGCAGATCCGAAGAACCCGCCCGCTCACGCAGCTGCTGAGCATCCGCCGCCAGACGGTCGAAGCCCTCCGAATGCAGGCGCGAGGTATCAAGCCCTGTCAACGCGGACAAGCTCACCGGCGACGCCACATTCAGCAGCACCGACAGCATCAGCAGAAGCACCGCATACAGCCCGTAATGCATGGTGCGCATCCACTTCTTCACGCGCGCAAAACCGCGGTTCAGTTCCGCACCAATATCGGTGAAAGCCGCCGCCTTCTGCGCCTGCTCACCCGCCGGCATCATATGCGGCACCAGGCGGTGCGAAAGCATCAACGGCACCGGTGAACACGCATCAAAATACTGCATGTGGCTATTCACCGACGGGCCCGGCAGGGTCACAAACGTAACATCCACACCGGAGGGCTGAGTAATATTCGACCTGCCGATACTGTCTCCACGAGCGGAAATCTCGCACCGGTCAGCCACATCAAGATCCTGCAACATCGGCGCGTAGGCGCGCACATACAGGTGGCAGGCGCTACGCACCGACATCATGAGCACCAGAATCAGCGCGCCCCAAAACGCCACGGAGGCGGCGGTCAGCTCGGGGACAGCGCCCTCAGCACGCACCTGCGCCAGCAGTAGCATGAACACCGCGTACAGCATAAAAACGCCGTGCACGAAGAGCAGCGGAATCAGCCACTTCACGTAGGCGCGCGTGCCGTACGGGTTGACCAGACGTACCTCCTTCGAGGTGTTTACCGAGGTAGTTGCGGAGGTATCTGCGGAGGTGCTTTCCCGAGAGCTCTTTCGGACAATACTCGCCCTGCCCTTGAAGGCACCCGGCACGCTCACAACCAGCGGCACCGCACTCAACGCCAGGGGCACCAGCATCGTATAGTGCAGCAGCGAACGGTACGGACCAAACAGCAGGGACGCCTCCACCAGCCAGGAGAACGCCGCAACCGCGCTCACCCACAGCAGCATGGCGCGGTTACGGTAGCCTCCCGCAGCATCCAAAGACTCCGGAATGTCGTTGCGGTCACTAGCGATAATGCTAATCGGGACCACGCCACTACCCAGGCCGTAGAAGAAACGAATCGGCTTCTTACCCGCCGCCGCACGACGACGCAGCAGCTCATAGCTCAGGTAGCCACCCTGCGAATGGGCAATAATACCCACCGCATCGCTACGGGAACTCAAATCGTCCAGCTGACGATCCAGACGCTCATAAATACGCTCCAAATCGCGCGACTCCGGGCTGGTCGCCGTCTGAATCAGCTGCGTCGGAATAGCCTTCACCAGCACCCACAGCTCACGGGCACGACGAGCCAAAACCCAGCCCACAATACCCAGGCCGAGCACCGCCGCAAGACCCGTAAACGCACCCTGCGGAGTGCCCAGGGACGCCACAAAAGCATCACGAAAGGTCATCACAGTCATCGCCGCCAGCACCAGCCACAGCGCCACGTTCATGAACCGAGCCGTAGAACGCAATAGGTGCCCGGCACGTTCACGCCAGGTTACGCCGGGACGCTCATAGTAGAAGCAGAACATCAAAAACAGCGGCAAAACCGACGCCAACCAGGCGTAAATGCTCCTTCAGCGGGCGGTAATTCCTGGGCCGCCAGAAGCCCTCCTGAAAAAGGAGGCTACGGCGAGTGACCGTGCGCACCGGGCGCGGCTTCGGCTGAGGCAGGCGCGGAAGCTCAAGATGAGGAAGCTCAAGATTGGGTAGCTCGATGTTCGGGAGCTCTACCTTGGGAAGCTCAATTTTTGGCAGATCAATCTTAGGGAGTTCCACCTTAGGCAGGTCAACCTTGGGCAGTTCTACCTTTGGAAGTTCAACCTTGGGCAACTCAAAACTGGAGAGATTAAAACCGACACCCTCCGGCGCGGGCAGCTCCTCGACCGGGTCAGCGGGGTACTCCGTGCGCTCAATCGTCAACGAATACGTCAGCTCGCTGTGGTGGCTCAGCGGGTTCACCTCGGCGGCAGGCGGGAGGGTATCGCCGTCAGGAATCACCTCAACACGAACCCGCGCAGAAGCCTCCGCATCGGGGTTCTCTTCAGAGGGGGCGGCAGAGGAAAGGGCAGCAGAATCCGCGCCCGTATTCAGCGCCAACAAAGTCTGCACGCTATGCGCCACCGGCTTGCCAAAATACGCGAGCGTCTCGCCGTGATTCTGGTAGCCGATGCCGTGAATCAGCAGCACCGCCGCATCATGGTGCTTGCCCTTACGGTGCAGGGCACTCTTCGGATGCGCAGAAGCATACTCAGCCAGCCGCCGCTGCTCACCGTCAGGCAGCGCACTACCCTTCAGCAGATGAGGCACCTTAGACATGCCTCTCACCTCCTCGCCTCTGCGCACAACGCGCCCGCAAACCCGCGTGCTCAACGCCCGTAGCACGCATTATCGGCGCTGCCCGGTGCATCTCTTTCGGAGGCGAACAACGCCCCTCACCAGAACACTACAGCACGACTAGAAAATTACAGTACGTCCAGGCCGTCACAGCGAATCTGAACCGGTCGCTCCCCCACGTTCTTCTTCAACGCCGCAATCGTTGCACGCGTCGCACGCAACTCGCGGGTCACCTGCTGGGCAATGCCGTACGAGAAGAACATCAGGGTGCGCCAATCGCCCTGAACCGGCGCCTCCTCAGAATCCTCCACAAGAGACTCCGACCAGGCAAAATACCCCTGATCCAGAGGAACCGGACCCACAATACGCAATTGCTCACGCACCCGCTCCGGTAGCGCAGAAGAGCCCAAGAACTCCTCCATGAAGGCGCGAACATCCGCCTCCGCACCGGTCACCGCAGCCGTACGAACCGCCGGAGGCAGACCCGTCTGAGCGCGCTCCTCCAGCTCCTGGCGAGCAAACCACGCCGGATCCCAACGCACCAGCGCCTGCTCCACCGGCGACGGCGAAGCAGTCGTCACCACCGTACCCTCAAGAGCCGCCGGACGAACCAACGCCGCCGCATTCAACCAGCGACGCAACGCCGCCTCCGGGGCACGCAACGAATCAAAACGAAGCATCTTATCGGCATCCAACAAAAGCGCCGCCGCATAGCCGCCAAAAGCCACCGGCTCAGCACCCGGAGTCGCCACCACCAACGCAGGTTCAGGGCCAACCGACGCCCGCACATGGTCACCCGCCGAAGAAATCACCGGCACATTCGGGAACGCACGACCCAGCTCCTCAGCAGTACGAGTCGCACCCGCCGCCGAATAACGCCAATGCGTAAAACCACACTCAGAACAACGCCACTGCTGCGCCAAATGACCGCACCACGAACACGACGGAACCGACGACCCCGAAGCCACCGACAGGGGCCCGCTACACTCGCCACAACGCGCCGGCATGCGGCAACGCTCGCACGAAAACGACGGAATATAACCGCTACGCGCCACCTGCACCAACACAGGACCACGCGCCAACGCCCGACGAGCATGCTCAAACGCCAGATGCGGAATACGCGCCATCGCCGCCAACGGGTCACGCGCCAGCTCAAACTCCGAACCCGTCGAAAAAATACGCGGCGAATAATCACGCACCAGCGCACGCGGCGCACGCACATGAGACGCCCAGCGGGTACGCACCAGACGCGCCGCCTCACTACTCATGCTGAACCCGGCAAACAGCGCCGCAGTATTCTCAGCAGAAGCACGCAGAAGCAACACATCACGGGCATGACAATACGGGGCGCGCCGCTCCACCAGCGAAGAATCGCCGTCATCCCAGCACACCACCAGACCCAGATTCGCCACCGGCGCGTAAGCTGCCGCGCGGGTACCAATCACCACCGGAACCCGACCCAGGCGAGCCTTCACAAACCCGTGATAGCGAGTATGCGGAGTCGAATCAGAACTCAAACGCACAAACGAGTCGGCGGGCAGACGCTCGGCGAGCGCCGCCTCCAGAAGATCCAGGTTCTTAGCGGTCGGAACCACCGCAATAGCGCCGCGACCACTCGCAGCGGCAGCGGCGAGTGCGGTCGCCACAACATCCGCCCACGTGTGCTCCAGGTGGCCGGGAAGAACCGTCATCACGGCGCGGGTCGCGGCACCGGCGGCAACATCCTCAATGAACTCCGCACCGTTCTCGTAATCGGAGAAGACGGAGGCGGCATCCGGGGCGTCCGGGTTCAGCGTCGGTGGGTCCAGCACGAAGGGTGCGGGCGCGCCGGGGGTTGCAAGCCAGGCGTACGGGTCGGTAGCGCTGGAGACAGCGGCACTGAAGGTGGCGGAGGCGGCAGAAGGCTCAGATTCCGCGTGCTCCGGATCCGCGCTCTCGGGAGCATCGGAAGTGCTTACCGGGGCAGAATCACCCAAATACGCCGACTCGTAACCCGGCAGAAGAGGCGCATACTTCTTATCCAGGGCGGCAATGCGCGGCGGCACTGCCAGACGCAGCACGTTCGCCACCGTGGAGGCGTAACGGTCGGCAAGCGCCTCGGAAAGCGCAAAAATTTCGGGCGCAACAGACGGCACACGCGACAGCACCGACTTGATCGGCAGCAGCGAGGTGCGCGTCCAATCGGTTGTGGCGGCGCGCTCCTCAATGTAACCGGTCAGCTCGTGACCGTTGAACAGCACGCGCACGCGAGCGCCGGGCACCGCATCCTCACTCAGCTCAGCGGGCACACGGTAATCAAACGTGCGGTCCACCTGCGGCAGGGTGCTATCCACGCGCACACGCGCCACAGGGTTCGGCACGCCGCTCGCCTCCAACTCAGCGGCAACATTCACCGGCTCCGGGGCAGCCGGAATCAGGGCATCACGAAGAGCAGGAAATCCCTGCAACAGGTCAAGCTGTTGCAGGGATTCCTGCTGGGCACCCAACGGTGCCGAAGAGTTCGATTCAGAACTGCTCTGAGTCACCCGAATCAGCGTGCTCCTCTACCCTGACAGATATTAGGAAGAGGACACTGCCGAACGCAGTGCATCCACGCGGTTCAGGCGCTCCCAAGTGAATTCCGGCTCGGTACGACCGAAGTGGCCGTGAGCTGCGGTCTTCTTGTAGATCGGGCGGCGCAGATCCAGTTCGTTAATGATTGCCAGCGGGCGCAGGTCGAAGACCTCACGCACAGCCTTCTCAATCTTAATCGGGTCGACCTTCTCGGTGCCGAAGGTTTCAACGTACAGACCGACCGGCGCTGCCTGGCCGATAGCGTACGCAACCTGAACCTCGGCGCGGTCAGCAAGACCGGCACCCACAATGTTCTTCGCAACCCAACGCATTGCGTACGCTGCGGAACGGTCCACCTTCGACGGGTCCTTACCGGAGAACGCGCCACCACCGTGACGAGCCGAACCGCCGTAGGTGTCCACAATAATCTTGCGGCCGGTCAGGCCTGCGTCACCCACGGGGCCACCCTGAACGAAGCGGCCAGCGGGGTTCACAATGAACTTAGCGTTGGAAGAATCCAGATCGACGCTACCCAGAACCGGTGCAATCACGTGCTTCTCAATGTCTGCACGCAGGTCAGCCAGGTCGTAGCTTGCGGTGTGCTGGCTCGAAACAACCACGGTGTCCACGGAGACGGGGACGTTGTTCGAATCGTAGCCGAGGGTCACCTGAGTCTTGCCGTCGGGGCGCAGCTCGGTCAGCAGGCCGTCCTTACGGACCTTGGTCAGACGCTCAGAGAGGCGGTGCGCCAGCCAAATCGGGGCGGGCATCAGCACGTTCGTCTCGTTGGATGCGTAACCGAACATGATGCCCTGGTCGCCCGCACCCTGGCGGTCGTACTCGTCAGCAGCAATGCCCTGACGAACCTCAAGGGACTCGTACACGCCGGCGTTAATGTCCGGGGACTGCTCGCCAATGGAGACAGACACGCCGCAGAACTCGCCGTCGAAGCCGCGGGTAGAGGAATCGTAGCCGATACCCAGAATGGTCTCGCGCACGATGGAGGGGATTTCGACGTAGCTGGAGGTGGTCACCTCACCAGCAACATGCACCTGACCGGTGGTTACCATGGTCTCCACAGCAACGTTCGCTGCGGGATCCTGGGCAATGATGCCGTCAAGGATGGCGTCAGAAATCTGGTCACAAATCTTATCGGGGTGGCCTTCAGTCACCGACTCGCTGGTGAATAGGCGCAGATGGTTATTACTCACGGTTTCCACTCTACTGGTTGAGGGCGCGCGAAGATAGCGCGCTCGTAATGATGACGGTTTCCTTCAATTATGACACGTTTATTAAGCGCTATTACGAGGCGGGGCGCTGCGTTCACACCCCGGTCGGGCTTTCACACGGCACCACCGGACGCATAGATCAGCACTGCTTAGGTCAGCGCCGCCAGAATCTTCTGAGCCAACGCCGGACCAATACCCGGCACCGCCGTCAACTCCTCGGCGCTCGCCTGCTTAATCTGAGCCACCGACCCGAAGTGCTTAATCAGCGCGGCACGCTTCACCTCACCCAGACCGGGCACCTCGTCCAGGGCGGAGGCGACCATCGCCTTACCGCGCTTAGAACGGTGAAAAGTAATGGCGAAACGGTGCGCCTCATCGCGGATGCGCTGCACCAGGTACAGCGCCTGCGAGGTGCGCGGCAGCACGACCGGGTAGTCGTCGTCCGGTAGCCACAGTTCCTCCAGGCGCTTAGCGATGCCGGCAACGTACACATCCGTAATGCCCAGGTCGCTCAGCGCGGCGGAGGCGGCAGCCACCTGAGGCGGGCCGCCGTCCACGAGCACAAGGTTCGGCGGGTAGGCGAACTTCGCAGGCTCGGGCGTGGATGCGTCAATCTCGCCGGAGTGCACGGGCGCGGCTTCGCGTTCCGCCTGCTGCGCCAGGTGCCTCTTGAAGCGGCGGGTAATGACGTCGTACATGCTGGCGGTATCGTCACGCGCGGCGTCGCCGGTAATGCTGTAGGTGCGGTAGGCGTTCTTCGCGGGCATGCCGTCCTCAAAGACGACCATGGACGCGACCACGTTCGTGCCCTGCACATGCGAAATGTCGTAGCACTCGATGCGCAGCAGCGGGTCGGGCAGTTCGAGCGCCTCCTGCAGCTCCACGAGGGAGGCGCTGCGGGTGGTCAAATCACCGGCACGGCGACTCTTGTGCAGGGTCAGCGACTGGCGCGCGTTCTCGGCAACCGTCTTCATGAGTTCTGCCTTGTCGCCGCGCTGCGGGACGCTAATTTCCACGGGTCCGCCGCGCACCTCCGCCAGCCAGGATGCCAGCTGCTCCTTATTCTCGGGCTCCACCGGCACCAGCACGGAGCGCGGAATATCGTAGCTGTTCAGGCTCTTCTCGGCGTCTTTCTGGGAGGCGAGGCTCGCCGCAATATCGCTGTACACCTGCGCGATGAGCTGCTCAATGAGCTGCGCGTCGGTGCTGTCGTTGACCTTCTCCACGATCCAGCCGCGCTGGCCGCGGATCCTGCCGCCGCGCACGAAGAACACCTGAACGGACGCCTCCAGGTCATCCTCAGCGTAGGCGAACAGGTCGGCATCCACGGTCGCGCCGAGCACCACGGCATTACGCTCAAACGCCTTAGTCAGCGCGGCAATATCGTCGCGAAGAATAGCGGCGCGCTCAAAATCCATATCAGCTGCGGCGGCCTTCATTTCCGCGGTCAACTGGGCGATATGCTTCTCAGCACCACCCGCCATGAACCGGGTCAGCCCGCGCGCCAACTCGCGGTGCTCCTCGGCGCTAATCTTGCCCACGCACGGCGCCGCACACTTATCGATATAACCGAGCAGGCACGGGCGGCCACTATTCTTCGCGCGGTTAAACACGCCGTTCGTGCAGGTGCGCACCGGGAACACGCGCAGCAGCGCATCCAGGGTTTCACGAATCGCCCACGCCTGCGAATAGGGACCGAAATAGCGCACGCCCTTACGGCGCTCACCGCGAGTCACCATCGCGCGCGGGTACACATCATTGACGGTAATCGCCAGGTACGGGTACGACTTATCGTCACGGAACGCAATATTGAACCGCGGCGAAAACTCCTTAATCCAGGTGTATTCGAGCTGCAGCGATTCCATTTCGCTCGCCACCACGGTCCACTCCACACTCGCCGCCGTATGCACCATCGCATAGGTCTTCGGGCTCAGCGTCTGCGGGGACGCAAAGTAGCTGTTGAGGCGGTTGCGCAGGTTCTTTGCCTTACCCACGTAGATGACGCGGCCATCGGCATCACGAAAACGGTAAACGCCCGGGTCGGTGGGGATTTCGCCGGGGGCGGGGCGGTAGCTGGAAGGCTCTGCCATGGGTACTTTCTCCTCGCTCTACTGGGCTTTCTGCTGAGCTACCGAGGGCATCTCAGGCTCGCGCATATGACAAACCGCGCATCCTACACCCATCTCCCCCAAAGCGCGGGGGTCGGTGCGTGAATGCGCGGTTTAAGTCTACGCGGTACAGGCGGCGCGTGCCCTAGCCTGCGTCACGTGCGGCTGAGGGCGAAACGTTGTATTCGTGCTTTCGCGCCTGGCCGGACAGCTGAGCAATCTCATCCATGATCGCGTCGGTGGTAACGCGGCGCTGCTTGCCGGTCATCTTCTCGCCGGTCTTCTCAAAGTAGAGCGGCTTGCCCACACGAATCGTGAAGCGGCGCGGGTAAATCATGTTCGAGCCGGGCTTCTGCAGGCGGTCGGTACCAATCAGACCGACCGGAACCACGGGCGCGCCGGTCATGTGCGCCAGCCACGCCACACCAATCTTGCCGCGGTACAGGTAGCCGTCGCGGGAGCGGGTGCCCTCGGGGTAAATGCCGAAGACCTTACCCTCCTGCAGTTTCTCCAGGGCAATGTCGAGCGCCTTGAGCGATTCGGAACGGTCGGAGCGGTTCACGGGAATGATGTCCACGGCTTCGAAGAATGCCTTCATCATCTTGCCGCGCGGACCGGGGGTGTTCACGTACTCAGCCTTGGCGAGGAACGCTACGCGGCGCGGCATCATGGCGGAAATAATGATGGAGTCCAGGAAGGACAGGTGGTTGGAGGCGACAATCACCGGGCCGGTGGCGGGGAAGTTTTCGAGTCCGGTCACGCGGGCGCGGAAGACGGTGCGTAGGATTCCGGTGACTGCTTTCTGGGTGGATTTGTAGAGAAGCACGTGAACTCTCCTGAGGTGCCGATAGATTGCGGGCTGTGGCGGCGGACCGCCGTGGATGCGGGGTGAGCAACCCCTTCAGATGGTGCACCATTCGGGTGCACAGAATCTGTACTGAAAAAAATTTGTACTGTGTTTAGTAGTACCGAGTTTTATTATTCCACACCCGAGTGTAGGAACGTGAGGGGTGCCGCATTCCCCTTCCACATGCTGGGATGCGCCTCCCACCAATAATTCCGGCAAGATTTCCGGTAGAAGCTCAAGTAGAAGCCCGAGTAGGAACCCGAGTAAGAGTCCTGATTGAGGGAGCCTGCATAGCTTCCGCCCCGAAACGTCCCGGATTCTACCCGGCCCCTTCTGCCCCGCTACAGGCGGGGAGACGGTGCGGTGAGGCAGCGCAGGGAGTCAGTGCGGAAGCTAAGGATTCAACCTCAACGTAATATTTCAGGTTTCTCGCCTTGTGATTGCAAATATTCCGGCAAAATAGCCGCGTCACATTGTGACGCTACGTCAGCAAAGTTTCGTAAATGCGTATTTAATATGCAAGAATAAAAGGCAGGGTGGGCTGTCGCACCTCCCTCAAGGACGATTCACCCCGAACATAGTGAGCCGCCCCTCCAGCGGATGTGCGTCGGAGCCACTCCACATACAAATTCCACGCACACTGGAGACATACACTATGGCTACAAAACCCGTCTCGCGTGCGCAGGCAGCAAAGATTGCCCGCCGCTCAGACACGGTCGGTGCCTATGCCGGAAAAGGCTGGGTACAGGCTGTTGCGTTTGTGATGCTCCTGGGCTTCACCATCATGGCAG
>ERZ773013.1849-NODE-1849-length-12111-cov-2.849453_pt1 | contig 12111 bp, 13 predicted proteins | sample MGYA00511670_ERZ773013 | MGnify/ENA primary metagenome ERZ773013 (study PRJEB29015, sample SAMEA2738120) | human oral metagenome | biome: human oral; feature: human-associated habitat; material: saliva | place: China | collected 2257 ...
TAGCTGCAACATCAGTAGGCTATGAAAATGCTGGAACGATTGAATTTTTAGTGGATCAGGATAAAAATTTCTATTTTATGGAGATGAATACTCGTATTCAAGTAGAACATCCAATTACAGAAATGATAACAGGCATTGATTTAGTAGAATGGCAATTAAAAGTAGCATTTGGCGAAAGATTAAACTTTACTCAAGATGACATTCAAATTAAAGGGCACTCGATCGAATGTCGTTTAAATGCAGAATGTCCAAGAGAAAACTTTAGACCAGCTCCTGGAACGATTGAAGTCTTACATCAACCAAATGGAGGTTTGGGAGTAAGAATTGAATCAGCTTTATATTCTGGATATAATTCCCGTCGCTTGCGAATGTTCGTGCCTCGTTTATCCCAAGCTACCGCCACATAATCCGGCTCTAATTTCTTAATTAACTCAATTGCCAAACTTACAAATCCATACACACCACCAGTCGGAGTTCCGTCAGCCATCGACAATCCCGGCATAGCATAATAACCTCGGTAAAACACCGACTTTCCATCAATAACCACTAGACGCTTCATACTTCTATTGTAGCATTTAAGCGGCTATCGTCAGAGAATTGATTATTGACACCTCAGCAAGTTTCTTCTGTGCTCTTTCGTACTTATCATACAATCTCTTGCGCTCCTCCAGATAGCTATAACAATGGACATACTCAATTTCTCTATTGTCATCAAAGAATATCGTTATAGTCTCATCTCTACCGTCATCTGGTCCAACAAAAAACTCGTAAGACGTTTTGTGGTGCCCAGGGTAACGATCAACCTCAAGCTCTTTTATGAAAGCATATCTAAACTCATCTTCATCATTGAGTATCTTATATATTTGATATCGATCTTTCGGAATAGATGATGAAGCGGCAGGATTTTCCCAAATCATCCAAATCTGCCCATATTGATCCTCGATAGGCTCGCTAATAAGCCTCTGCCATTTCTCGCTACCATCTGGATTATGATCAAATTTCGACTCCAGCTCTTCAATCTGAGCCATTATCTTATAGCTCTCTGCCAGATTTTCTTGACCCTCAGTATCAAGGTCAGAAGGAAGATTCTGAGGTAACTCTTCAGTATGTCCATGAAGTGTTTCCATAGTGTGTAGCTTAAAGATACTCTCTATTTGGAAGAATGTCAACAAATTGTTAAAATTAGTACATGACACAACCATACGCAAAAATTATCGCCCTGGTTGGATTGGCGGGCAGCGGCAAAAGTTCGGCTGTCGAATATTTGACAGAAAAAGGATTTCCAAAAATTTACTTCGGTGGCGTTATTTATAAAGCCATGGACGAGGCTGGAATTGAAAAAACTTGGGACAATCAACAACAATTTCGCGAAGAAATTCGTCGCCGTGAAGGCAAAGATTTCGTAATCAAACGCGTCATAAAAAACATCCACGACTTGATAAACGCTGGGCAAAATAAAATCGTTTTGGATGGATTATACACTTGGAGTGAATATAAATTCCTTAAGCACGAATTCCCTGGACAAGTTGTCGTTATTGCTATTGTTACACCGAAATACCTCCGTTATCAACGAATGGCTAAACGCATAGAACGCCCAATGCAACCGCACGAAGTCGATCAGCGCGACTGGTCAGAAATCGAGAATTTGGAAAAAGGTGGACCAATTGCTATTGCTGATTATTTCATCATTAACGACGGCAGCCTCGAGCAATTACACCAAAAAATAGACGCCGCAACTCACGACGCCCATTTTTGTAAATCGCCCGAACAGTGTTAATTAATCCAGATATTCGTAAAGTTTTTTCGCGTCTTTGTGCTTGCGAAGTTTTGCTAGCGCCTTAGCTTCAATCTGACGGATTCGCTCACGCGTAACCGCAAACTCCTGACCAACTTCTTCCAAAGTATGGTTTTTTCCATTATCCAAACCAAAACGCATTCGAACAATTTTTTGCTCACGATCGCTCAAACTTGATAGAATTTCCTGGACTTGCTCTTTTAACAATTGATTTGAAGCGGAATCTTCCGGTGAAACCGTATCTTCGTCAACGATAAAATCTTGCAAAACTGAATCGTCATCTTCACCGTCGCGACCAACACCAGCGTCCAAAGAAGAAATGTCTTGCTTGATCTTAATGACATATTCAATTTTCTCTGGTTCCATATCCAGCTCTTTAGACAATTCTTCAATTGTCGGCTCACGGTTCAATTCCTGTGTCATTCGTCGCTGAGTGCGCAGCAATTTATTGATTGTTTCCACCATGTGAACTGGAATACGAATCGTTCGCGCCTGATCAGCAATCGCACGCGTAATTGCCTGACGAATCCACCAAGTTGCATAAGTCGAAAACTTGAATCCCTTATCTGGATCAAACTTCTCAACTGCACGCAAAAGCCCAGTATTTCCCTCTTGAATCAAATCCAAAAAGTCCAAGCCACGACCCGAATATCGCTTAGCGATTGACACCACCAAACGCATATTCGCCTCAGCCATCTTGTCCTTGGCCTTTTTATCACCTTCAACAATTCGTCGCGCCAAGTCCATTTCCTCCTCAGCGCTAAGTAGTGGAATTTTACCAATTTCGCGCAAGTACAGCCTGACCGAGTCATCCGACACGTCGTCCAAATATTGCCCAGTTGTCAACGAATCCAAATCTTCCGATTCTTCTTCGTCTATAAGCGTTGGATCAAAATCATCATCTTCGTTTAAGTTTACTGGCTTCGTCGTGATATCGTCGCTCACATTTTCTCCTTAATCAGATTATTTAAGCTCTGGCGCAAATTCTGAGACAAAACCTCATCGCCCGACGCCTCGGCCTCTCTAAGCTGCGTTAATAATTGATTCTTTTTGTTTTCGCGATGTTTGATTGTTATCTGTCTGACTAGCCGAGCCATCTCTTCGTCTAAGCTTTTTTGCTCCCAATTGGCGTAACGACTTTCACTTTTCAACTGTACTATTTTCACATACTGTTCGATTTTTTGCAAGTCCAGCGGAACCTCGCCCAAATCCGCGTCGGGGTTCTTCCGCAAATAACCAATCAATTGCCGTGCGTTGTCATCATCCAACATTTCGCCAGAAACCGCCGCCAACCAACGCCGCACGGATTTTTCACTCGCTGCCAGCCCCGCCAGCATATCCTCAGTTTCATCCTGAACCGGAGTCGGTTTTTCTTTCTCAATTTTTGCCTTTTTCAATTGATGTTCAGCAACTTTTTCATTCGACAATTTCGCCTTCAGCGCGGTAATTGACGCGCCAGTTTTTTCAGAAATCACTGACAAATAATGCTCTTGTTCCACCGGATCTTTCAAACCTCGGACAATCCTCAACGCAATAGTCGAAAATCGCCGCTTGCCTTCCGCCGACTTCAAATTCTCCATTTCCGCATATCTAGCAATCACCCAATCCACCGCTGGCTGAGATTGGTCAATCGCCGCTTGCCAAAGCGCTGGATCTTTTTGGATCAATTCGTCTGGATCTTTGACGCCATCAGGCAAACTCACCACTTCCAGCTCCACGCCGACTTCCTGTGCCAAATTGATCGCCCGCTCCGTCGCGTTAACTCCCGCTCGATCGCCATCAAACGCCAAGCGAATCCGCCCCGCCAATCGACTAAGCGACTTCAAATGTTGCGTCGTCATCGCCGTACCAGAGGTCGCAACTACGTTTTTGACGCCCGCTTGATGACTGCTAATTACATCCAGATTGCCCTCAACAATCACCGCTACATCGCTTTTTCGAATCGCCTCCTTGGCTTGATGCAAACCAAAAATATGTCGTGATTTATCGAATAACAACGTTTGCGGCGTATTCAAGTATTTTGGCGCGCGCGGATCGTCACGAATAATTCTGCCCGTAAATCCCACAACTTCACCATTGCCATCGCTCAAAGCCACCATCATTCGCCCGCGAAACAAATCGCCACCAAACCGATTCGACAAGCCAGCATCCGCCAATTCCTGCCTAGAGAATCCTCTTTTTTCCAATGCTTTCGTCAATGTGTCGCCATTCTCCGGCGCATAACCAATCAAAAAATCACCAATTGTTTGACGATTTAATCGCCGTTTTTTTACCACATAATTTAAGGCTGTCGAATTTTTTACCAAATTTTGCTGATAAAAATTGGCGGCTAATTTCAACGCTTCTCTAGCCCTGGCACGGCGCTTGGCTGTTCGTCCGTCGCCATTAGAAAACAAAGTCAGATCAACGCCCGCCTTCCGAGCCAAATGTTCCAGTGATTGACGAAAATCCATTCCTTCCACCATCATCACAAACGTAAAAATATCGCCACCTTTTCCAGAAGAAAAATCATGCCAAATCTGCTTTTCTGGGCTAACCATAAAGCTTGGGGTTCGTTCATCGGTAAACGGACTCAAACCCTTCAAGTTGCGACCCGCTCGCTTCAACTGAACATACTCACCAATCACATCCTCGATGTTCAGTCGCGCCCGCACTTCTTCTTTGGCATCATTCATATTTTTATTATATCACTCTTTACCTCTGTTATTGTTTGTGGTTAAATAGAAATATGTATCCTGACAATTTGAACAACCAACCTCAAGGTATCGATTATCTGAATCAAATTGCCACACCTCCGCCAGCGGAAGGTTTTGATAAAAAAACCAAAATCATCATCGCTATTTTGAGTTTTATCGGCTTGATAACCCTGATCGCGATATTCGTTTTTTCACAAGATTCTATGCCAAATACTAATCCGTCACAAGTTGCATCACGTGTTAATAAGTTACTCACTATTTCCAAAAAATACAATAATAAGTTCCGCTCGACCAGCTTACAAACCACTAATAGTTCCCTAGTTGCAGTACTGACCACCGCAGACGCCTCAATGGGCGAAGCACTTCAGACAACCGGCATCAATTATAAGGAGAAACAGAAGGATATCCTCGCTCTAGATCCGTCAGAAAAATTAGAGAAAAAATTGGATGAAGCTCTTCTGAACGCGCAATTGGATATTACCTATGCTCATGAGATGAATGTGCAAATAACAGATACAATCAACATGATGAGAAAGGTATATAAATCCACCAAGTCAAAAAAGATGCGCGAATGGCTAGTAAAAACTGCTGGCGACTTAGAGAATATTCAGAAGCAGATCAATCAAATTATTAAGGCAGATTAAGCTTCCGAGACTAATCGATAGCTCAACCTCGCCAAATCAAAGACTTCTTCGTCAGTCAATTGACCTGAACAAATAATTGTATTCCAATGCTTCTTGTTCAAGTGATAGCCTGGTAAAACCGTTTCGTATTTTTCTCGTAAATTCTGCGCCAACAACGGATCGCATTTTAGGCTTACTCTGAGCGGCTTTGAACCTTCCCTCACCAACGCCACCATTTTCCCCGCGCCGTCATTATCTCTACCAAATTTATATACCGCAACACCCTCGCCAAACGGATAATCAAGCCACACTCCAGGCAAACTTAAAATAAATTCTTCAAATTGTTTATGCGTCATACTTTCACCTTTTTCAAATAATATTCAAGCTCCATAATGCTGCCGCGGATGTCTTCCAGCGCTCGATGATCTTCTGGCTTGGTGAATTTCTTACCGTATTTACCTTCAAACACCACCTTCCACGCGCTCACGTCCAACACGCGATAATGTAGTTTTTTTGACAACGTTGGCCACCATTGGTCAATAAATCGACGATCTTGATGGATTGAATTGCCTGCTAACAGAATCTTCGTCTCGCCCGCAAAATGCTCATCGCAAAACGCCAACAATTCGTGCTCTATTTCCGCCAAAGGTTTGCCCGATTCATTCTGCTCCTCCAGCCCGCGTCGTGCTTCCGGATGTTCATTCCAAAAACCAGCATTTCGGTCCAACAACTTAGCCAACTTTTCCGAATCGTGGCGCACAATTCCTTCGTACGTAGCAATTTCCTTAAAATTCCAATCCGTCGCAATTGCCGCCACTTCCAAAATCTCATCACGTACTGGATTTAGTCCAGTCATCTCCAAATCCACCCACAAAATCTTTTTCGGCTTAAAACTTGCTTTCATATCTCTATTTTACCACTTCCATAAGGCGTGCTAAACTAAAATCATGACAAAACGCATCCTACTCAAATTATCAGGTGAACAACTTCAAGGCGAATTCGCCAGCGGCTTTGACCCAAAACGCGCTCGCTGGATTGCCGAACAAATTCGACCAGCGCTGGACGACGGGGCTGAAATTGTAATTATGGTTGGCGGCGGCAATTACGTTCGCGGCAATCAAATCATCGGTCATGGAATTCAACCTGTTTCCGCTCATAATATCGGCATGCTTTCTACGCTAATGAATGCCATTGCGCTGGCGGACGTATTGAACGACGCAGGATTGCCAACTCGCGCATTGTCCACGGTCGAAGTGAATCAATTTATTGATCACTATACTTTCCGACGCGCCATTAGCCATATTAAGAAAAACCGCATTGTTATTGTGGCTTGCGGCACCGGCCGACCATTTCTGACTACTGATACCGCAGCGTTAAATCTAGCACTAGAAATGCAATGTGACGCCGTAGTTAAAACAACGAAAGTCGACGGAGTTTATAATAAAGATCCTATGAAATTCCCTGACGCTGTAAAAATTGATCATTTATCTTACCAAGAAGCCCTAACAAATCCTAACATTGCTGTTATGGATAAGGCAGCAATTGGGCTAGCTATGGACGAGCATATTCCAGTTATAATTTGTGATTTACTCACAGACGGAAATATTCTCCGCGCAACTCGCGGAGAATCGGTAGGCACGCTTATTAGCTAAGCGATTAGTCCTTTTTCTTGTCTAATTTATCGAGTTTCAAGAAGTGAACAATTGCATATATAACAAATGCAACGGCTATCAACGTAATCAGTGAGCTAACAAACGCGCCGTATAAAAACTCACCCCTACGTCCAGCAATTTCAACCGTAAAAGAAGCTGATTGCAATCCTTGTTGAGAGCCAACAATCAACTGTACTAACGGATCAATAAATGCTGTTACCAATTTTTTCACAGTATCACCAGCTGCGGTACCGATTGCCAAACCAACCGCCATACCGACAACACCCTGTTCGCGAATAAAATTAACAAATCCAGCCATATGAGTGTCTTTTATAGCTGCACTTACAATTTTCTTTTCCTTAATGGCGGCAATTTTTTTAGCAGCTTTAATGTTCTTAGGGGTCAATTTTTTAGCCGATTTATCAACACTAGGTTTTGTCATAATAAATTCTCCTTTTATTATTTATATTGGATATTATATCTTATTTGGTGCCACGATTCCCAAAATAGCCAGTCCAGCCTTAAGAATGTCGGCATAAATTGCCACGATTCCTACACGATGCGCCTCTTTGTCGCTACCAATAACCTGATTTTTCTCGTAATATCGATTAAATTCTTGCGCCAATTCAAACAAATATGTACAGATGTGATGAGGTTCCAAACTTTCCTTAGCGCGATCAACCACATCCACATACTCGCTCAATTTTCTGACCAGCATCTTATCCTCGTCAAACAACTCTGTCGGAAAGGCAATTTCTTTATCGGATTTAGCTAAAATACCTCGCGCTCGAGCATGGGCGTATTGCAAGTAGCTTCCCGTATTTCCCGTCAAACTTACCGCGTCGTTAATATCAAATATGACGTCGCCGCCGATCTTCACTTTCAAGAATTGATAACGAAGCGCACCAGCGATCACGTCGTCAGTTGGCTCGCCGCCAGCATTTTCAATTGCTTTCTTAAACTCGTCGAACAGCCAGCCAATTGTAACAACCTCACCTGTTCGCGAACTCATTTTTCCAGTTGTCAATTTAACCAAGCCAGTCGCGTAATTAAATAATTTTCCTTTCAAAGCCGGAATCGACAATTCACTAGCCGCAATCACGCCGCGGAAGTATGCTGCTTGCTCCTCGCCATTTACCGTAATTGACAAGTCCAAGTTCGGATAATCCTTATATTTCAACTGAATCAATCCCATATCATGCGCCCCATAAAGACCATTGCCGTGAGACCCAATAAACACGTTATCAAACGCGCCGTATTTGCCGCCCTTAAAGACATACGCACCGTCAGATTTGGTAAACACCTCTGGAGTTTTCTCTTTAATCAGAGATTTGCCCAATTCTTCAGTTTCGCTCTCAACATAACGTCGCTCAATCGGCACGTTTCCAAGTCGCCCAACATTAGAGTCAATTTCATCAAAACTCCAACTTTTACAGATTTCGTAAACTTGTTTATATAGCGGATCATCCAGGACGAATGATTGCTTAGCTAGTTCATCAATTTCCGCCTTCGCCTCTGGAGATTCTTTCGCCGCACGCGCACCTTCAACGTACATGCGACTCATAAATTCATTTCGCTTATCGGCTGGGATTTCGTTCAATTTATTTACATCGCCGTCAATCTCGCGCAAAATCGCCCACATACTCTTGCCAACGTGCGTGCCGACATCGCCGTGGTAACTCACTCGGTGTACCGCCGCGCCGTCCACTGCCAGCAAATTTGCCATCGTGTCCGCCAGAATTGAATTCAAGGCGTGGCCAATGTGCATGGCCTTAAACGGATTCGGACAATTAGTCTCAATGACCACTGTTTTTCCTGCACGATTAGTCGCTGGGCGCACTTTCAACGATTCCAGCACCGCTTGGTCGCTTAACGTTATGTTGATGAAACCCGGCCCAGCCACACTGACATCACTAAATTCCTCACGACCACGCAGCTCCTCAGCGATTGCCTCAGCAATCTCACGCGGATTTTTACCCAAGGGTTTTGCTAACTGCAGCGCCACGTTCGTCGCAAAATCACCGAACTTTGGGTCGGGGCGCGTTAACTGTACATCAACCTGCTGCTGATACAGTTTGTCAATTATTTTCTTCAGTGTAATAACACAATCAATCATAGAACATATTATAACACTTTTACTACAGTTAATCTTCCGCGCCGTCAAAATCTGGCTGGCGATACACCGATACTGGCGTAATATTACGAGCATGATCCGATTGCAGCACCGCTCGCAACATCGCTGTATCGTCGCTGCTCTCGTCATAAGCTGGCTCGAAATCTTCTACTTTTTGTTTTTCTTCTTCTGCCATATTCTCATATTAGCATAAGTAGTATAATTTGTCAAGAGACAGCCGCTCTAATCAGTCCAGCAAACAGCGGATGCGGCCGCATTGGCCGCGAACGAAACTCGGGGTGCGCTTGCGTTGCGACAAAATAGCGGCAATTTGGCGCCTCGACAAATTCGACTAGCCGCCCGTCTGGCGACAAGCCCGACACCGCCACGCCGCCACGAGCAATCTCATCTAGAAACTGCTGGTTCACCTCATATCGGTGGCGGTGGCGCTCCTCGGTGTGATCCGACTGATATACTTTGGAAGCAAGCGACCCTGGCGTGAATACTGCCGGATAATTGCCCAGCCGCAACGTACCGCCAGTCGATTCTTTGCCTTCTTGGCCAGGCATAATATACACCACATCGTGCGTCGTAGCATCATCAAACTCCGTGCTGTTAGCATCGTCGAGCCCGGCTCGACGCGCTGCCGCAATTACCGCTGTCTGCAAACCTAAGCAAATCCCCAAATACGGCACATCGCGCTCAAGCGCATACTGCGCTGCCGCAATCTTGCCTTCAATCCCGCGTGGGCCAAAGCCGCCTGGCACCAGCAGAGCATCAACCGTCTCGAAATCGCGCTCGGTAACTGTTTCGGCATTGAGCCACTTGATATGCAGACCAACATTTTCATGCCAAGCCGCACTCTTGAGCGCCTCGGTCACCGATAGATAAGTATCCTTGTTTTCCATATATTTAGCGACTAAACCGACAGTCACGATATCGGTTGGCTTTTTGCTTTGCAATTGAGTTAACGCTTGCCATTTCGCGAGATTCGGCTGAGCAAAATTACCAGTGAACTTATCGAGAATGGTCATCAGCGGGCTAGCGGCTATCCGCTCGGGAATCATAAATACGGTATCGAGATTTGGCAGCATCAGCACCCCCGGCAAGTCAACACCACCGTACAAAGCAATTTTTCGAGCAACCGACTCAGGCGCTGGCTCGTCGCTGCGGACAACCACAATCTCTGGCACGATACCGAAACCGCGCAAATCGTTTAAGGCATTTTGCGCCGGCTTGCTCTTGAACTCTTTACTGGTATCAATAAACGGCACATAAACCACGTGCGCATACAAGCAGCGCTCCTTGCCGATTTTGTGAGCAAATTCGCGGATCGCCTCGATGAAGCTTAACCCCTCGTAGTCGCCCACTGTACCGCCAATTTCTACGATGTGCACATCGCTGCCTTCGCCAGCCGCAATAATTGACTCTTGAATGGCGTGCGTTAAGTGCGGGATTAGTTGGACAGTTTTGCCATGAAACTTACCGGCGCGTTCATCGGCAATCAGCTCTGATAATAAGCGTCCCGCCAGCGTAGCGTTTTTCTGCGTCAACTCTATATCTAGAAACCGTTCGTAATGCCCGAGATCAAGGTCGGTTTCAGCACCATCGCGCGTCACGAAGCATTCGCCGTGCTCTGCCGGATTAAGCAAACCCGCATCCACATTGAGATACGGGTCGCATTTCTGAATTGAGACTTTGATACCTTTGGCCTGGAGAACTGCACCGATGCTCGCAGCGGTAATTCCCTTCCCTACCCCCGAGAGAACGCCGCCAGTTACGAAGATATATTTTGTCTGTTTGCCCATGTATGATTGCTCTTTCATGGGCCCTTATTATAGCATAACCGCTTAGAGTACGCTATATGTAGCGTGTCTATTGGCAGCCCTCGCACATAGTTAGTGTTGCCGGATCAATTGGCGCTGATGGTAGGCCGTCAGCTTCAGCTTTTTGATCGGCTTCAGTTTGCGCTTTGGCTATCTCGCGTTCAATCGCCTCGAGTTTTTCCTCGAGCGTCATGTCGTCGTTAATTATCGCTGATGGATTCATTATTTCCCCCTTTGCTTATATTCATTATAGGCTAATAAGCCGCTTATTCAATTGCTAAAACTGCTACTTTACGGTGTTGACTTCATAATTAGTATTGGTGCTTTCAAAGAAATTGACTAATTCAAGCGTATCGTTGGCCGCCGCCATCCACTTGGCTGGGTTAGCTACGTTATATTCTTTCTCGAAGCCTAATTCTTCTAAACGGCGGTCGGTCATAAACTTGACATACTGGTTCACATAATCCGCATTCAAGCCCAAGATACCCTTTGGCAACATGTCTTTGTTGTAAGCCTCTTCAAGCGCCACCGCCTGCAAAATCAGATCGCGAATCTCGTCGGCGAATTCTTGTGTCTGCAAATCTGGATTCTCGTCAAGAATTGTCAACAGCAGGTTAATACCGAAAGTTAAATGCAGATTTTCATCCTTGGTAATCCAATCTAGCAAACTGCCGACATTGCGCAGCAAATTACGCCGGCGAAAACTCATGCCAACCATAAAACCGCTATAAAACCAAATGCCTTCGAGTACAATATTATAAGCTACCAGATTACGCACAAAATCTTTCTTGCCCTCGGTAGTAGTAACATCCAGCTTATCATTCAGCATGCGTCCGACGTACTTGGTCTGAAAGTCAGATTTGTCTTTCAGGCTTTTCTTGCCGTAGCCTGCCGCGTAAATTTCTTGGCGGTCAAACGGAAACGTTTCGATAATGTATTCAAAGGTCATAAAGTGGTTGGCTTCTTCCCACATCTGTTTCGATAGATACAAGTGCGCCTCGGCGGCATTGACGTATGGATAAATACCAAAAGCTAACGACTTATTAATAAGTAATTCGTTTGGGTTCAAGTAACTAATCACCGTTTTCAGGGCATGTTTTTCGTCGTCGGTCAGCTTCTCGAACGCCGCCAAATCTTGCACTAGCTGTACTTCATTCGGGAACCAAGTGTTAGCAACTGCCTGATTATACAAATCCATCGCCCATTGATAGCGTACTGGTTTGAGCTGCAGGCCGTCGCGCAAGCCCGATCCCAAAATACCTTGCGGTTGTGTTGTTTGCGTCATATTTCCTCCTTATTATTGTGATTTTATCAACGTTTATGATTGTTTGCGTCGAGCAAAGCCAAAACCGCTTACCCTTTTCGCGCTGTCGGTACGGACTTTCTGTACTGATTGCGATGTAACG
>ERZ773013.1853-NODE-1853-length-12082-cov-22.265569_pt1 | contig 12082 bp, 9 predicted proteins | sample MGYA00511670_ERZ773013 | MGnify/ENA primary metagenome ERZ773013 (study PRJEB29015, sample SAMEA2738120) | human oral metagenome | biome: human oral; feature: human-associated habitat; material: saliva | place: China | collected 2257 ...
GTGTTTAGGTATTTTGATGGAACTAGCTTTGTTGAAGCTGAAAGACAAGGCAATATAGTTACTTTTCCAATTGAGGCAATGGATTTTATATCTATGGGTGAAAGCAGGGATAGGATCCTTCACGGAAGTCTTCCAGTAAGACTTGGTTGCAGTGTGGGATGCATGCATATGCCTGAGAGTCCAGCGATTTTTACACTTATAGTATAGTTTTATCAAATTTTTGTAGCAGTATTGCAACATATTTATTTGTTGGGAAAAGCATACTTTGATGGATTGCTTAAGTATATTTTGTAGCAAGCGTGCAACAAAATAAGACTTTATTTTGTTAAATTAGAGAGATAGAATTAAATTGTAAGGGGAAAGGAGCGTTTTAGCTCTTTATTTTAATCTATAATGTTAGTCTAAACTAATGCAAGTTAGCTACAAATAAATGAGGAGGAGCTTATATGAAGAAAAGCAAAATTGCAAAGGTTTTAGCAGTTTCATTATCATTTACAACTGTATTATCTATGTTTCCTGGTTTTGCGTTTGCAAATGGAGACACTAATACAAAGACAATATATGGAACTAAAGCCGTGGTAGAGGATGACGGAACCTACCGAGATTATAATACTCACATCAGAGTCAAAATCGATCAAAATGGCACTATAATATCTGTTGAAGATATAGATACTGCTTCAAACATCGATAGATTTGCGCCTGAGAGCAAAGAGTATTGGCAGAAGTTTGTAAACGGTAAGGGTTTTGATCTTTTTAAAGGAAAGACAAAGGATACTCTTAATGATGTTGACGTAAATGCAATTTCACAGGCAACTACAAGTACAAAGAGTGTGAGAGACACTATAATGTATGCTTTTGAGGTTGATGAAGAGAAGAATGAACTTCTTGCAGAGGTTGATGAGTACGGTCCAGCTAGCAGATACATTGCAAAGGATAGGGATGAAGCTGAGAAACTTATCAAAGAAGTCAAAGAAAAGATTAACTCAGAGGAGCTTGCATCAAATGCAAGAAGACATTTCTTGAATTTCCAGAACAAGATTACAAAGCTAAAAACATCCGACCAGGTTACAGAAGAAGAAAATAGCAAGGATGCTGGTGAGAGAACTAAGGATGCAATTGAAAACCTTGGAACAATTACTGCAGACAAGAAGGATGCAGTTGAAAGTGCAAGACAGATGTATAATGCACTTGATCGAAAGGGAAAGAAGACTGTAACTGCTGCAGTATACCAGAAGCTAGTTAAGGCTGAAGATGAAATCTTTGAGCTTGTATATAAGAACAACCATAAGAAACTTTCAGGATCATATCCTATTGATAACTACGGATATGATGTTAGCCTAACAGTATATCTAAGCGGTGATAAGATTGTAAAGATAGAAGACAATGGAACCGTAAAAAACATTAAAGCTAATGAGAATCTCGCAGCAAGAAACATGTTTTACTGGGAGGATACATTTATTCCAAATGGAGGCCTCTACAACTACATAGGTAAAACAACTTCAAACTATCAGAATGTAGATGCTATATCAAATGCAACATACACAAGTGATGCAGCAAAGGGTGCAATTAGAGAGGCGCTTAAGAAAGCTGATGAAAACAACCTCATTGAGCAGATTAAGACAGATGTAATAAAGCTTGAGGAAAAGCTTGATAAAAATTCAGGTAGTGCACTAGATAAATTAGAGAAGGATTTTGAAAGCCTAAGCCCAGAATCAAAAACTAAGCTAAATGATGCTGGATACGGTGCTAGAATAAAGGCTCTAAGAGCAAAATTTGCTGCTTTATCATTACAGCCGGTAGAAGATGAAAAGGATGATCCTGCTGCAAAGCACTATACAAGAGAAGGTTCACTTCTATATCCAAATGGAACATCTTCAATGGTATTTACAAAAGCGTTCAATCCTGAAGTTAAGATTGCTGAAAAGGATGGTAAGACAACATATACAGTTTCCTTTAAGGAAAGTGGCATGATGGGAGTTACCGAAAAGCTTCAGAAGCTTACAGTAGACGGCAAGGTTTACACAGCAAAAGAGGGCAAGGATCCATATGTATCAGTTTTCAAATTTACAAGAGATGCTGTAGATGAAGAAAAAATACCTGTAACAGTTTACTCAAATATGATGAAAACTTCATATGACATGAATATTGTTCTAAAGCCTGGTAAGACAGAGGCTAAGGCTCCTGAAACAGAAAAACCAGATCCTGGTAAAGAGAATCCTGGAACAGAAAAGCCAAACCCTGGCAAGAATGATAACGCAGATAGCTCAGTTGCAAGGAAGTACACTAGATTAGCAGATCTTCTATATCCAAACGGTGGAACTTCAATGGTATTCTCAAATGCATTCAATCCTGTAGTAAACTTTGTTGAAAAAGATGGCAAAGCTACATATACTGTTTCCTTCAAGGAAGGCGGTATGATGGGAATGACAGAGAAAATCAATAAGCTGTCAGTTGATGGTAAGACCTATACTGCAACTGAAGGCAAGGAACCATATATTTCAGTATTTGAGTTTACAAGAGATACTGTAAATGAAGACAAGATTCCTGTAAAGGTTTACTCAAGTATGATGGGTAGATTCTATGACATGAAAATAGTTTTCGTAGACGAGAAGACTGAAGTCAAGGACGAGGAGAAGCCAGATCCAGGCAAGGATAATCCTGGTACAGAAAAACCAGATCCAGGCAAGGATAATCCTGGCACAGAGAAGCCAGATCCAGGCAAAGATAATCCTAATACAGGAAATCAAAACGCAAAGAAGCACTATACAGTTAAGGGTAGCAAGTTCTTAAAGCCAAACGGATCAGATATGAAGCTCATGACAGAAGCTTTCAATCCTGATGTTAAACTTGTTGAAGAGAATGGCAAGGCAACATACACAATTTCATTTAAGAAGACTGGAATGATGGGAATCACCGCAGAACTTAAGAAAATTAGTGTCGATGGCAAAGAAATTAGTGCAACTAAGGGTGAGGGCGAATATGTTTCAGCTTTCACATTCACAAGAGATAGCCTAAACGAGAAGGAAATCCCAGTAAAGATTTACATAGATGTAATGAATGCTTGGATTGATGGAAAGCTTGTTCTTTCAGATAACAAGGTTGAAGTACAGCCAAAAGATAATGAAAATGGAAACAAGCAAAACCCTGAGAATCCAGTAAATCCAGTAAATCCTTCAAATCCATCTGACAATGGAAGTACACAGGCGGGTCCAAGCATCAAATCAGGACTAAACCAGACATGGGTTAGAGGAAGCCAGCATGGACTAGTAATTGTATCAGATGCTGATATAAGCACATTTGTAAAGGTACTAGTTGATGGTAAGGAACTTGTAAAGGATAAGGATTACCAGGTTGTTTCAGGAAGTACAAAGGTTACACTACTTCCAACAGCACTAAATAGACTTTCAACTGGATCTCACAATGTAGAAATCGTTTCAACAAATGGAACAGCAGTTGCTAGATTTACAATCGCAGATGGATTTGGTACAGCAGCTCAGCGTCCAAATACAGGCGATGCTAACACTGAGATGCCAATTGCTTTAGCAGGACTTATCGGAAGTGCTTTCATAGCTTTGATGCTTAAGAGGAAATTTGAGAAATAATTTTTCGAAATAGCTATGTATAACAGACGGCAGGATCGTTGCAAAGGCAATGACCTGCTGTTTGTCATTAAGAATTAAATATGTTTGGAGGAAAGATGTTAAAATCTAAGAATTTAAGACGAACTTGGATATGCCTAATCTCAGTATTTGTGGTGATGGTCTTAAGCCTTTCATTTAGCTTTGCAGAGAGTGCAGGAACCTATACGACAAGTGTTAGCCCGCAGTATAGAAACCCGCTTACAGGCGCAATTGAGGACTCTGGTGGTGAGGAAAAGGAAGCACTAGGACAGGGAATGGCTCAGAGTACTGTCAGCGGTGTTGGGCTTGTAGAGATAGATGCATCAGGAAATGTATATGCCACATATAGAATAAACAATGCAAGTGCTATGTCTAGTATAAGCTTTAGCACCTCTGCTGGTGGTGGGTTTTATGGAGTAAGTGCTGTAAATACAAAGTCGGCTGGTAATTCTGCAGATTATAGAATTAGGGTTCCATATGCAGGAGCACCTGTGAAATGCGCTTTATATGTAGCACCTATGGGAAGAGAGGTTATTTTCTTTATGACTTCTGCTGGCCTTACACCTGGACAGGGAGATTTTGTTAGCACAATAGATACATCTGTGCAGGATCAGGCATCTCAGGGAAGCGAAAGTGCAAAGGCTGAGGAAGCCAAGAAAGCTGAAGATAAAAAAACTGAAGAGGCTAAGAACGCTGAAGATAAGAAAAAAGATAGTACAAAGAAGAATAGCAAGAACGCAAAAGCATCTGATTCTAAAGATAAAAAGGATTCAAAGGCAAAGGTTTCAAACAAAACTCAAAGCACTCAAAACAAGAGATATGTAGTTTATGGTGCCATTGCAGTTGTGATTATTCTTGCAGCAGCAGGTACATTTGGATACAAGAAATTCATAAAGAAATAGTGGAGTAGAGTAATGCATAAGAGAATATTTGCTTTAATTTGTACACTGATTATTGCTTTCTCCCTTTGTTCATGCGTTGATCAACACGCGGGGAAAAAGGAAGATAGTGGAGAAAATAAGAAAGTAATAGCTACGTCGCCGGCAACTGTTCAGATATGTAACAAGCTTAATATAAAGCTTATTGCTGTTCCAGAATCGGACTTTACCATGGCAGATGAATACAAGGATCTTCCAAGGGTTGGAAGTCCTATGTCACCTGATATCGAGAAGATTAAGTCACTTAATCCAGATTGTGTTCTTTCTCCAGTAAGCCTTAAGAACGAGCTTGAAAAGAAGTATAAAAACGCTGAACTAAAATATGAGTTTATAAATTTAAGCAGTGTAGATGGTATGTTTGAGTCTATCAAAAAACTCGGAGATGAGTTTGGTAGAGAGAAGGAAGCAAAGGCTTTGATAGATGAGCATAAGCAGTACATGAAGAAATTTAATAGCAGTGTAGAGGGTAAGAAACGCCCTAAGGTTCTAGTTTTGATGGGACTACCTGGCTCATATGTTATCGCAACAAACAAAAGCTATGTAGGAAGTCTTGTAGAACTTGCTGGTGGAGAAAACGTGTATAATGATGATTCTAAGGATTTTCTCACGGTGAATACTGAGGATATGAAGACTAAGAACCCAGATATAATACTTAGAGCTTCTCACGCGATGCCTGATGATGTAAAAAACATGTTTGCAAAGGAATTCGCAGAGAATGATATCTGGAAGCATTTTGATGCTGTGCAAAACGGCAAGGTATATGACCTTGACAATACGCTATTTAATATGAGCGCAAATTTCAACTATAGGGATGCTTTAGAGGAGCTTAAGAAGCTGCTTTATGAGTAGGCGATAGGAAGTAGGAGACCTGATGGTAATTAGCAGAACAAGAAAGCTTTTAGCCTTTGTAATTACAGCACTAGCACTTTTATGCATATTCTACTGGGCTGTAAATACGGGAAGCCTTAGAGTAGGCTTTAAGGCATTAATGCGAGGACTCTTTGTTGCATACAATGAGAATGTAGCAACCATATATGATCTTAGATTTCCAAGGATACTCATTGCAATGGTAGGTGGGGCAGCTGTTGCTGTTTCAGGCGTGATGCTTCAGGCAGTTATGAAGAATCCATTAGCAGATCCAGGAATACTTGGAATTAGTTCAGGTGCAAGCTTTGTTGCAGTGGTAATAACTGCGTTCTTTCCACAGCTATACTTCTTTATTCCGGGTCTAGCTTTTTGTGGTGGAGTATTTGCCTGCATTTTGATATATATGCTATCGTGGGCAGGAAATGACCTTTCGCCTCTAAGACTTATCCTTGTTGGAATAGCTATAAATGCTATGTTTATGGGCATGATAAGTGCAATAAATTCTATGACTGGTGGAAGTTATTCTTCAACAGCTAGTCTTGCTACTGCAAATATAAGCATGAAGACATGGACAGATTTTAGAACGCTAGTAATCTATGCAGTGCCTGGGCTTATCATAGCACTTATACTTTCAAAGCCGTGCAATCTTCTTGGACTTGATGATAAAACAGTAAGGTCACTAGGTATTAATGTAGGCAGGATGAGAATAGGAATTTCTGCTATAGCAGTTTTACTTGTTTCTATAAGTACGGCAATTATGGGGCCTATAAGTTTTCTAGGACTGATAGTTCCTCACATAGCAAGGCTTCTTGTTGGTGGAGATCACAAGGTCTTGATACCGTATAGTGCAATTCTTGGTGCATTTTGTCTGCTTCTTGCAGATACGCTCGGAAGGGCTTTGGTGCCACCATATGAAATAAGTCCTGGCATAATAATGTCAGTTGTTGGCGGACCATTCTTTATTATCTTACTGAGGAGGACAGGAAAAACATATGGCAGATAATCTATTTGAGATAAAGAACCTGTCTTTCAGCTATGATAAGGACAAGGTTATAGACGATCTATCTTTGACGATTAAGCCGGGTGGAGTAACAACGATAATTGGGGCAAATGGATGTGGAAAGTCGACGCTTTTCAATTTGATGACCAAGAATCTTAAATACGATAGCGGTGAAATTAAGTTCCTAGGTGAAGATGTATCAAAGTTAAAGCTCAGAGAGCTTGCTAAAAAACTTGCGATAGTGCATCAACAGAATACGATTCCCTTTGATGTAACGGTGGAAAAGCTAGTTGGCTACGGCAGGGTTCCATATGAAAATTTATGTATTCCATCAAAGAGGGATGAGGATGAGGACAAAATAAATTGGGCCATGTCTGTTACGGGGGTATATGACATAAAGGGAGAGCTTTTATCTCAGCTTTCTGGAGGACAGAGACAGCGCGCATGGATAGCTATGTCTTTAGCGCAGGATACAGATACCTTACTTCTTGATGAGCCAACAACTTTTCTAGATATAAAGCATCAGATTGAGGTGTTGAAACTGATAGAAAGCTTGAACAAAGAACACGGTATATCCATAATTATGGTATTACACGACATGAATCAGGCGATGAGATATAGCACAGAGGTAATAGCTTTAAAGGCTGGTAAATCAATAGCGCAGGGAGCACCGGAAAGCGTTATAAGCGAGGTGCTTCTGAAGGAACTCTATGGTGTGGATTTAGATATAGTAGAGGTCAAGGGAAAGCCATTTGTATATATGGCTTAGTAAAGGAAAAATAGTTTATGATTAATAAGAGACTTGTCAGGCTCTTATCTGATGGTAAAAAATATATATACGGAAATATATTCTTTCAGTGGATAAACCTGATTGCCAATATAGTTGCGATATTTTTAATATCCGGTTTTATCAGCGATACATATTACGGAAATGTTACGGATGCGAAGCTGGTTAGACTAATAGTAATTCTTGCAATTGCTGTACTGACTAGGGTGATTTGTAATGTAGCATCAAGTAAAATGAGCTATCTATCATCAAAGAAGGTAAAGCAGGTTCTCAGACATAAGATAATGGAGAAAATGCTTACACTTGGAAGCAGCTACAACGAGAAGGTGAGAACATCTGAGGTTGTTCAGGTTTCGGTAGAAGGTGTCGAACAGATAGAGACATATTTTGGTCTATATCTGCCACAGCTGTTTTATTCACTGCTTGCACCGCTTACACTGTTTGCGGTAATAGTGTTTATGAGCTTTACACCTGCAATAGTTCTGCTTCTTTGCGTTCCGCTAATTCCAATTTCAATTGCAGCGGTTCAAACCTTTGCAAAGAAACTTTTAGCAAAGTATTGGGGCAGATATACAGGTCTTGGAGATACATTTTTAGAGAATCTTCAGGGGCTTACTACGCTTAAGATTTATCAAGCTGATGAATACAAAAACAAGAAGATGAACGAGGAGGCTGAGGAATTCAGAAAGATTACAATGAAGGTCCTCACAATGCAGCTTAACTCTATAACTATTATGGATATTGTTGCATATGGCGGAGCAGCACTTGGAATAATATTGACAGTTAAACAGTTTGTCGCAGGAAACATAAGGCTTGATCAGGCAATAGCTATAATACTGCTTTCTGCTGATTTCTTTATTCCTATGAGACAGCTTGGAAGCTTCTTCCACATTGCAATGAACGGTATGGCGGCGATAGATAAGATTTTCAAGATTTTAGACCTAGAAGTTCCAGAGGAAAAAACAATGAGCCTTCCGGGAAAAGGATCAATCAAGGTGGAGAATCTAAGTTTTTCATATGACGAAAGCCACAATGTTCTTAACGATATTTCAATCGAGCTATTAGAGCAAGGGATGGTTTCACTTGTAGGCGCAAGCGGAAGCGGAAAGTCTACTATGGCTTCACTTCTCATGAAGAGGAGCAAGAACTATAGCGGTAAGATATTCGTTGGAGAAGTAGATTTCAATGAGATTTCCGAGAAATCTGTAATGGATAATATAACATATATCAGCCATAGCAGTTATATATTTAAGGGAACTGTTAGGGATAATCTTTTGATGGCTAAAGCTGATGCTAGGGACGAAGAGCTTTGGGATGTGCTTAAAAAGACTAATCTAGCTGATTTCTTTGAGGCTGACAATGGTCTTGATTTTGAAATTGCAGAGGCTGGTGGAAACCTTTCAGGGGGACAGAAGCAGAGACTTGCACTAGCCAGAGGTCTTCTGCATGACAGCAGGTTCTATATCTTTGATGAATCGACATCGAATATCGATGTGGAAAGTGAAGAGGTTATTCTAGAGCAAATTAAGGAGCTTGCAAAGCACAAAGGCATTTTGATGATTTCTCATAGGCTTGCAAATGTCGTAAGCTCAGATAAGATATTTGTCTTGGAAAAGGGACATCTAAGGGAAGAGGGAACTCACGAAGAGCTCTTAACTACGCACGGAATCTATAGCACGCTGTGGGAAACTCAGCAAAGCTTAGAAAATATGAGAGGGGTGTAGGATATGAAAGTAATGATAAGACTGCTTAAAATGATAAATCCCCTCAAGTACGTGATGCTTTTAGGAATATTCCTAGGAACTCTTGGTCATCTTGCTGCGGCATTTATTACCATCCTTGGAGGATTTGGAATAGTTAGTTTTGTAAATGGTGATATCGATGGTTTGACTTTTATCTTCATAATCATGGGTGTTTCAGCGCTAGCTAGAGGTTTTCTCAGATATGGAGAGCAGACATGCAATCACTACATTGCTTTTAAGATACTAGCTATAATTAGAGATAAGGTATTTGTAGCACTTAGAAGACTTTGCCCAGCAAAGCTTGACGGTCACGGAAAAGGAAATCTAATTTCAATTATTACAGCTGATATCGAGCTTCTAGAGGTGTTCTTTGCACATACCATTTCACCAGTTGCGATAGCGACAATTTTTTCGATTATAATGATTGCTTTCATTGGAAGCTACGGATGGATTCTAGGAATATGGGCTGCAGTGGCTTATGTATGCGTAGGCCTTGTAATTCCAGTGATTATGTCAAAGCTCAGCGCTGGTATAGGTGATGAGATGAGAGAAAAATCTGGAGATATGAGCAGTAATATGCTTGATAACCTTAGAGGATTAAAGGAAATAATCCAGTTTTCTTACGGTGATGAGCGCATAGAGCAAATGGCTGAGAAATCACTTCAGCTAAGTGAAACAGAGAAAAAGCTCAAAGCAAATCTTGGAGCGAATATAGCTCTCACAAGTGGAGTTATAATGTTCTTTGACTTTGGAATGCTGTTTATTGCAAGCTACCTAAGCAAGGGTACAGGGAACCTCGAAGGAGTTGTAATACCTGTATTTGCCATGTTTTCATCATTTGGACCAGTAATCGCCTTAGCAAACCTAGGAAGCTCTCTAAACAATACTTTAGCTTCAGCAAGAAGAGTGTTTGGTATCTTAGATGAGAAACCTGTGGTAGAGGACATTGCTGGAAATGAAAGTGTTGATTTTACTGGGACAAGGGTTGAAAATTTGAATTTCTCATACACGGAAAATGATCAGGAGAATATGATTCTTGAAGGCATCAATGTCGAAATCAAGAAGAATGAAATCCTAGGAATCATAGGTAAGAGCGGTAGTGGTAAATCAACATTACTCAAGCTTCTAATGAGATTTTGGAAGGTAGATAGCGGACATATCTATATTTCAGACAGGGATATTGACAAGATTAATACATCAAACTTAAGAGAACTAGAAAGCTTTGTAACTCAGGAAACAGAGCTGTTTAGAGATACAATAGAAAACAATATTAAGATTGCAAAGCTTGATGCAACTCGTGAAGATGTTATTGAAGCCTGCAAGAAGGCATCAGTTCACGACTTTATCATGACTTTACCAAATGGATACGATTCAGAGGTAGGAGAGCTAGGAGAAACACTATCTGGTGGAGAGCGTCAGAGACTAGGTGTGGCAAGAGCATTCCTTCATGATTCACCGCTCATTCTTATGGATGAGCCTACATCAAATCTAGATAGCCTAAACGAAGGTGCCATACTCAAGGTGCTCAAAAATGAGGCGAACGGCAAAAGTGTAGTGCTTGTATCACACAGAGAATCAACGATGAAGATAGCAGATAGAATTTATAAAATTGATAATGGCAGAGTAAGCTAGGAGGATAATATGACTGTTAAAAAGATATTCCTCGTTATAGTTGGATGTATTAGCCTTGGAATAGGTGCAGTAGGTGCTGTTTTACCGTTTCTACCAACATTTCCTTTTTTGATGCTGACAATGGTTTGCTTTACGGCAAGTTCAGAGAGACTAAATAGCTGGTTTAAGTCAACAAAGCTATATAAGAATAATCTAGAGTCATTCGTGGAAAAACGTGGGATGACAAAGGCTACAAAGATAAGAATCATGGTTATTATAACGCTTCTTATGGGCTTTGGCTTTTACATGATGCACGCAGTTCCAGTCGGAAGGATTGTTTTAGCAATAGTATGGCTTGGACATATGCTTTACTTCGCATTTATGGTTAAGACAATAGAATAGCATTTATATCAAAACAGACGGGCAAGCGCACTTCACTTGCCTGTCTATTTTTTATCTAAGAATTTTCCTTGCCAGGAATCTCTTTCCCTCAATTTTTGATTTATGGTGTTTAGGACAAGTCTTTTGCGATATGCCCATTTTGGCGCTATTAAAGTCTCGGCTTTAGAATCTGCGGAAAGCCTATGCATAACGATCTTATAAGGGATTATTTCTAGCAAGTCACATACTAGCTCTGCATATTCGTCCATTGATTCAAATGGAATATAATCAGGGTATTGTTTAGCTAGTTTAGTTCCAGAAATCATATTAAGAAGATGTAGCTTAAGACCCCATGTATTACTCTTTACTGCGTGTTTTACACTCATTTTCATATCTTGCTTTGATTCACCTGGGAGTCCTAAAATAAGATGGGTAACAGTCCTTATATTAAGTGCATTTAACTTTGATATAGTATCGTCATAGTCCTGCAAGCTGTGGCAGAGATTAAGCTTTCTTGCATTGTCTTCGTGTATAGTCTGTAGTCCTAGTTCAATCCAGAGAAAATGCTTCTTGTTTATCTCATCTAAAAGAGCAAGGCAATCATCATCTATGCAGTCGCTCCTCGTTGCAATTGCAAGACCCAAGATGCGAGGGTCATCTAAAGCACCGTAGTAAAGCTCTCGAAGTTTTGACACAGGGGCGTAGGTTCCTGAATAGTTTTGGAAATAGGCGATATACTTTGCGTTTGGCCATTTTTCGGAGAGCAAATTTATCTGTTCATCTATGTTTGATGCGTTATCTCCGCTACCACTTGACGAACAAAAAGTACAACCACCAAAGCCCTTGCTTCCGTCTCTATTTGGGCATGTAAAACCGGCGTCAATCGAAAGCTTGACGACTTTTTCTCCAAACTCCTTTTTTAGTGCTTGATTAAGTGTGTTTATTCTCAATAGGCCTTCTGAGAAATTGTCAGAAGAACGTGTAAAATCAACATTATTTGGGGTGTAGCTGTTCATGGTTAATCCTTTTATTTGAGCTATCTATATGCTATAATATACTAATATACATTGACTGAAATGTGAAGACAAATTTATCAGGAAGATTGGCAATGAATAAGAATAAATGCAGGCAGGAAA
>ERZ773013.1854-NODE-1854-length-12082-cov-16.111333_pt1 | contig 12082 bp, 17 predicted proteins | sample MGYA00511670_ERZ773013 | MGnify/ENA primary metagenome ERZ773013 (study PRJEB29015, sample SAMEA2738120) | human oral metagenome | biome: human oral; feature: human-associated habitat; material: saliva | place: China | collected 2257 ...
TGATGTTGTGGTCGATTCCGGCGCGGGTCGCGTCGGAGATCTCGAGGCCGTCGACGACCTGCCACTCGCCACCGTCGGAGGTGACGGGGAAGCCGAAGTTCAGGCCGGCGGGGACGCCGTAGTGCGTGCCGTCGGACATGACACCGGCGGTGACCCACTCGCCCTCGGGGGTGCCGTGGATCCAGGAGTACATGTGGTCGATCGCGGCGTTCGCGGCGGAGGCGGCCGAGGAGGCGCCGCGCGCCTCGATGATGGCGGCGCCACGCTTGGCGACGGTGGGACGGTAGTAGCTGGACAGCCACTCTTCGTCCACGAGCTCGGTCGCGGGCTTGCCGGCAACCTTCGCGAAGGAGACGTCCGGGTACTGGTCGGCCGAGTGGTTACCCCACACGACGACGTCCTTGATGTCGGCGTTCGCGGCACCGGTCTTGTGGGCGAGCTGCGCGATCGCACGGTTGTGGTCGAGGCGCATCATCGCGGTGAAGCGCGACGCGGGGACGTCCGGCGCGGCGTTCTGGGCGATGGTGGCGTTGGTGTTCGCGGGGTTGCCCACGACGAGGACGCGCACGTCGTCGGCGGCGCCGTCGTTGATGGCCTTGCCCTGGGGGCCGAAGATGCCCGCGTTGGCCTCGAGCAGGTCGGCGCGCTCCATGCCGGCGCGGCGCGGCATGGCGCCCACCAGGTACGCGACGTTGGTGCCCTGGAACGCACGGTTCACGTCGTCGAAGATCTCAACGCCGGCCAGGGTCGGGAACGCACAGTCGTCGAGTTCCATCGCGGTGCCCTCGGCGGCCTTCACGGCCTGCGGGATCTCCAGCAGGTTCAGCTTGACGGGCACGTCCGGGCCGAACAGCTGGCCGGAAGCAATGCGGAACAGGAGGGCGTAGCCGATGTTGCCGGCTGCGCCAGTGACGGTGACGATACGAGGTTCTGCCATGATGTGGCGCTCCTTTACAGTTCCTGTGGGCGTGTGCCCTTCAGTCGCGGTGTTCCCCGCGCTCTGTCTCCTAGGATACGTCGTCCGTCACACTCAGACCCGGGCACCCAGTCCCAGGACAACCCACCCAAGCAGTGATCTGCAACATATTGAAGGGGTGGGGGTCTCCACGCAGAGCCCATTTCGAACGTACAGTAGGAGCATGTCCTACAACCGTCCCAGCCCCTCCCCCGGCGCCGGTTCCGCACGAGAATCGGCCCCCACCTCGTCCCACGTCGACGAGGCCGTGGCCCACTCCCACGATCACGCGCACTCCCCGGACGACGGGCACGGCGCGCACTCGCACGATCACTCCCATTCGTCGGCGTCCGCGGCGCGCCTGGGGTGGGCGCTCGCGGTGACGGGCGCGGTCGTCGTGGCCGAGCTGGGCGGTGCTTTCTGGTCTGGGTCCCTGTCGCTGGCGGCGGACGCGGGGCACATGGTCGTGGATGCCTCCGGCCTCGTTATCGCGCTGATCGCTGCACGCCTCATGCGGCGCCCGCGCGACGAGAAGCACACGTGGGGGTGGGCGCGCTCCGAGGTTCTGGCCGCCGCCCTGCAGGCCGGCATGCTGCTGATCATTTGCGCGATCGTCGCATGGGAGGGCGCGTGGCGCCTGGCATTCCCGCCCGAGGTCGAGGCCGGCCCCATGCTCCTCGTCGGCGTCATCGGCCTGCTCGCGAACGTCGTGTCGTTGGCGATCCTCGCGGGCGGGCGCGAGGCGAACCTCAACATGCGTGCCGCGTTCCTGGAGGTCGCGAACGACGCGCTCGGCTCCCTCGCGGTCATCGTCGCGGCCGGCGCAGAGTGGGCCTTCGGGTGGACCCGCGCCGACGCGATCGCCTCGCTCCTGATCGCTGTCCTGATGGCGCCGCGCGCGCTGACGCTCCTGCGCCACTCTGTCGCGATCCTCATGGAGGAGGCACCCGCCAGCGTGGACGTGGCCAAGCTGCGCGCGCACATGATGGGCGTCGACGGCGTGCTCGACGTGCACGACCTGCACGTGGCCGCCGTGTCCTCGCACCTCGTGACCGTCACCGCACACGTGACCGTCACGCACGAGGCCGACGGGCCTTCGCGCGACCGCATCATCCATGAGCTCGGCGAATGCGCGTGCCACCACTTCCCCATCGCGCACTCCACGTTCCAGCTCGAGTGCCCCGAGCACGCGAGCCACGAGCACATCGAGCACTAACCGCGGCAAATCCGCCCCACCGACGCCAGCCGACGGACAGGAGAAACACATGCTGTGGGAACAGTTTCGTAGCCTCGCGCTCCCACTCCTCGGCGAGCACTTTCCCCCAGAGCTCATCGAAGATAACGGTGACAGCATTGTCTTTACCGATAGGCGTAGTTGGGCAAGCTACCTCCTCACCGAGAACGCACGAGGCATCACCATCGGATGGTACGGCGAGCGCGATACCATCAGCACGATCTTCACGAGCCCTTCCTTAGAGCTGGCCACTGTGGGTCTTACCCTCCTCGTACGCGAGGGGCTCGGCAAGCTCGTTGATATGCACTATGCTTCCGACGAACTGCTAGGCCCCGTTCCAGGCACCGACTACAGCATCGCTGATGAAGACGTCAACGGTTTTCACCTCACCCACAAAACTGACAGCTCGCTGAGCGCAAAATGCGCATATTTTACATACGCCCGTGCTATCGCCGAGGCCTCGGCCCCCTCCCCGGATTCACTACGGCCGTAGAATCGAGACAGTCGATCCTGCGCCCCGAGGAGGAGTAACTCTCGCATGAACGAAGAACTCGCTGCATACATCACTCGCCTGTGTGCGCTATCCGGGCACACAACGCGGATCGACGATGATGTGATCCTGGTCGAGCCGAGTAAAGACCTTATCTACGACGCATTCGCCATGGTCGAGGAATACTACGCCTACGGCCACGTCGAAAGATACTCATTCAGCGGGGCAGATTTCAGCTCCGCGTCCTTCGAGATCTTCAAGAAGTTCGCGATTATGCATTTCGCCGCCGACATTCGTGCAGCACGCCAGCTCCCTCCCCTCAACCTCCCAGCAGTGACCGACGTTCACCCCGGTTTTTCCATCGAATTCCTCGAACCGATCGCGTATCTGCTGACAAGTAAAGCCTCCCCTATTCCCAAAACATTCACAACCTTCTCGCCAGCTGCCCTGGTGGCTCTGTCGTACCTGATGGGCACATCAAGCGACGACCTGCTCTCCCTCGTCCTCGAACCGTCCGGAGCTGGATACACCGCGCTCTTTCAGTGTTGACCCACATGTTGTTTCACCGTATCCAACCGCTTACGCCCGAAGGATGGAGCGCCCGATGCTAGAACAGTTGCATTCCCTGACCCAGAGGATCTCGCACGCAGACTTGAGCGTACAAAACATCGGAAATTGTGATTATGTACTTGACGCGCCCTACACGCGCTACTACCGATTCCGATTCGCTGATGGATTCTACGAAGTAGGTTCATATGAGCGACACGCTCCCGATAGCTTCAGTTTTCGGACGCGCAACGAAACTATTGCCCTCTATCAATTCACACGAATCATTGGAGGATTGTACCGAAGCGCCCAGAGTTACAAACAGCTGGCTACACCGTCCGGCTGGGCTGCCCTTCAGCCGGGGTGGGCTATTGAGCGGCCAGACATAGCATTGAGGTCTTTCGACGTTACAGAAGATACTGATCCGTCAATGCACTTTTCTACCTCTGAACCAGAATCCCACATTATTTTGACGCATTTCATGTCTTTTCCTCTCGATTCACTGATCGATATTTTCCTCGATCCATCCGGCGGTAAGGTGGGCACCCATCATAGACATATCCACGCTCTCTCGTTCTAGTGACCACCTATCACAGACGAGCATCAGCTCAACCATCAGCAAACTGACTCCAACAACCACACGACGAAAGAACAAAGCATGGATCCCGCAGCGATTATCACAACGCTAACGAATTCTGCAGCACTCCGTGCTGACATTACTTCAGACACCTACCACATCACCTGCGAGACCGACACAGCTACATCCATTCATATTGATCTGAGCTCGCAAAGCGTCACCAGTACTGACGACGACAAGCAAACCACGGTGAGCACACCGAGTGCCGCCGTCTTTTGTTTCGCCATCGTTTTTCGCTTGGCACCCCTGTGGCGCCAAGCAGAAGGACTGAAGACGATCCGCGGAATGCACACCTTCAGTAATCTTGAAACTGAATGGATATTGTGCCGAGAAACACTGGAAGACCCCCACTTCCTCTTCCGGCACGTCAACGATCCATCGCTCGTTTTCTCAACGACAAACCCAAACATGGACGCTGTCATTACAAAAGCGAGCTCACTAGATCTCAGCGCTCTCCTCAACGCCTACACGCAGCCCGAACCATCGCACGTCTACGCACTGATGTGAGGACACAGCCGAAGCGCATAGACCCCTCAACGAAGTTCCACACGACGCCCAGGAAAGACCGCCACCATGCTCGAACGGTACACCGATCTTATCGAACGCCTTTTGCGCGACTCTTTGACCAGGACACGGGAGTTCAACCAGGCGTTGTCTTTCACGAATGACGGCACCCTCTATTTCACTGTCTGGGACAAGGACGGAACCACGTTCTTCTCATGGTCGGAAAGAGAACCATCGACTAGTGCTGATCTTCAGACTGATTGTGATTCTGTCGCTGCTTACGTATTAACGACGGAGCTGGGATCAATGCGTGCCATGGCACTGCATTTCGACCTGCCGAGATTCCCCAGAAAGATCGATCAACTCCCACCATCATGGGTAGCCGACAAGACTCAGTGGCCACCGACCTTGCTCTACCACCGCATCGACGATCCGAGCGTCCGCTTTTATTCGAACATTCCATCCCTTGCCGTGCCCATTACTCACGCGATGCAAGACGACCTCGAAGACCTCCTGAAAAAATACATGGCCTAAGCCAACAGTCGGAGCGCTTCGGAGTTCTCTACCTCCAGCGCACACGCATTGTCGGGCCAGCCAGCCTCAAGTCCTCGACAAACGACTCAGGAAAGCATGAGACACTACAGACTATGACAACAATCAGCGACGACAAGTTCATCAATACCCTAACTTCACTCATGAACAGGCCTGTCAAGGTACTGAGCGACGACCACGTCTACTTCCACGGTCCAGATCCTCAAATCATGATGCACGTCTGGCGTGAGGACGGCTTTTATTTCGGAGGCACAAGCGAGCGCTCGTACGATCCAGGACCTGAAGTTCGCGCCAACGACCTCATCCCAGTTAAACAATGGCTCGTGATGGAGCTATTCGACTTTCTCCGAATCAGCCAGCACCTGAAAGATATCGGGATCGCATTCAGGCGCCTATCTCCCGCCCCACACTGGTCTCAAAATCTTGAAACAGGAGAGTTCTTTCACGAGGAATCAGCCACAGGGATCCTCACGGATGACTTATCACGTGCCGCCGCGAATCTTCCCTGGTTCCTCAACCACTCGCCCGAACGACTCCTCGAGATCGCCCACTTCGAAAGCCCCACAGAAGCCTGCCAGGCCCTATTCGGCATGCCACGCGTCCCCTTCGCTAAGCCCACGGACAGACGGAAGTAACACATGCTATGGGAACAGTTTCGGAGCCACGCACTCCCACTCCTCGGCGAGCGCTTTCCCCCGAATCTCGTCAAAGACAACGGTGACAGTATCGTCTTCGTTGATAGGCGTGAACGGCTGCGCTTTCTCCTCACCGAGAACGCACGTGGAATTACCATCAGCTACTACGGTGAACGCAATACCGTCGACACGACCTTCACGAGCCCTTCCTTAGAGCTGGCCACCGTGGGTCTTACCCTCCTCGTACACGAGGGGCTCGGCAAGCTCATCGATATCGAACATGCTCCGGACGAACTTCTAGGCCCCGTGCCAGGCACCGACTACAGCATCAGAAAAGACAGATCCAACGGATTTCACCTCACCCACAATTCCGACAGCACACTGAGCGCAAAATGCGCACATTTTACATACGCCCGCGCAATCGCAGTCGCCGCTTCAGCACGCGAAACCTCCCAATGACCTTCAGCCCCGATACCAATTAATCAGTGACACGAGAGGAGCATGCGCCCCTCAGAAAGCATCCAGATCACTGAGGACGCATTGAGTTCAAGCGCGCTCACGACTCACTGACAGATGTCCTACCTGGCGACTCTGAGCGGCTTAAGATCGGCATCTTGGCTGAACGAAATTCGATCTATGGAATCTGCTATACGAAGTCCATCCGGCAATCCCTCACGCGTCTCCCTTCAAAGTGACGAGGCCTCGGCCCCCTCCCGGGATTCGCTGAGGCCGTAGAATCGAGGCAGTCGACACTGCACGCCAAGGAGGAGCATCCGTCACATGAACGAGGAACTCGCCGCATACATCACTCGTCTGTGTGAGCTATCCGGGCACACGACCCGGATCAAGAAAGACCTGATCCTGGTCGAGCCGGATCATGGCTTTATCTACGACGCATTCACCATGGTCAAGGAGTACTACGTCTACGGCGAGGTCGATAAGTACTCATTCGGCGGGGCAGATTTCAGCTCCGCGTCCTTCGAGATCTTCAAGAAGTTCGCCATCATGCACTTCGCCGCCGACATTCGTGCAGCACACCAGCTCCCACCCCTCACCGTCCCAGCAGTGACCGACGTTCACCCCAGCTTTTCCATCGAATTCCGCGAACCGATTAGCTACCTGCTGACAAGCAAAGCCTCCCCCATTCCCAAAACATACACAAACCTCTCGCCCAAAGCCCAGGTGCCTCTGTCATACCTGATGGGCACCTCAAGCGAGGATCTACTTTCCCTCGTCCTCGAACCGTCCGGGGCCGGATACGCTGCTCTCTTTGAGGGTCCACCCGCTTCCACGCCCACTGGCGCGAAACTCCAGAACAATAGCAACCACGTAGGCATCCTCTGATCGCAGCGGAAGGACCATCACCATGCTGGAACAGCACACTGAGCTCATCGAACGCCTCCTGCGTGGCTCTGTAACCAGAACACGGGAGTTCGACGAGGGGTGGACTTTTACGAATGATGGCACCCTCTATTTCTCGGTCTGGGACGAGGATGGGAACACCTTCTTTGCATGGTCGGAACGACAACCGGACACCGATGCTTCCGTGTACACAGATAGCGACACCGTCACGGCCTACTTGTTGACAACGCAGCTGGGAGCGAAGCGTGCCATGGCACTGCATTTCGACGTGCCGAGATTCCCTAGAAAGATCGATCAGCTCCCACCATTATGGGCAGCCGATAAGACCCAGCAGCCGCCGACCTTGCACTACCACCGCACCGACGATGCACGCCTGCACTTCTACTGCTCCTCGGAATTTTACGGTGTGCCCCTCACTCACGCGATGCAAGACGACCTCGAAGACCTCCTGAAGAAATACATGGCCTAAACCAACGACAAGACTAACGAGGCCGTCAGTTCGCGGCACTCACCTTCGAGCTCACTTCCAACCCGGCGAGAAACAGCGAGGTACTCCCAGCTATGACGACGATTGCCCGAGACACATTCATCCAGTCTCTCGTGACTTCACTGAAAAGAGAGCTGTATACAGAAAATGAGGACCACGTGTGGTTCCGGAGCAATGATCTGAACGTCATGCTCCATGTGTGGTACGAAGATAGCTTCTATTCGTGTGGATCAAGCGAACGCAACTCACCACCTGGCACGTTCGTATGGGCAACCTCCCTCACTCCGATCAAGCAGTGGCTCGTCATGTACAATTTCGATCTCTTGCGCGCTTGCCTTGACCTGCAGCCATTCCACATCAGCTTCAAAAGACTAATGCCCGCACCCGGCTGGTCTCACCGGCCCGGCGCAAACGATTATTCGGTTGAGCTGTGCCACGACGATCAACCGGCCAACATTTATACTGGGAAATGGTCCAAGGAATTAACCAATCTATCCTGGTTCCTCAACCACTCACCCGAACGGCTCCTCGAGATCGCCCACATCGAAAGCACCAAAGAAGTCTGCCAGGCCCTGTTCGGCATGCCCCGCATCCCCTTCGCCTAAGGGCGTCGGGTTCAAACATCCGCCCGATGTCTATGTATGCCACGCAAGATGAAATCCTTTTTCAGTCCGGAGTTGAGTTCGACGTCCTAGATAAGACAAGACACGATAACGGAAGTTGGACCATCAAACTCAGGCAGAGAAAGTAGGATGCAGCTATGCCCATCGCGGTGAATGGAAACGTTAACGGAGCACAGTTGTGGATTGCCGACCATCATTGGTGGGATTACCCAAAGATCTGGAAGCTCCCTAAGCGCCCTGAAGACGGCCAGCTCGACTGGGAGCGCCTCTTCCCCCACCAACGCGACGTCATCCGTCGTTTCTCAGCCACGCTCCGCACATTATCGGGCCTGCCCGAGGCGCTGCCGCGGGTGCCCTACCAGCCTTTCGGGACCCCGAGCCCACAGGGCTGGGTGATGCCTATCAGGTCCGGTACGCGCAGTGAGCTTCGGTATGGCAAGTGCACCTCTGGGGGCTCTGTTGTGTCCCATCACCCCATTCGCGGGACTGACACGTTCGCGCTCCTCGTTAGTGTAGTCGGGGAAAATCCCTGGTTTGTCGTCCGCGCAGACGGACACCCCTGGCACGCCAATCCTTGGGCAAACAACACGCGAGTGGGGTCCATCTGGGTGCGAGTTCTTGCCTGGCAACATACATCTGATCACATTCTGCCATTTGCCGAGATAGCAATACCACCCGAGACAGTACCCGCACAGCTACGTAGCATCTATATCGAGCGTTCCCCCGACGATCCTGACCTGTACGGCTCACTCACACAGCTACCAACCCCGGCAGAAGAACGCATCAAGGTTCGAGATGTCCCCGTGTGGTGGAAAGAACCAGAATACCTTCGGTGGAAGCATTTTCTTCAGCCAGAGCCAGGCAACCCAGACTATTTTTGGGATGGGCCTAACTCTCTCGACGAGCGCAACGCTTACCAGTGCATCGTCCAATACGCACACCTGCTCCGCAATTGGACATCACCCTACGTCCCCTCCCCCAGATTTATACAACATTTCGGCTCTCCACAGGAGGAATCATGAACGAAGACAGCATCAAGAGCTTTTTGTCTCTCCTCGAGTCACTACCCCCGACCCCGTCGGTAACCTTCCGAGGATATGTCGACACATCCATCACAGAGCCGCGTGCGATTGCTTCTCCCGTGCTCACAGCAACATCGCATAACATTTCGATTGCGACAAACAACCTGGCGGTTCCACAGGTCGCTATTTTTATCGGCCAGAACGGACGAGACCTCAGCAAACTCATGATGGGCGCCCCCTCTTTCAATCTCGAAGAGGTCACCTACATGCCCGGCTCCTACTTCTACGTGCATGCACCTCAGGAGTACCTCGGAGTGACCATCCAGCTGTACGAGGAAATGCGTCTGACCGAAGGAGGAAAGAGCCTCACCCCCACCCGCGTTCTTGACTCGTGGACGCCTATTCTCATTGAGTTTGAGCCGGCACTACACGCTGCTCGGACCCAGCGCGTCGACCTGCCCGAAGGCGCATCAGAACGTTTCCTTATTCCCGTGGGCTAACGCTTCAACACGAAGGATACCGGCGCTGACAAACCGCAAGCTGGCGGGGTAACGATGTCATCATCGACGTCACCACCCGGCGATTGACCACACGGAACGTCAGCCAACACGGCTGCCCTGCTGGCCGCCAAGGCAACAGCCAGAGCATACTCAGCTCGCGACAGCTGAGTGACTCGCTCCTTCGAGGCACATGGCGAGCGCTCGCCGCACGCAACGGACACCGCGCATTCCCAACAGCACAGGCCTGAACACACCGGGTGTCAACGAATGACGCCTTCGAGGATAGGAAAACGCGCTTATACTCGAAGCATAGGAGTGTCACCCACGGGAGGACATCATCATGGATGTGCTCGAGCAGCTGATCGAACGGGCAAAGAGCGTCGGCGTCTCTGCCGACCTCATCGGAGACAACGACTGCGTCTTCGGATACGAGGCTTTGATGAGCCAGCACTTTTGGGTTGAAGACGGGCACTATCACTTTGGGGCCGACGAGCGAGCGACCACCTACTCCTCGTACATGTGGACATCTTCTCCTGTTATCGCGTCGTTGGCCTTGATCGATCTCGTTGGGTCCCTCTACCGAATGGCCGCGAGCTACCGACAGATCAACATGGAATACGGGTGGCGCTCCTTCCCCACAGGCTGGACAATCCAACGGGTGACAGGAAACGACTACATGCGCGTCACTTCCGATAGCCAGCCCGAGTGGAGCTATGAGACTCACACAATCGAGCGATACTTGCATATTCCCTCGCTCACCGGCTATTCGGTCAAGACAGTGCTCGACATGTTCCTCGACCCCGAAGCACCCCCTCTCGGCACGCTCGATCACGTTCACAATTGCTACGCCCGTTTCTAATCGGAGAGGTCTGGTATCAACATGTCAATAGAGATGCTGACTCCGCTGTTTGCCCCAACGACTCGGGTATCGGCAGACGATTCACAACACGAAGTGCGATTGACGGTATCGGACGACGTGCAAGCAATTCTCCATACCGATCAACACCTCCTTGTCATCGACGTAACGTATCGTCATGGCGTCGTTTCGTACATGCTGCGCTGCGAGAATCAGAAGATTTTGCTCGCACGCCTCGCCCTTGTCCTCGGCGAGGCCAACCCCGAGCTAAAGGGTCTGCCACCCACTGCCGTGAAAACGCTCAGCTGCCTCCATTCCGATTGGACTGTGAAGCGCTCGACCCTCGGTTCGCCGTGGTTTGATATCACGTGCAATCACGATGCTAACCTCACGTACTCCACAACGTATCCCCCACACGATGCCGTCTTGTCTCGACTCTTCCACGTCGATACCACAACGCTGATCGACGCCCTCGTCAATGAAGGAAGGAACGGGCCACTATTGGCTGCTTTGAGGAACACCGACGACCTGTAGGACACCCGACGCATCATCCAACAAAAAGCTCTGATCGACAGAAGAGAGTAGAGAGCGTCTCATATGGATACAACGATCAGCGACGACGCGTTCATTGAAGCAGTCGTTTCCGCCGCACACAGGGAAGTAATTGAACTGTCCGAAGAACACATTTTTTTCAATGGGCCAGATCCTCAAATCCTTATTCACATCTGGCACGAGAACGGCTGTTATTTCGGCGGAACAAGCGAGCGAAATTACAGGCCGGGAGGCGCAATTCGTGCTAACGATCTGACCACCGTTAAACAATGGCTCGTGATGGAATTGTTTGACTTCCTTCGACTGAGCTGGCAGCTGGAGGATATTGGCATTGCATTCAGATGGCTCTCTCCTGCCCCACACTGGTCACAAGATCTCGAGACAGGGGAACTCCTCTACGAGGGGTCGCCCACGGGCATCACCGCGAACATATCTACACGTGCTGCCCTAAATCTGCCCTGGTTCATGAAGCACTCACCCGAGCGCCTCTTCGAGATCGCCCACATCGAAAGCACCAAGGAAGTCTGCCAAGCCCTGTTCGGCATGCCACGCGTCCCCTTCGACTAGTCCAACCGACGGATAGGAGTAACACATGCTGTGGGAAGAGTTTCGGAGCCTCGCGCTCCCACTCCTCGGCGAGCACTTTCCCTCTGAACTCATCGAAGACAACGGTGACAGCATCGTTGTCACCAGCAGGCGTGACTTCACAACCTACATTCTCAGCGAGGATGAGAGGGGAATCGTCATTGCCTACGAGGGCGAACGAAACACCGTGGTCCCGTTCTGCATAACCCAATCCCTCGAACTCGCCGCCACGTGTCTCACTCTGCTCGCACGCGACGGAATAGCTACGCTCACGGACATGTCGTACACGCCTCAGGATCTCCTGGGACCCCTCCCCCACACGGCATTCACCATTTCGAAGAAGTCCCCACCGTTCTTCGAACTCACCTCGACTATCGATCCCACGGTATCCGCGAAATGCCGATCATTCGCATGCGCTCGAGCTATCGCCGAGGCCTCGGCCCCCTCCCTGGATTCGCTACGGCCGTAGAATCGAGGTAGTTGATAGCGCACTCTGAGGAGGAGCAACCCTCGCATGAACGAAGAACTCGCCGCCTACATCA
>ERZ773013.1858-NODE-1858-length-12064-cov-31.993505_pt1 | contig 12064 bp, 7 predicted proteins | sample MGYA00511670_ERZ773013 | MGnify/ENA primary metagenome ERZ773013 (study PRJEB29015, sample SAMEA2738120) | human oral metagenome | biome: human oral; feature: human-associated habitat; material: saliva | place: China | collected 2257 ...
AGCGATTTTATCTTATTTTGCGACAACTATGTTCGCATCCGTCACCGGTCTCAATGAAAAGTGCAAGTTCACAATAGAAAAATTGAAACTATTAAAAAAACAAAATCGCGCTGATAAAGCGTCACTTTTGTTTTGTCTTTCCCGTTAAAGGCATTACTTTTGCAAATGCCTAAGCATAGGCAATAATGATAAGAATATCAATGATAAGAATTCTATTGTTTTAAACATAAATCATTTACACAATGAAGATTTCAAAGATTCACGCACGTGAGATTCTGGATTCCCGTGGCAATCCTACAGTAGAGGTTGAAGTAACACTGGAGAACGGCGTTATGGGCCGTGCCAGCGTCCCGTCTGGTGCCAGTACCGGTGAGAACGAGGCTCTTGAGCTTCGTGACGGTGACAAGAAGCGCTTCGGTGGCAAGGGTGTCCTGAAGGCTGTGGCCAATGTCAACGATGTCATCGCTCCCGCCCTCGAGGGCTGGGATGTGTTCGATCAGCGCGGTCTTGACTATAGGATGCTCGAGCTCGACGGCACTCCTACAAAGAGCAAGCTCGGTGCTAACGCTATCCTTGGCGTTTCTTTGGCAGTAGCTCAGACAGCTGCTAAGGCATTGAATATTCCTTTGTATCGTTACATCGGTGGTGCTAATACTTATGTATTGCCAGTACCAATGATGAACATCATCAACGGTGGTGCTCACTCTGATGCACCTATCGCTTTCCAGGAGTTCATGATTCGTCCTGTTGGTGCTCCTTCTGAGAAGGAAGGTATCCGTATGGGTGCTGAGGTATTCCACGCTCTTGCTAAGCTTTTGAAGAAACGCGGTCTCTCTACTGCAGTAGGTGATGAGGGTGGTTTTGCTCCTAAGTTCGATGGTATTGAGGATGCACTTGACTCAATCATTCAGGCTATCAAGGATGCTGGTTACGAGCCAGGTAAGGATGTTAAGATTGCTATGGACTGTGCTGCTTCTGAGTTCGCTGTATGCGAGGATGGTAAGTGGTTCTATGACTATCGTCAGTTGAAGAATGGTATGCCAAAGGATCCTAATGGTAAGAAGCTTAGTGCTGATGAGCAGATTGCTTACCTCGAGCACCTTATCACAAAGTATCCTATCGACTCTATCGAGGATGGTCTCGATGAGAACGACTGGGAGAACTGGGTTAAGTTGACATCTGCTATCGGTGATCGTTGCCAGCTCGTTGGTGATGACTTGTTCGTAACTAACGTTAAGTTCCTCGAGAAGGGTATCAAGATGGGTGCAGCTAACTCTATCCTTATCAAGGTTAACCAGATTGGTTCTTTGACAGAGACTCTCGAGGCTATCGAGATGGCTCATCGTCATGGTTATACAACTGTAACTTCACACCGTTCTGGTGAGACTGAGGACACAACTATCGCTGACATCGCTGTTGCAACAAACTCTGGTCAGATTAAGACTGGTTCTATGTCTCGTACAGACCGTATGGCTAAGTACAACCAGCTCATTCGTATTGAGGAGGAACTTGGTGCTTGTGCTAAGTATGGTTACACAAAGTTGAAGTAATCCATTTTATCACCTTGTGTGATTAAATGAATTTTTATAGAGTAGGGGATAATTGCTTATAATAGTGATTATCTCCTATTTTTATTGTTTGTAGTTATGGCGAATGTCATTAAGATTTCCATAAAATAAATAGATTTCTTCGTTATACAATAAAATTAATAATGTATAATACAACGTCTTATAGCAATAAAATAATTAGCCTTTTAGCACTTTTGTTGTGCGAAAAAACTTTACACTAATTCTTGAAAATAGTCATTTATAATGCTCAAAAATGCCATTATGGATGTTATTTGTAAGTACTTATACTTCAATAAGTTACAAAAAAACAAAAGAAAAGGTGCTTAGTTGGACTTCAAAAGGGCGTTAATAAGGTTGCAAAAGGGCGTCTTTAACAAGTCAATTAAGCCTTAATTCACATCTAATTTAGCCTCAATAGAAATGCAATAAGTGAAAATTATTTACAAAGATGAATTTTATTTGGTTAATATGACATGATATTTAGTATCGAAGTCTTTATTATGTTTTAAAGTTATTCATTTTAACCCAAATTGGTCATTAGAGTCTAAACATATTTTGTTTTATTATCGAGCAGATTGTTTGGCTTTGTAATGCAGGTGTAGCGGGCTACGTCAAATTACAAAGACACACAAGATACCTATAAGAATATAAAAGATGTTAGGAAACAATACTATAGTAATAAGAGTTATACATATTGTGGTCTAATGATTAATTCTGGTTTAACTTAAAGCTACTTTTCAGTTTCTTATTTTCTCAATTGAGTTCATTTGTATACTTTCAGTTGTGCAGCCAGACTTACTTTTTCTATGAATACTAATTTTATAAGTAAGAATATAACTAACGATTAATGACTTTTACTTCCCCATGATATGATTGAAATATAATGAGCATTATGATAAATAGATTGTTTGTAATCCACTAAAAGAGTATAAGATAATATAAAACCTTATTTTATCGCTTGATTCTAACTTTCAAAATCAAATATAACTCTTAAGAAATTTCCCTATCCCACCCTCGTCAAATATGTTATAGTCAGCTAATGGTAATGCTATATGCAAAATGCAAAGTACACCGTACCAGTCTTTTTAGACATTATATGCTGGGAAATGCAACCTGCAAATAAATCCTCAGAAACCCCGTACTCTGATGTAATGTTGTTTTTAGCTCACACCTACAACATAATAAGACTACACCTTAAAATGTCCCTTTTATTTTCTTACATTCTTGAATAAAGATTACTCCATTAGTTCTGTTGTGAAGTTTAATGTCTGTATCTTCATATCAAGTTCGCGTAATTGCTTAGACAAGTCATCAATCTTCTTACTTAAAGGCTTGATATCTATGGTTGTTACCATTTTAATTTCAGAACGGCTGTAACGCTCCTGAGATTCTGATGCTTTATTGAATATATCTCGGAGTGACGTAATACGCATAGAAAGAATATCACGTTCTGCCATCATTTCTGTAATTGTACGCCCTTCACTAATAGTATTCATGTTAGTCTTGTTAATCTTGAAGATTAAAGCGAAAAGAGTATTCAGACAAGCATCCATCTCTTTCATCAACTCCTTAGGTTCTTCAGAAGGAGAATCTCCTTCCTGTACTCGAACATTATTCAGTATTCTACTTTTAAGCTGTTCTATTCTTTTTTGTGTATCTTTACGAATAGCTAATGCTTCTGCTAATTTCATTGTGATATGTATTTTTGTAATTATTCTGTTATATTCTGGTTATTCTTACGTGCTTCGTCAAACTTGGCTTTCATTGTAGGATTCATGTACGTTAGCCTACGTATAGTAAGATCGTCTGTGTCTTTATTAGCAAGACGAAGGTTGTTCTCACTACTTAAAAGTTCCTCACGTACCTTTTGAAGTTTTATAATTGTAGCATCAATATCCTTAATAGCATCATTAAACTTCTTAGATGCCATCTCATAATGTCGTCCAAACTTAGTTTTGAAGTCTTCTATCTTCTTTTCAAAGTTGGTGACATCCACCTCTTTGCTTTGTGAAAGAATCAGTTGCTTTTTATATTCTAAACTCTTCTTTGACGTTTGTACAAGAAGATTGATAAATGGAACGAAGAACTGTGGTCGAATAACATACATCTTTGGGTACAGATGACTCTTGTTTACAATACCAGTATTATAAAGTTCATTATCAGCTTCAAGAAGACTGACTAAAACAGCAAACTCACAACCTTTCTTTTTACGGTCATCATCAAGCTTTTTTAAGAAGTCATCGTTTTTATGTTTAGTGGCAGTAGTATCCATTTCGTTCTTCATTTCAAACATGATAGAGATATACTCCGTACCATCTTCTTCTGCACGAAAGATGAAGTCTCCCTTTGTACCATCGCTTGCATCATTGTCTTTCTCAAAGTATGCAGTAGGCATCATTGGTCGAATATACTGGTCAAACTCAATACTACAATGCTGTTCAAGCGTCTCACCAACCATTTTGGTAGACATCTTGGTTTTCAGATCTTTATAATAGTCGACTAAATCCTGCTTCATTCGAAGTTCATTCTCATGATGTTTGATGAGTGATGCCTCATGAAGTTGTGCTTCACGCTTCTCTAATTCTACTGCAGAACGAAGCTGAGAGATTTCTGTGTCCTTTGCTTGAACCTCCTTTTGAGCTTTACTACGTTCCTCCATGAGCACAAGTTGCAACTTATTATCATTCTGTTCTATGACAGAGTTAAGCTTAGATATTTGCTGTTCCTTCTCTGCCAAAGCAATCATCATCTCATTTTTCTTCTGAGTTGCAATGTTTTCTAACTGTGTTTTAAGCACCTCTATCTCAGCTGAGAATGAACTTTTTAGCCTCGTAAGTTCGCTTTCTTTCTCACTTTTCAGACGTTCTATCTCAGCATCTTTGGCACCAAGTTCAAGTTCTTTCTTAGAGAGTTGGTGCTGAAAGGTTTGTTCTGTCTTTGCAGTTGCTAAGGCTTGTTCTGCCTTGTGCTGTTCATGAAGCTCAGCTATACGACGGTTAACCTCCTCGTTAAACTCTGTATTCTTTACTTGATTAACGATGGAAGCATAGTCTGCTTCATCAACAGTAAATGCCTTATGGCAGTTAGGGCATATTAATTCTTTCATAAATCTGATATCTTTAGATATTTGAAAAGTCTACTCACAGAATTCTGACCATAAATATTTCTATTGTTCTTCGTCATTCAATCTGCATCGATATTTATGTTAGCTATAAAATAAACAAGCCGAATGCGAATATACAAAATTAATTGCTCAATCTGAATGATTAAGCAAGAAAAATAATAAATAGCTTGTTAAATTATTGGATTCACTATTATTACCAACAGAAATGACCCTATAAAGGAATGTTGATTACTGTTTAATAGAATCTAAAATTAGATTATTTGCAAATGAATAAGTCTAATAAAATGGCATAGTCTTTATCTTATTTCAATATGTCCATAGGTTTAAAAGATTCTAATATGAATAGGATGAAAGAACCCTTGATTAACTTTCTTATTACAAAAAACAATGCTCAGTAATCGCTTTTACCAATATCTGGTAAAACGTTTACTGAGCATTAAGAACATCTATATATCTTCTTTAATAGGTATCAAACAGATGTACTACTGATAAATAAGCTTTACATCTGATAATCCTTTGCCAAACCTCCAGCACTTGTTTCCTTATAAAGAGACGGAATATCATGTCCAGTCTGCTTCATAACCTCTACAACACGGTCAAATGAAACGCGATGGCTACCATCACTGAAGGATGCATAAAGCTGAGCATCTAATGCACGACAAGCTGCAAAAGCATTACGTTCAATACAAGGAATCTGTACTAAACCACACACGGGATCACATGTCATACCTAAATGGTGCTCCAAACCCATTTCTGCAGCATACTCGATCTGAGATGGACTACCACCAAACAACTGACAAGAAGCTGCTGATGCCATTGCACAAGCTACTCCAACTTCACCCTGACAACCTACTTCTGCACCTGAAATAGAAGCATTATATTTTACTATATTACCAAAAAGACCTGCTGTTGCAAGTGCATGCAATATCTTAGTTTCTGAAAAATCATGTCCCTTTGATAGGTGATACAGGACTGCAGGAACTACGCCACAGGCACCACAAGTAGGTGCGGTCACAATCGTACCACCAGAGGCATTCTCCTCACTAACTGCCAAAGCGTATGAATAAACCATTCCTCGACTCTGCAAAGAAGGCTTATATCCACGTGCCTTTATATAATAATTAGGTGCTTTACGAGCAAGGTTCAATGGACCTGGTAAGGCTCCCTCACTGTCAAGACCACGCTCAACAGCAGCCTGCATTGTTTTCCAGACTTCACGCAGATAGTCCCATAAATCATCCCCCTCACAATGTTTTACATACTCCCAATAACCACGTCCATGATGTTCACACCATGTTTGGATATCTTTAAGTGTATGCAAATCATAGACAGACTCCTTATGGAAGTAGTCGTCTGTGGCCTTTCCTTCTGACAAAGCACCACCTCCAACACTGTATACGGTCCATTCGTCTAAGAGATCTTGACTGTTATTATAAGCACGAAATAACATGCCATTAGGATGATAAGGAAGGAAAACCGAAGGTTCCCATACTATTTCTACTGGTGCTATTTGCTTTAGTACGTCAATAATGGCCTTATCTGTCATGTGCCCCTTACCTGTGGCAGCCAAGCTTCCATACAATGTAACTTCAAATCTTGCTGCTTCTGGATGACGTTCTGCAAAGATTATTGCTGCACGCTGTGGTCCCATCGTATGACTACTTGATGGACCCTTACCGATTCTAAATATCTCTCTTAATGATTCCATATATGGTTGTCCCAAATACTTCTTATTTACTATTATGCTGCAAATGTACGAAAAAAAACGTCAATTATGCAGAAATGCATCTTATAAATTGTCGAATATGATTTTTTATTATCTAAAACCTATTCCTATAGTTTATATTTCTAATTTTCCTTTTAATCGATTATTATGAGGATAGGGTGCTATCAAATATTTATTTGTTAAAATAGAAATACCATGTCTATCCATTACCATGACTCTCGTATTTTGCAGGTTACCCTCCTGTTAATTGTTATTTGTAAATTATTTTCACACAAGTCGAATCTAAAACATGCTCTTTAAGCTTCTAAAAGACGCCTAATTGGCTTGCAATAGGTGCCCTTTTGAGGTCTTATTAACGCCCTTTTGAAGTCCAATTAAGCACCTTTTGCGCTGCTGTTTTGTAACTATCTGATTTGTATTAAGTTACAAGAGTGTTCGAAAAGGCTGTTTTTTGTCTTTTTAGACGAATATTTTAAGAAATAATGTAAATAATTTTCGCAGCTCTTAATACGGTGAGACTGCTGTTGTGTTTCCGTATAATATATTTATAAATCGAATGTGCTTTGCAATAAAATCATGCAAAATACGTTTAACAAATATAATCTTTAACAAAATAAATTGCAAAACCTATGAAACGAATAGCTATTCTAATCGTATTAGTTACATCAACTTTGGTATCAATGGCACAGAATAAATTAGGTACATGGTCAGTGATACCGCATGTTGGAGTGTCAATTTCTTCTTTGTTAGCTGGGTCTGGAATCTATGAAATTGGTATTGAGCAAGGTACAGAAGTAAAGACACATGCATTGTTAGGGTTTGTTGGAGGTGCTGATGTGATGTATCAGGCTTCTGATGCCGTAAGTCTTTCTGCTGGCTTATCATTTGTTCAAGCAGGTTGTAAGTTAGAGGATTATACTGATGACCACACTGTAGTTTATGATCGTTACTTGCGAATAAATTATGTGAGTATGCCAATTTTAGTTCATAATAAGTTGCTGCCAGGTCTTTCTGTTAAGGTTGGTATAGAACCAGCCTGCGTCTTTAATACTAATAATCATGAAGTATATCAGTTGTATTCTGTAGATAAAGACGGTAAGAAGACTAATTTCCAAGAGGATACATATGATTTTGATATAAAGAATGGTATGCGTAAGTTTGGTCTTTCTATACCTATTGGTGTAAGCTATGAGTACGAAAACGTTGTGTTAGGAGCATTATATCATGTGGGAGTCTTTAATATTTACAAGAAAGGCGACTCTTCTCGTAACAGCGTATTTGAGGTGTCTGTAGGCTATAAATTAAATCTTTAAGACAACGCTAAGGAGTATTCTTGGTTATTCAAGAAATACGATAACCATTGTATGTAAGAGTTAGTTGTCTTTCATTTCAGGATGAAGTGGAAGACAACTAATTATATGGGTAAATTGCTTATAGTGATTAAGATTTTTAGTAAATAGGACTGTAAATTGAAAAAAATACTGTAAGTTTGCACATTATATTAAGTATGATGAAACGGAACTTTTTAATCACATTATTTTTAATGATATGCTTGGGTGCTGTTGCTCAAGTGAGTCATCCTGTCTCTGTTCGTAGCGATGAACGGCCATCAATGGATAAGATACAAGCGTATGTTGACTCGTTGAACGCATTAAAAGACAGTGTTTTTACGTCAAAAAAGCCTAAGATACGTCGTGAACAGAGACTGCGTAGGAATGATATGAGATTGTTCCTACCACTGACCTATTACGGTAATGTAGCAGAGAAATTGTTCACACGAGATAGAAACGACAACCCTATTCTGTCAGAGTTGATGCACCTTTATCTGACACGCCCTGACCTTGTCAGAGGGACTGATAGGATGGTACAACAGCAGCAGACAAAGTTGGACGATATTAACGCACCAATCCATCATGACCCAACATTAGTTGAGAAGGTGCCAGAAACACCTGTTGAGCCAACGACAGTGCCAGTGGAGGTTATGATAAAACGACCTAATTTCTGGTCGTTCAATGGTGATTATGCTTTGCAATTCCTACAGAACTACGTTTCAGGAAACTGGTATAGAGGTGGTGAAAGTAACTATTCAGCATTGGCTTCTTTGGTGATGCAGGCCAATTACAACAATAAACAGAAGTTGAAATGGGAAAACCGCTTGGAACTAAAATACGGTTTACAGAGTAGTCGTTCAGATTCTTTGCATAGTTTCAAGAGTACAGAAGACTTGATACGGCTCACCTCTAAACTTGGCTTGCAGGCAACGAAGCGGTGGTACTATACGGTGCAATTTATTGGTAATACACAATTTAGTCGTTCTTATCGTTCTAACGACCCAAAGGTATATTCAGCTTTCGTTGCTCCGTTGAACATAAACCTCTCTATCGGTATGGATTACTCGGTCGACTGGATGAACCATCGTTTGAAGGGTAACTTCCATTTAGCTCCCTTGGCTTATAACATGAAGTACACTCGCATGTTGGAGTTGACTCGCCGTTTGGGTATCAAGGATGGTAATCATTTCCTGCATGACTTCGGTTCTGAGTTTACTGTAGATTTAGAATGGAAGATGATGGAGTCGTTGACTTGGAAGACTCGTCTGTATGGCTATTCTACGTATAAGCGCACAGAGTTAGAGTGGGAGAATACCTTTACCTTCCGCTTCAATCGATACATCTCAAGTCGGGTATTTATCTATCCTCGTTTTGACGATGGAGTACGTCGTGATGACCATTATGCCTTCTGGCAGTTGAAGGAATTTGCATCAATAGGATTTCAGTATAGTTTCTAATATAGCGATTTGGACAAGGAAGGGGTAGAAATCTTCAATAAGTCTTGTTGGCAATATTTCTCTATGTGTCGAGAGAATACTCTTCTACGTATAGGGAAAGGAGAAAGTGAAGGGACTGTTCGAGTCTAATAGGTAGACAGTTGTTCTATCTTAGAAATCTCTTCTCCTTTCCGAGAAGGGATGAGATGTCTTGTTATAGCTATTTTTCTTTTACTTTTTTTATGTCCAATTGGCTTTGATATCCAATATTTTTATGTACATTTGCATCGCAATCAATATTAATACCCTTTTTATGTAGAATCGTTGAGAGCGCATTTGTGAATTAATCTAATTTGTTTAATAAGTTAATATCAAAAGTAATAACAATAAAGACTAATCAATGAAGTATCATCAACACATGTTTAGAACTTTAAGAAGCTTGCCTTCTTTGGTGTTTCTGACAACTTTTATCTTGATGCTTTCGTGGAGTTCGCCTGCTTCTGCACAAGTCGCAGGAAAGAAGTTCTCGATTTCGTTTAAGGATAAAAGTGTTGCTCAGATCTTGGATTTCATTTCTACAAAGGGAGACTACAAGATTAATTACACGGATGATGTTAAGAACGATACGCTGCTTCTTACCATCTCGTTTGAGGATGTAGACGAACTGAGTGCTGTAGAAAACCTGTTGGCTCACTCATCTTTTGTCTATAATATTGACGGTAAGGTGATTGATGTCTTCAAGATGAAAAATGCTACACAGGGACAATACACCATTCATGGAACAGTAAAAGACAAGGACGGGTTGGGCGTCCCTTTTGCTATTGTACAGATTAAGGGAACGTCGAAAGGTGTTACTGCCGATGTAGATGGTAATTTCTCTATGCCTGTAGAAAAAGAGGAAGGAACTATCACAATCTCCAGTGTAGGCTATGACGCAAAGACACTAAAATACCATACTGGTAAGGCGATGAATGTTATTCTGACGTCATCTGCCGTTGCTATGGGTGAAGTTACGGTCGTTGCTTATGGTAAGAGGAATACACGTGAACAGGTGGGGGCCATTGCCTCTGTTAAAGTTGAAGATTTGCAGAAGGCACCAACAGCAAGTATTGAGAACCTCTTGCAGGGTCGTATGGCTGGTGTAGACGTGACTAACCTGTCTGGTTCACCTGGTGGTGGTGGCTCTCGCATCACGATTCGCGGCTTTAGCTCTCTTAATCAGAAGGGTATCAACGATGGTTCACCGCTTTACGTGATTGATGGTATACCAGTGTCAAGTAGTGCTGGGGATGCAACGGGCGGTATTAACCCACTGTCAGGACTTGACCCTTCAAGTATAGAGTCTGTGCAGGTGCTTAAAGACGCAGCTTCAGCGTCACTCTATGGTTCGCGAGCTGGTAATGGTGTTATCCTCATTACTACTAAGAAAGGTAAGTCGGGACGCTCGGAGGTAAGCTTCAATTTTTCACAATCTCTTTCTTGGTTACCAAGTACACCAATGCAGACACTTGGTAAGGGTGAACGTGACATAGCTCTTCTCTTGGCTAAGAACCAGAGAGGTGCACACTATGATTATATCACAGATAAGCTGATTTACCCTGGTTCTTATAAGGATTCATACGGTTGGGATGCTGATAATGATGGCGCCTACGACTACTTGTGGCGTAATGGTAGGGTGTTAGACCCAGATCGTCGACTACCAGGAATAGCACAAGACTCACTGAACACTTTCTATAACAACAGAACAAACTGGTGGAAATATGCCTTCCGTGTAGGTAGGGTGACCAAAGGTGACTTGTTGTTGGCTGGTGGTACAGATAATATAAGGTATATGGTTAATGCTGGTATCTACGATGAAACGGGTATTATGATTAGCTCTAATTTCCGTCGTTTCAGTTTGTTGAGTAATCTTGACTTTAACCTATCGACGAAGTTGAGTGCTTTCACACGTATCAACCTGACATACGCTACGCAGAAAGCTGGCTCGGATGGGGGACGTGTGCAAGGATTGACATTCGATCCGAAGCGTACGTCTACGCTCTTGCCTGGTAAGGGTAGTGTCGCGGAACAAGTGGCGTTAAGGCAGTTGAAGGATATTGATAAGACGAATTCAAATTATAATGTTCGTCTGAGTGTAGGCTTGAACTATAATATTATAAAAGGTCTGAAATTCTCTTCTACCTACTCGCTTGACCATTACTTCACACGTGTGTACACGTTCACACCTGATTATTTGAAGTATGATAAGAAGTCTGAGGTTCAGGCTTCCAATATTGCAATGACGAATATTCAGACAGAGAATATTCTTACTTACAACTTGGCATTACCAAGTGAGCATAAGTTGGAGTTGATGGCTGGTATGACATATAACTATGACTTGTTGCAGAACTTAAGTGGTACTGCAAAGGGTGGTCCTACCAACTCTATTAAGTATGCTGGTGAGGGATGGCCTTCACTCTTCAATGATGGTGGAACAGTAAGAGCAGCACAGAGTTTCCTTACTAACCAGCAGGAGCAGTCATTGCTCAGTTTCTTAGGTCGTGCAGCTTATAGCTATAAGAAGCGTTACATGGCAGAGCTTTCTATCCGTGCAGATGGATCAAGTGTGTTCGGTAAGGATGTACGTTGGGGAACCTTCCCTTCTGTTGGTCTTGGTTGGGCATTCAGTGAAGAGCACTTCATGAAGAAGTTCTGGTGGTTAAGCTTCGGTAAACTTCGTGCTTCTTGGGGTAAGTCTGGACAGAAGTTCCAGGAGCCTTATTTGGCATTGGGTGTGATGGAGGAGAGTAACATCTTTAACGGTTCGTTAGGTCTTATCCCGCAATCTATGGCTAATAAGAAGTTGACTTGGGAGGAGAGTGACCAGTATGACCTCGGTC
>ERZ773013.1859-NODE-1859-length-12064-cov-3.653010_pt1 | contig 12064 bp, 10 predicted proteins | sample MGYA00511670_ERZ773013 | MGnify/ENA primary metagenome ERZ773013 (study PRJEB29015, sample SAMEA2738120) | human oral metagenome | biome: human oral; feature: human-associated habitat; material: saliva | place: China | collected 2257 ...
ACGAAGATGAAGGGGATGACCCTGAAAACAACGAGCGTGAGCTAGATTTCATCATTCAAAAAATCAAGGAAATCCATGCTGCTAAGAAACAGGTGCAAAATCCAGATGGCACATTCCGTCAAATCGAGTGGCGAGACTTTGCTATTTTGCGCAGATCCTTGGCGGGCTGGGGTACGCGTGCTGTAGAAGCCATGCGTCAAGCGGGAATTCCTGCAGTTGTAAATGAGCGAGACGGTTACTTTGAAGCACAAGAGATTCAACTTTTATTGGCGTTGTTATCCATCATAGATAATCCGGAACAAGATTTGCCAATGGCTGCCGTATTGCACTCTGGCCTCGTAGGGCTTGATGCCAACGAACTAGGCGCATTGCGCCTGTCTGGTGAGGGTTCCCTATGGTCTCTCATGCCAGCCTATGCAGAAGTGGCTCAAGATGAGCGTTTATTAGCTTTCATTGGTCATATGGAGCGATGGCGTACCTTGTCGCGTCGTCATGGTGTGACCGATTTGCTATGGGATATTTACGAATCCCAAGACTATGTAAACTATGTAGGGGCTATGCCGAATGGCCTCGTTCGCCGTGCCAATGTGCTCGCCTTATACGATAGAGCCAAGGGCTATGAAGCCTCTGGCTTCCGCGGGCTCTTTAGGTTCTTGCGCTTTGTGGAAAGCTTGCGCGACAGCAACCAAGATATGCCACTTGCCAATGTGGTGAGTGAGGCGGATAATGTGGTGCACCTCATGACCATCCATAAGAGTAAGGGTCTTGAATTCCCTGTCGTATTCCTCTCTGGTGTACAAAAGCGATTTAATATGATGGATCTTCGCTCAGAGCTCCTCATTGATAAAAATGCAGGCCTTGGTTTGAAAGGGTATTTTCCAGATATTCGAGTGTCCTTCCCGACCATGCCTTGGTTCTATGTGAAAGACGTAAAAGAAGCGGCCTTAAAGGCAGAGGAACAACGGATTCTATATGTTGCCTTAACACGGGCACGAGATAAGCTGTTCATGACAGGCTTTATTAAAGGCTTTAAAAATTCTAAAGGTGTATTAAGCACCATGGGTGAGCTCATTAAAAATGCAGCTTCCGTAGAAACTCAACAGTTACCGACAGATATTATCACGCAAGCTAATACCTATCTAGATTGGATGATTATGGGCTTTGCTCGTCATTTAGATGGTGGTAACCCATTGCGCGTAGCCATCGAGTACGAAGGGCCAACTTATTTTGATTTACCGGATAAACAGTGTCGTTTAAAGGTTGAGATCCATGATGGCTCTCTTTATGGTGATCTCGATTACAAAGCGGATATCGACGAGACTACGATTAACAAGGTACGGAAGTTGAAAGCGGTTAATTCCGTAGAATTACCGCAGGAAATCGTGGACCGTTTTAACTATACCTATCCATACAACGATGCTACACGACGTACTGCTAAAATTTCCGTTAGTGAATTGAAGCGACGATTCCAAGAACGAGAACTTGAAGCAGGAACTATTGATACTTTGAATGAACCGATTGCAACGGTAGAAGTTTCAGCAGATGACCTAGCAAATTCCGTATTCGGTCGAAAGCCACAAGCATTACAGTCCGAAGAAGATGTATTGACAGGTGCTCAATGGGGTACCTTGATGCATGAGGCTATGCAATGGTTGCCTCTTGTGACGTATACGCAAGCTTCTTTGACGAAAGAGCTTGATGCACTGGTGGTGAAAGGGACTTTCACCGAGGAAGAGAGAGATTTGTTAAGCGATACAAGCCTTTATAAATTCTTCAGCTCTGATCTTGGTAAGCGCCTTATTAGGGCAAAACGTATCGAGCGAGAGTTGCCGTTTAGCATGCTCTTTGAAGGAAAACGCGTATATGATACTTTAGAGGACGGGGAAAATCTGTTCCTTCAAGGTATTATTGATACGGCCTTTGAGGAGGATGGCGAATGGGTTCTCGTAGATTACAAAACGGATCGTGTTACATCTGGGGAAGATCTTATCAAGCGCTATAAAATCCAAATGGACCTCTATAAAGAGGCCTTGCAGCGATTGACAGGGATGCCCGTGAAAGCTTGCTATATTTATAGCTTCCGCTTGCACGATGCAATCATCGTGGGCTAAAGTGTATAGATTCTTATAAATTAATAAACACAAAAGCTCTCTATTCGTTGATAGAGAGCTTTTGTGTTACCAATTACTTGTTATATATGTGGTAGTTTAGGCAGATTTAAGGCTTTTTTCTTTTTATGCTTTGCAGGTGCAAATACTTTGAGTACGCGCGGCAATACTTCAATGTCTACTGGCATAGCAGGACCTGCATCACCATCCATATTGGTCGATAAATCATCGACGTCAGATAGAAGTTCGATATGAGCTTTTTTCACAGTTAATGTCGTTGTATAACGAGAGTTATAGATGGCACCACTGATAATGAGTGGTAATACGCTGAGAATATCGAGGATAAAATATTCTTTGAAGATGATGATACGCATATAACCATCATCTACAGAGGCTTCTGGCATAAAACGCTCAAAGCTAGATACTACATTGGTAAGTAGGGCTAAAACGAGAGGAGATTTGCAAATGAAATCATCGTCCTCTGTTTTAATGCGGTACGTGTAGTCCTTTGTAGTGAACAACGCTTGGCCTGCTCTCAAGAAATACGCGAGAGGGCCGAGTATGCTTTTTTCCTTTGGTGTAACTTCATCTACAACCTTAGGAATAACGCCAGCTGCAATATTATTGCAAAAATACCGATCATTACAACGGCCGATATCAATGGTTCGAGTTTCATTGATATCGATACGTCTGATAGCTTGCGTTGGATTTTGGTGAATGCCGAGCGCACGAGACATATCATTTACTGTACCAACGGGGATAAACCCAAAGGTACAGGAGAATCCACCTTGGGCAATACCATTAACGGTTTCGTTAACAGTGCCGTCACCACCCATGCAGAATACGGCATCAAACCCGCGTTCACAAGCGTTCTTAGCGAAACGTGTAGCATCGCCTTCGCCTCTGGTGAATTTGACCTCAATCGTTTCGAACAAGGTACTCAATTTCCATTGTAAATCGAGGGCGTAACGGCGCGCTGCACCGCCTCCTGAGACAGGGTTGATGATAATCAAACAACGGCTCATAGTATACTTCCTTACTTTCAAAAATGAGATATAGCTATTATCTATAGTTAAATTGACAGTCTTAATGATGAGTTCTATAATTGTAATGTATGCACTTAATTTCGCACAACATACTTTCTAAGATATGTTGTATACTATATTATACTCATTTTAACCGTTCTTTGAAAGTGTGAAAGCACGAATGGTTAGTAAGGTTTAGGGGCTAGTAATGGGAAGACAAAGTTCAAAAGATAAATACAAATTGTCCGCAGTGGATTCTATCGAAAGATTACCTCTCAGTGAACAAGTATATTTAACATTAAAAACAGCTATCTTAACAGGCGAATTGATGCCTCAAGAGAAGCTTAACGAAGTAAAGATTGCAGAACAATTACAAGTGAGTGCTACACCTGTACGTGAAGCATTCCGTAAATTAGCTAAAGATAATCTCGTAGTTATCGTTCCTTGGAAAGGCGTTACTGTAAAAGCTGACACTCCAGAAGAAATTGTAGCACTTTACCAAGTTCGCGAAGTAATGGAAGGACTTGGTGCTAGATTATGTGCTCGTCATGCTACACCTGAGCAAGTACAAGAGCTAAGAACCCTTTGTAAAGAGATGCATGAAATTGAAGATGCCACAGAACGTGTTGATGTGAATAGCCGATTCCATACAATGATTGCTCATTACTCTGGCAATGAACGTATTGTAGATTATCTAGCAGGTTTCCGTGAACGCGTTAATCGTGACATGTACATCAGTTCTTTCAATGCTGTACGGACACATGACTGTGATGACGAACATGACCAAATTGTAGACGCTATTGAACGCCACGACGAAGTAGCAGCAGAAACGGCTATGCGTCAGCATATCAACAATGCATTTATCTTCAAAAAAGCAAATGCAGAAGTACAACATAAAAAACTTAATGAAGTATAATGTCTGCTGATGCTGATGCTGATGCTGATGCTGATGTAATAGACATAATGACATATGAAAAGCTCCGCCATTGACGGAGCTTTTTTGATTGTTATTTTGAATAGTAAATTCAATTTTCATTTAGAGTACTTAGAGCATCTTGATATAAATTAGTTATCATTTGTTGTATTTAATTAACCGTTGTTTTAGACTATCGGATTAGTTTGCTTTTGTTTGGTTTCGAGACGTTCTCTTGGTGTGGTTCAGAAGCTCTAGCCGTTTATAGTGTGATGTTAGGTGCGCATTACAGTTTTTATAATCTATAACACGCAGTCTTACGAGCTGACCTACGTTGATTTGAAAGGCTTGAGCGATTTTAAAAAGAATTTCTAAAGACATGCCCGAGATGCCTGTACCACATTCTAATTTACTTAAATAACTACGACTGATACCAATGTGACGAGCTAACTCTTGTTGAGACATATTTAGGGATACACGAATAATGGCGATTTTATGACCTAAACAAACATATTGATGTTGTAAAAACGGGTCTTCGTACGTGTTAATCCGCAGTTCGGTGAGCGGTGTAGCCGAGGGGTTCATAGGGACTCCTTCCTTTTCCCTACTCTCTAAATATAGTATACTGAGATTGTTAGCGCCTGACTAATATATAAAAGTAGATAATTATCGGCTATTACAGATAATTACACGAATTGTGAAAGTAGTATTACATGTATGCTATAGTAATGTGATCATAACATCTAGTATGTTATCGTGAGTAAAGGAGGCAATATGGAAAAATACATAGCCGTTGCCCTCGGTGGCGCCACTGGGGCCTTATGCCGTATGGCTCTCGGTGAATGGGTTATGACAAAGGTCAGCTCTTTTCCGTATGGTACGGTAGTAGTAAACCTTGTTGGTTGCCTCATTATCGGTTTAGTCTTAGGCATTTATATGCAAAAGCCAGATCTACCTCAGTGGGCGAGATTTTTCCTCGTTGTAGGTGGGCTAGGTGCATTTACCACCTTTTCAACCTTTGCCTTTGAAATGCTACAGCTTATGATGGCTGAATCCTATGTACAAGCATTATGGTACGGTGTAGTACAAGTCGTGGGGGGCTTAATCCTCTGTTGGGTTGGTATGCTAGTAGTGCGTCTACTCTGTAGTATTTAAACATATTAACATTGAATAATAGTATTAAATACATTTTGATGTTATATCATAGCGTATTTTATTATTAATGACTTGGGAGATATTATGAAATCTATTAGAACACAAGATGCCGTAGGGCACACATTATTACACGATATTGTAAGAATCGTCATCGGTGAGGTGAAAGACACGCCCTTCCGCCGTGGCCATGTTATCACAGAAGAGGATATTCCAAAATTATTAGACCTTGGTAAGGAGCATATCTTTGTGATGGAACCAGAAGATGAAGGTTTCTTGCACGAAGAGGATGTAGCTCGTGCCTTGTACCATATGGCAGGCGGCGAAAACATGCACGATGGCCCTATGGCACAAGGTAAAATTGAAGCCATTGCGGATGTAGATGGCCTTTTCAAGGTCGATGTAGACCGATTACATGCTATCAATAGCATTGGTGAGTTGACTATTGTAACAAAATTTAATAATACACCTGTAAAAGCAGGCGATAAACTAGCAGGCATGCGCTGTATTCCATTATTGTTAGAAGAACAACAAGTAGAAGATGCAAAGAAAATTGCTGATGGTAAGCCTTTGTTACATATAAAGCCGTTCGTGCGCAAAACAATGGGTATCGTTACGACTGGTTCTGAAGTATTTGAAGGTCGCATTAAAGATGCTTTCACACCAATCATTGAAGAACGTTGTGCTGAATTTGGTGTTACAAAGGTAGCTCACGAAATTGTAACGGATAATACAGACGATATCGTGGCGGCTATCGACAAGGTGAAAGCAGCAGGCGCAGATATCATTTTCTGCACTGGCGGTATGAGCGTTGACCCAGATGATCTCACCCCAGGAGCCATTAAACGCTATGCAGATCGCGTAGTTACCTATGGATTACCAGTGTTACCAGGGTCCATGGTTTGCATTGCTTACTGTGCAGATGGCACACCAATTCTTGGTGTACCAGGTGGTGTATTGTTCAGCAAACCGACTGCTTTTGATGAAATTGTGCCACGCCTCATCGCAGATGATGAAATCACCAAAGAAGATTGTATAGCGATGGGTCATGGAGGATTCTTGGGCTAATAGGCTAGTATAACTAGAATAGTTAGAATAACTAATATAGCTATTCTAAGTAATATAGCTAAAGCAAACAATATAACTAGAATAATTAGTATAGCTAATATAATGAATATAGTTAATATAGCCAATATAAGGAGATAAGATAAATCTTATCTCCTTATATTGTTACTATGCTATTAATTTATAGTATGATGAATTTGGTAGAATTTTTATCTATCGATAAAATTGATAATTTTATCTATTTTGTTAAAAAATCGTTTACTTCATTTAATATTTAAAGTACAATAATAGTTAAGGATAATGATAATACATTATTTAATAATGGACATATTTTATGCTGAGTTTTGTTGAATATATATTATAAATGATAATATATTATCCGTTGTATTTATAATTTTAGATGTAGGGAGGAATAGTAAACGATGAAAAGCAAACAAGTTGCATTATCATTGGCAATACTACTTGCGTTAGGTACGGGAACTGTATTACATGTAGAAGCACAAGGAAATCCGACAGAGTATTCACGTCACTTTGGTGATGAAAATACGGTTACCAGTGACCATAGTTTAGCAGTAGGTTTCAGAAATACGGTATCCGGTTCATATTCAACTGCTGTAGGACAGTCTTCTACCGCATCTGGTGAGACTTCACTAGCTATCGGACGAAGTGCACAGGCAACTGCTAATAATACTAATGCTATTGGTCGGAGTGCACGAGCAGAAGGTGAAAATGCTACTGCAATAGGTCATGGATCAGTTTCTTCAGGGCGTAATTCAAATGCCTTTGGTTCATCCGCTAAAGCATCTGCTGAAGCTTCTACAGCGGTTGGCAATAGCACAAAGGCTAGTGGTATTTCAAGTACCGCTACTGGATTTAATGCTGAGGCATCTGGTAATTTCTCTTCAGCATATGGTAATGATGCTAGAGCAAAGGGAAATCGTTCAGTAGCTGTTGGATATAATGCAAAAGCTGAAGAGAGTGCAACTGCTGTAGGTAATAATGCTAATGCTGGTGCTGCAAATGCTGTTGCACTAGGTTCAGGTAATACGATTACTGCACGTGGTGGAGTTGGAATTGGTAGCAGTAATTCTGTCTCTGGCATTGATTCTGGCGCTTTTGGGGTTAGAAATAACGTAGCGCAAGCAAATACATATGTACTGGGCAGTAATGTGACGTCAACACAAGGAAATAGTGTTCTCTTAGGCAATGCATCTACCGATAGAGCTGCCACAACAGAAACACAAGTTAATATAAATGGTATCAACTATTCCGGCTTTGCTGGGGTAGGGTCAGCTCGTAACGGCGTTACAAGTGTTGGTGCATCTGGTAAAGAACGTCAAGTGATTAATGTAGCATCTGGGAAGGTGTCTTCCGATAGCACAGATGCTATAAATGGTAGTCAATTATATGCAGTAGCAAATACAGTGGGCGGAATTCTTAATAATCACAATACATTAATTCAAAATAATATTAATGAAATCGATAAAAATAAAGAAAAAATTGCCGACAATGAACGAAAATTAAAAGATCATACAGATGTCTTACAAAAACATGAAGATATTTTAAATGGACATAGTCAAGAATTAGAAAAACATAATAAATTAATTGTAAATCATGATAATCAAATTACTCGTTTAACTAAAGAAAATCTTCGTCAAGATGCTGATTTACTTCGTCATGAAGATCAAATTCAAAATCATGACATTCAATTAAAAAATCAAACTGAACGTATGAATAATCAAGAAAAACGTATTGACAATCAAGATAAGCGTTTAGATTATTTAGATAATCGTGTTGATAATCATGATGCTCGAATTGAAAATCATAGTGAGCGTATCGAAAGTCATGAACGTCGTATTGAATATAATAAGACTTTAGCCACAGAAGCATTAAAAGAAGCTAAAAAACATACTAGCATTTCTGCAGGTAATAATGTAACTGTAACTACAAGCACAAATGCTGCTGGTGGTACTGATTACAAAGTATCTGTAGATAAAGTTAAATTTGGTAATGTTTCTTTGGACAATAAAGGTCTAAATAATGGTGGCAATAAAATCACTAATGTAGCCGATGGTGAAGTATCCGCTACATCTAAAGATGCCGTTAACGGTAGCCAATTGTATCAAGCTACTAGCGGTATTAGTAATGGTGTGAACCTATTAAATAGCAAAATAGGAAAAGTTGGTGCTGGTGCGGCTGCATTAGCGGCTATTCATCCATTGGATTTTGATCCAGATGATAAATGGAATTTTGCGGCTGGTTACGGTAACTATGCCGGTGAAAATGCGATGGCATTAGGTGCTTTCTATAGACCAAATGAAGACACTATGTTCAGTGTAGCTGGATCCATGGGTAACGGTGAAAACATGGTCAATGCCGGCGTTTCATTGAAATTAGGTCAAAAAAATGGTGTATCTACTTCTAGAGTAGCTTTGGCTAAAGAGGTTCAAGACTTAAAGGCCATTGTAAAAGCCCAAAATGTAGAGATTCAACAAATGAAGGTATCCATGGGAATGGCACCTCAGTATGACAAGAAAGATGTGAACTTCCCTGATATACCAGCTAATCATTGGGCTTATGAATATGTAAAAGACTTGGCTGATAAAGGTCTTGTTGAAGGCTATCCTGATGGCGAATTTAAAGGCAATCGTGCGATGACTCGTTATGAGTATGCTGCGATCATTTACCGTGCTTTACAATTGGGTGCCCCAATTGATGGCAAAATGGGGCGTGCGATTAACGAATTTAATCCTGAATTGGCTCGTCTTCGTGACTTGGATCGTACTCGTGTGGATCGAATCTCTGGTAAAGACAATGATCGTCATAAGGTAGAACGACTTCGTGTAAACAATAAAGACAATAAGCAAACTAATGATTACAGAGATGTTTATGGTAGTCATATCGAGCGTAATGCGAAGTAATTACTTGTCATGAATTAACCTTTTAAACTAAAAGGAAGACAACAAAATAGTTCTTGTATAAACTAAAGAAAAAACAAAGGAGGCTGTGATAAACAGCCTCCTTTGTTCAATTAATTGCATTATTGATTGCGTTATTAAAATGATTTTTTACCTAGTGTAGGATGGCTACAACGTTTTAGCGTTAGGGTATCAATCATATGGACGGCTTCGTCCAATGTAATATCTTCGCGCTTCGTTGGTGTTTCTAGGACTGCTAACGGATGCTCCGTGCCTACCTCACCAGAAGGCAAGTATATATATTCTTGGTTGACGGCATCACCAAAGATATAGCCGGCTTGTAAATGTTCTTTGTGAATGCGACTCATGGTCTCTCCTTAAATAATTTGCTTTAGCTTGAAGTCTAGATAGTCTGCAGATACCAACTCTAGTTTTGTCGTACCGAATTCCTTTGGAATCCGGTTAAAGGAAATTTGATCGTGTAAGTGGCCAAAGATACAGATATCTACCATATATTGCTCCATGAGGTCCGTAAAGCCCGAAGGGGCGTTGGACTCGTTGAATGGAGGGTAGTGTAGCAACAATAATTTGGTTACTGGAATATTCTCTATATCTATAATTAAACTAGATGTTGTAATTGAATCAGATGTTGATGAATAGGATTTTTTAGAACAGGTCATATCTGTGACGTTTGTTTCCGTCCTGAGTTCTTCAAGCACTTTATGTATTGCTTTATCCATTTCTTGAAGTGCCGCTTCGGTACGCATCACTTCTCTATCGTAAATGGATTGGTCCGTTTCTGGGGAGAAGTGGGAGTCTCCAGGACAGAGATAGGCGCGCGTTCCACCAAATGCAATAATGCGCGGCCCTTCTTCGGTTCGGATGAGTTCTGCGGTGCCGTGACCTTGTATAAAGGTAATAGCGTCGCCCATGAGATTCTGCATCTTATTTGCTGATGCCCACCAATAATCATGGTTGCCACGAATCATATATTTTTTACCAGGCAAAGATGCAATTTCTTGCAAATCACACGCTGCTTCCTCGAGGCGGAGCGCCCAGCTCATGTCACCTACAAGAAAAACGATGTCTTCATTGCTTACATTGGCATTCCAATGCTCTTTGATGCGGGCCCAGTGATCATTCCAGTGAGGACCAAAAATATCCATCGGCTTTGTGGGAGGATTGCCAGATAGATGGAGGTCGCCGATGGCAAATACTTTCATAAAAATCCTTTCAAATATGTATGGTTAAACCATATATAAAATTATATATCAAATTATGTACGGTATATGGTTAGAGCTATTTAGTAGCTTGAAAATAAGGCGTAATATCGTGCTTGATTTTAGCAGCTCGTTCCTCATCACAAGTTTGAGGAATTTTGTAGCCTACATAGAGGGGCGTCGTTACATAACGCGCCACTACCTTGATGTAATCATAGCCGTCCTCAAGATTATATACAAAGTAATTATAGGACTGGCTAAAGTTGGCTACACTGCGCAATACATAGCGCAAAATTTGCTGTAGTCGAAGGGCTACAGCACGAACCGGCGCATCTGGTTTGAAGCGAATATTGTACTCAAAGAACCCGATAATCGGATGGGTAGACAAGGTGATACGCACATCTTGATCCTCATGCAAGAGCCAGCCCTCCATATTTTGGGCTGTAATATCTTTGTGGTAATCGTAATTTTCAAGGCCTATGATTTGGCTGTGAGGATGACGAATAGAGCCACCGGACATATAGCCATAATTCTTGAAGAACAGTACAGATTTGAACTCTTTACGCTGACGAGTTTCGCGCCATTTATCGAGACCAAATTGGAGAATGTGGGCGGCTTCATTTGCAGGTAAGGTGGAAAATTCGCCTTCGTCGGTTTCCGTTTCAATGATGACGGTAGGCCAAGTTTTTTCTAATACAGGATACTTGTTCATGAGCCATATAATATGACCTGATGTATCGAGAATATCCGTTAATTTGGAACGATCACAGAAGGGACAACGCACTTGTTCATTGCGAATATTGACGGGCTTTGTCCGTCCTAATTCGATATTAAATCTAAGTGGTTTGTTCATCATGTGCCTCCTTCCTTGTAAGAAATTCTATACTCTTAATCATACCACAACTAGCACATTCGTACATGAAATAATGGTATAATAATAGTGTGTTATTTTTGTGACTAAGGAGGTCCTATGAAACCGACGACGCTCGTATTTCCCATTGATGAAAAAAATCGTATATTACTAGGGCGTAAGAAGCGTGGTTTTGGGGCTAATAAATATAATGGTTTCGGTGGTAAACTTGATGATGGTGAAAGCTTCCGAGAGTGTGCCATTCGCGAATTATTCGAGGAATCTGGCCTTCAAGGGCGACCGGAAGACTTAGAATGTGTAGCGGCTTTTGATTTTCAATTTCCTTTTGATGAAAGTTTAACGCACGTAAGCTATGTGTATTTCTTGCGTACTTTCACAGGTACTGTAGAGGAAACCGATGAAATGGAGCCTCATTGGCTAGAACCGAATCAAATTCCTTATGAACATATGTGGGATGGTGACCGCAGATGGTTGCCGATGTTGTTAGAAGGTAAGAAATTAAAAGGACCTATTGTGTTTGGACGAGATAATAATATGGTGGATAAGATGGATTTGACCACTGTTGATAACGTTCTTGAAAGCGAACACTTGGCACGCATTGATCTTTATATTAATGGATGATGAACATATGATTTATTACAATCTAACATTAAAATTATTGCTTGGTGGGTATTGGAGTATGAAATAGGGACTATGTAGCCATAAAAGTGGTACTAGGCTCCTAAATTTATAATATATTGAGGTAATATGACTGATAAAAAGAACCCTAAGTGGGTGCCACAGCTATTGGCG
>ERZ773013.1866-NODE-1866-length-12032-cov-4.987810_pt1 | contig 12032 bp, 9 predicted proteins | sample MGYA00511670_ERZ773013 | MGnify/ENA primary metagenome ERZ773013 (study PRJEB29015, sample SAMEA2738120) | human oral metagenome | biome: human oral; feature: human-associated habitat; material: saliva | place: China | collected 2257 ...
GCCCATGCCGTCGCCCACCTCGCGGTAGTCGCGAATGAGGGACACTGAGCGCACCCACTTGACCATCTTGTACCCGTGCCCGGTCTCGCAGCGCAGCCGCAGCGGGGCGCCGAACATGCCCGAGAGGGGCTCGTCGTTGCGGGCCCAGGCGAGCAGGGTGTCGTCCTCCATGGCCATGGCTAGCGGCAGGCAGGTGTAGTAAGGCTCTACGGGTCGACCGTCGTGCATGTGCTGCGCCATGCCGAAGGACTCGAACATGACCCATCCGGCCTCGGGGGCGATGTCGCCGACCTGGCCGAGCAGGTCCCGCACGCGGATTCCGGTCCACTTGGCGATGCCCGTCCACCCCTGCATGCAGGTGTGCATGGTGATCTGGGACTGCGTGGCGATCTCGCGAAGCTCGTCCAGGGAGAAGGTCGCGGGCCGGCTGACCATGCCGGAGACCTCGAGGCGGAAGTCACGGAAGTCGTTGGCGGCCAGCTCGTGGTATTCCGGGGACTCCTCCCGGGAGGGCGTGCGTGTGTTGACCCAGTGGAAGGGGGAGATGTCTTTCTCGGTCCACGGCTGCGCGATCGACTGCCTCGAGGCCAGGCGGTCCACAGTGACCCTGCGGATCCACCGGGTCGCATTCCACAGGATGCGCTGACTGCGGCGCAGGTCCGCCAGCGTCCAGTACGATTGCGCCAGCCACAGCGCCACGGCCACGATGATGGTCGCGATGACGGTGACGTAGGCCTGGCCGACGCGATTGGGGTCGTCGTGGCCGAAGACGATGTGGGTGAGGTTGTGCGGGGCGTGCACGATGAAGACGAGGCCCACGTGGACGACGGCGAAGTCGAGGTAGAGGGCCATGCCCAGGAAGTGCAGGGAGCGGGCGACCTGGCGTCCGCCGAACATCTTGGCGTACCAGGGGAAGCGGCCCACGACGGCGGGGGACATGACCGGCCCCGTGATGATCATCAGCGGAGCGGCGATGAAGACGATGAAGAAGTACCCCAGCTGCTGGAGGCTGTCGTAGGGAGTGAAGTCGCACAAGGATGGAGTGCGCAGGTGCGCGTAGGTCAGCAGGGAGTCCCAGGCGTCGGGCAGGATTCGCCACGTGGTGGGAACCAGGCGGTGCCACGCTCCGGTGCCCACGAGGAGGGCGACGTAGATGATGCCGTTGAGCAGCCAGAAGCTGGTGGCCACCCCATGCCAGGCGCGCCCCAGCCCGATCTTGGCCCGGCCGGGCAGGGACAGCAGAGGGGAGAGGTCTCGCTGATCATCCCGGGCGGTGAAGGCACCCTCCTCGAGGGGCACCTTGTCCTTGGTGAACCGGATCCACTCGGAGCCGGGCTCGCACTGGTCCTTGAAGTAGAAGCGCGGGTGCGAGGCGATGATCTCAATCCCGGAGCGGAGGAGCACGCCCATGAGGAGGAAGTTGATGAAGTGGGTGACGCGCAGCCACAGTGGGAAGGTCTCAGTGTCGACGCACTGCTGGGCGACGTCGTTGGCGGTCTGTGCGGCTAGGGGCAGAATGGACATCATCGTGCCTTACAAACGGGGTGACAAATCTTCCGTATAAATCATTGTACTGCTGTTTCTCGGTTTTATGTAGGGGATGGTGACAAGATGTCGCGATCGAGATGTCGGCGCGGCGGAGGTGGAGTTATATCAGCCTTCCTTAAATAGGAAACACAATAGTGACTAAAATAGGTGGCGTCCTGGCCGTCGTGTCGTTCCACGTGTTGAATATCAATGGAGAGAATCTGAGGAAATGGGAGCGATCAGTCGTGATATCGACGGAGAAGTCCCGGATCGTTCCCCCACAAAGCTCTGCAAGGCTTGTACGGTGGCTGTGACGACGCGGAAGACGTCCGCCGTCTCCTGAGATACACGGAGGTAATCTCATGTCATCCGCTGCCACGACTGAGGGGGCGGCCTCCCGACGCGCTCGCCTCATCGGCAAGGGGTGGATCCAGGGGGTCGCCCTGGTCATGCTCTTCGGATTCACTGTCATGGGCCTGCTGGCCTACCGCACCTACACCAATTCCATGCCTCAGCCGCAGAAGGTGGTCACCGAGAGCGGTGAGACCCTCTTCACGACGCAGGACATCACCGAGGGGCAGAAGCTCTTCCAGGCCAGAGGCCTCATGGAGTACGGCTCCATCCTGGGGCACGGCGGCTACCTCGGTCCGGACTTCACCGCCGAGTACCTTCGCATGGAGGCCACGAGCGTCAAGAAGCAGCTCGCCGCCCAGGGGGTCGCCGACCCGGCGGCCGCCACCAAGGAGATGATGCGGACCAACCGCTACGACCCCTCCACGGGAACCCTGGTGTGGACCGATGAGCAGGTCAAGGCCTACAACGAGGCCGTCGGCCACTACACCAAGATGTTTGGGCCCGACGCCCACAGCCACGGCCTCAAGCCGGATCTCATCACCGACCCCGTCCAGGTCAAACAGGTGACGGCCTTCTTCGGCTGGACCGCCTGGGGCTCGTCCGCGCAGCGCCCCGGCCACGACTACTCGTACACGAACAACTGGCCCGCCGAGTCCCTGGTCGGCAACGCACCCACCGGTGACCTCATGATCTGGTCGGTCCTGTCGCTGATCGTCCTCATCGGTGGAACCGGGGTCATGTTCGCCATCTACGGCCGCTGGAGCCAGAAGATCGGCTGGCACTCCGAGGAGGCCCCGGCCCTGTCCTTCCGGCAGCCCGAGGAGGTCGGACTGACCAAGTCGCAGCGGGTGGTGGCCTGGTACGTCTTCACCATCGCCGCCCTCTTCCTCGTCCAGACACTGCTGGGAGCCCTCGCCGAGCACTACCGGGCCGACGTTCTGTCCTTCTTCGGATTCGACCTGGGCCGGCTCCTGCCCTTCTCCCTGGCCCGCACCTGGCACGTCCAGCTCTCCTTGTTCTGGACCGCCATCGGGCTGCTCGCGGCCGGCCTGTTCCTGACGCCTTTCATCGCCAGGCGCGAGCCGAGGAGGCAGCACGTCCTGGTATGGACCCTGTTCATCGCGGCCACGGTCGTCGTCGTCCTGTCCTGCTTGGCGGAGGGGGCCAGCCAGCACGGCCTGAGCTGGGCCAAGGGGCCGCTGTTCGCCCAGCAGTGGGAGTACCTCGACCTGCCCTTCGTCTTCCAGGTGCTGCTGACCCTGGCCCTGTTCGTCTGGGTGTTCATCATCTGGCGCGCCATGCGCTCGCGCCTGCGCAACGAGCACGTGGCCAACATGCCCTGGCTGTTCATGTTCGCGGCCCTGGCGATCCCCGCCTTCTACGCCGTGGGGATGATGGCGCGCACCGGAACCCACGTCACCGTCGCCGAGTTCTGGCGCTTCTGGGTGGTGCACCTGTGGGTCGAGGACTTCCTCGAGCTGTTCACCACCGTCATGGTCGCCTATGTCTTCGTCCTGCTGGGTGTTGTCCGCGAGAGGATCGCACTGGGCATCATCTTCATGGACATCATCCTGTACTCCGCCGGCGGCGTCATCGGCACCATGCACCACCTCTACTTCTCCGGCACGCCGGTGGAGCACATGGCCCTGGGCGCCTTCTTCTCAGCCGCCGAGGTGATCCCCCTGACCTTCCTGACGGTGGAGGCCTGGGCCTTCATGCAGCTGGGCGCCAACCGCCACGGCAAGGAGGCCGGTCCCTTCCCGCACCGCTGGGCCGTCATGTTCCTCATGGCCGTCGGCTTCTGGAACTTCCTGGGGGCCGGTGTCTTCGGCTTCCTGGTCAACCTGCCCATCGTGTCCTACTACGAGATCGGGACCGCGCTGACGGCCAACCACGCCCACGCCTCCATGATGGGCGTCTACGGCTTCATGGCGCTGGCGCTGGGGATGTTCGCCCTGCGCTACCTGGTGCCGGCCGACAAGTGGCCCGAGAAGCTCGCCAAGACCTCCTTCTGGAGCCTCAACATCGGTCTGGCCTGGATGTGCTTCGCCACCCTGCTGCCGCTGGGCATCCTCCAGCTGCGCTACTCGGTGAGCACGGGCTACTTCGAGGCCCGCCAGCTCACCTACGTCACCAACTCGGTCAACACGATCATCGAGTGGGGGCGGATGCCCGGAGACCTCATCTTCATCCTCGGCGGAGTCCTGCCCTACCTCTACATCGCCTTCCTGGGACTGAGGAACTGGCGTCGAGGGCGGACGGTGGACACCTTCGCCGAGGACGCCCTCTACGAGGAGATCCAGGGTGGGCGCAAGGCCTGGCGCGGTGAGCGCGCGGAGCTGAACGACTGATGGACTCACCCGACCTGAGCGTGTGGCTCATCGCCGTCTACGCGCTCATCATGTTGGCCGCTGCGTGGGCCGTGGACGTCCTCGGCTCACGCAGCGCCCGGCACTCCATGTCCTGGCGGCACTCGGACTTCATGTACCACGACGACGTCGACGGCTGGAGGTGCCACGAGGACCAGTGGCTGTGGCCCACCGCCTTCGACCCGGACAAGCGCGTCATCCGCTATGAGGGCGCCCATGCGATCTGCGGGCGCTGCCCGTCCAAGGACAGCTGCTCGCCCACCCCCGGCCCACGGGAGATCACCCGGCCCGTCGACCCGTGGCCCTACTCCGACGCCGGACGCTTCCACCGCGGTGTGGGCCTGGTCATCGCCTGCGTCGGCGTCTTCATCCCGGTACTGCTCATGGTGGTCTTTCACGCCACCGGCGACCTCATCGTCCTGGGCACGACGACCGTCGTCGTCATCGTGGCCGGAGTCCTGCCGCTGGCCCGCCACCTGTGGAACGTCCCCGACAACGCGCCGGCCCACCTGCCCCACGTCGGCTCGCAGGAGTACCAGGAGGCGGAGGAGGCGCGCCGCTCTGCGAGTACTGGTCCCGTCCCGGTGTCGATCAGCGCACGCCCCTCGGGATACCGTTCAGTGCGTGAGGCGGCCGAGGCGATCGCCACCGCCCAGGCCCGTGCGGCCGCCACGGGACGCACCGTGCATGTCTCCTTCCTCGCGGACTCCGACGGCGCCGCGACCTCGGATGGCGGGACTGTCGCCTCCGCTGCCTCCGTGGAGCCCGAGCTGCGTCGCGTCACCGCCCTGCGCACCCGCAAGCGCGTCCCGATCACAGGCGCCGAGCTCGGGGCGGATGGAACCCGCGGCGGGGCCCGGCGCTCATGGTCCTCGGCGTGGAACGAGGCCACCGACACCACACGCAGATGATCCGGCCCCAGTTCCTGAGCCGCCTCAACCCGCTTTCCTGAAGGACCCTTCATGACAACCACCACCACCGCCATTGCGGCCTTGGCCGTCCTCGTCCTGCTCGCCTTGGCCCTCTCGCTCAAGATCATCACCCAGTACGAGCGGGGCATCGTGTTCAGGCTGGGGCGTCTGCGACCTGTCTACGATCCCGGCCTGCACCTGGTCGTCCCCTTCCTCGAGCGCCTGGTGCGGGTCGATACCCGCGTGGTCACCCTGACCATCCCGCCCCAGGAGGTCATCACGGAGGACAACGTGCCGGCGCGCGTCAACGCCGTCGTCCTGTTCAACGTCACCGACCCGGTCAAAGCCGTCATGGCGGTGGAGAACTACGCGATCGCCACCTCCCAGATCGCGCAGACCACACTGAGATCCGTCCTCGGGCGGGTCGACCTGGACACCGTGCTCGCCCACCGCAGCGCCCTGAACGCCGACCTGCGCGACATCATCGAGAAGCTCACCGCGCCCTGGGGCGTGGACGTCAGCGTCGTCGAGATCAAGGACGTCGAGATCCCCGAGCAGATGCAGCGGGCCATGGCCCGTGGGGCCGAGGCCGAGCGCGAGCGCCGCGCCAAGATCATCAACGCCCGCGGTGAGCTCCAGGCCTCCGAGGAGCTGCGCCAGGCGGCGGACACGCTCTCGAAGTCACCGGCCTCCCTCCAGCTGCGCTACCTGCAGACCCTCCTGGAGCTCGGCGCCGACCAGAACTCCACGGTCGTCTTCCCCCTGCCGATGGACATCATCGGACCGCTCCTGGAGCGCTTCGGTCCCCAGGGCGGCCTGCCGGAGGCTAACGAGGGCGAGGGCGGCGAAGGAGCTGGCGCACCGCGTCACCGATGAAGACCGCGACCGCCGCCCACACCAGGATCATGGCCGCCCATCGGGCCGGCGGGATCCGCTCGTGGAAGGCGCCCCAGGCCAGCAGGAACTGGATGGTTGGGGCGATGTACTGTCCCATCCCGACCACGGACAACGGCACGCGCCTGGTCCCGGCGGCGAAGAGCAGCAGGGGCACGGCCGTGACCGGGCCGGCCACCACGAGCAGCGCCAGGATCCACCACCCTTGATCGGGGGCCTGCCAGGCCGACTGCCCCTGCCAGGCCATATGGCCCAGGTAGGCGAGTGCGATGGGAGTCACGAGGGCGCTTTCCACCGTCAGCCCGGTCAGAGCGTCCACGTCGGGCCCGAGCTGCTTCTTGACCAGCCCGTACAGGGCGAAGGAGAAGGCCAGCGCCAGGGAGATCCACGGCAGCGAGCCCTGGAGCACCACCAGGAGCGCGACGGCGGCGCTCGCCAGCACGATCGAGACCCGGTGGACGGGGCGCAGCCGCTCGCGCAGGACCAGCGAGGCCAGGGCCACCGTCACCAACGGGTTGATGAAGTAGCCCAGGGCGGCGTCGGCGGTCCGGCCGGTGTTGACGCCGTAGACGTAGATGAGCCAGTTGACCGACACCAGCAGGCCCGAGACCGTCAGCGCCCCCAGCAGCCGGGCCGAGCGCAGGATGCGGCGCAGGCGCCCCCATCGGCGTCGTACGGTCACGAGCCCCAGGCAGGTGACCAGGGTCCACACGATGCGGTGCCCGATGATCTCCACGCTGCCCGCGTCCGCCAGCAGGTGGAAGTACAGGGGGAAGACTCCCCACAGCAGGTAGCAGCCCAGTACCATGACCATGCCGGATCCCGTGCCGAGGCCGGAGGTCGGCGCCGTCCTCCTGCGGGGCGCCGGCTCCTCCTCGCCGGGCACGGAGGAGCGGTGCGGCGGCATCGGCACGCGGGGCCGTCGCGGGCGGGAGCGGGGTGTGTCTTTCGGCAGGGGACGGGGCGGGAGCGGGCTCAGAGGAGCAACAGCACGAGCACCACGGGCAGGGTGTGGAGGTTGAAGGTCTTGCCGTTGCCCAGCCTGATGGGAATCACCGTGGCGCGATAGAAGCGGAGGGCGCGGGCTTTGAGATCGGGCGGGAGCAGCGGGCCCGGGGTACCGTTGCCGGCGGACGTGTTGGGCTGCCGGTAGATGGGGGAGGGGGCATTGACGGTGGGCGGCGGCGTGGGCGTCGACGAGCGCTGCGTGGAGTCGTCGGACGAGAAGAGGCGCTGACCGAAACGGCGCCAGAGGTAGAGGCCGAGGCCGACGACGAGGGCGAGTTTGAGGAGGTGGAACACGAGCACGAAGGTTTCGCCGAGCAGGTTGTTGAGTTGTTGGAAGAGGTAGAGCATGGTGTTTGGAATGATGAGGGGGTGAAACGTGGGGGATGATTCGTTGGTTGGCGGTTTGCCGTTGGGGCTCGTCGCTTCGCCCGGCGGGTTGCGTTGTGCGGCTTCGGCGGTCGGGCGTTGCCTTGTGGGTTGGGCCTTGGTGGCCGCCCCGTGGGGTTGTTTTGATGGTGCAAAGATCAGATTTTGTTCGAAAGAAAATAGATTTTTCGGAATCTTGCACGACGAAAAGGCGGCGGACTGTGGTGGGGTGTTGCAAGCTTATGGGTGCGAGCCGAGCGCCTTTGCAAGCTTGCAGTCCGATGCCCTGCGACCCCGCCCCGACGGGGGTGCAAGCCTTGGGGCAGGCGGCACTCCGCTCCCCGCTGCCACTCGTTCACACGCACCGAGCCCGACCACGTGCGGAGACGGGTCGGGCTCGGAGGGGAAGCGGCGCGGAGGGGGAGCGGGACTGTGCGCTGCGGCGACGTCAGTGTAGGTAGCGAGCGGGCGGGAGAACGGAAGTAAACGCCCCGCGGAGGGTGCGCCCGTCGGCCAGCGTGGCGAGCAAAAGGATACTTTCGTCGGCTGCGTGCGGCGGGACGTGGCAGGTGATGCGGATGTAGGGTTCGACCCACCGCAGTTGGTAGGCGTCCATCTCGTCGAAGCGTCGCGTGTAGCGGGCGTAGAAAGTGGTGTAGCCCGACTTGAAATAGGGTTCGAACGAGGTGTAAGTGAGGGTGCAGCGGTCGGAGATGTCGGTGTGCGAGCCGTCGGCGCGATAGAGGAGGGCGCGCAGCGAGGTGACGTTCATCAGCAGCGTTTGCGCGCGGAGGGGATGTGCGCGCGGCTTACCGTCTTCGCCGCGCAGGCGGGCTTGGCGGACGTAGGCCAGCGAGTCGGCCGACGAAGTGCCGCGACCGGGCAGGGCAAGGCGCCGACCTCCGGTGTAGCGGCTCGTGACATCGAAGGTGAGAACTACCTCGGTGCCGAGTGCATTCCGCTCGAAAGTGTAGACCAACGTGTCGGGTTCGAGGTAGGCATCGACGCTGTAAGCCGTGGGAACCACGGTGGGATCGTCGGGAAGGTAGGGCAGGGGATAGGGGTTGCCGGGATAGTGCGGCCGGGGGAGGGCGGTGTCTTGCCGACATGGGGGCGTCGGTTCGTCTTTTTGGCAGGCGGTGGCGAGGAGGGCGGTGAGCAGTGCGAGGAAGAGGGTGGGGAGGAGTTTTCTCATGCGGGTGGGTGTTGAAAAGAGGGGAGAGTGATGTGCCAAAGTTAGGCTTTTATGCCGAAAATCGGGGGAAGATGGGTGTTAAAACTGTGATTTTAACACAAAAAACCGCCCCGCATCCGATGGGCGTGGGGCGAAATCGGGTGCGGGGCGGGCGAAGGGAGCGAGACGATGCGGACGGAGAAGGTGAACAAGGAGGGGCGTTTCTCGCGCGGGGGCGTTTCCCGATGGGGAGGCGGTGTGGATCGGCGGACGGGGCGCGGTGTGCTCACCGGAATAAGAAGAGGAATGCGAGGATGAGGAGGGCGGGGATGCATGCGATGCGGAGGTCGCTGTGGCCGATGCGGACGTAGATGATGCTGGCGCGGTAGAGGCGGATGAGCTTGGCCACGAACTGTTCGGGCGAGGGGATGCGGAGGGGGCTGGGCTGCGTTTGGGAGGTGTAGTGGGCGGCCTGCTGCGTGTTGTAGGCCGTGGGTGCGTTGAGGGGGCGCGGCGTGTTGAGGGATTGCGGCGTGTTGGCGGCGGCCTGCGCCGTATGGATGTAGTGGGCGGCAGGCTGTGTGTTGTCGGCTGCGGGCGTGTTGAGCGGACGCGGGGCGTTGGTTGCGGGCTGCGCCGTGTGGATGTAGTGGGCGGCCTGCTGCGTGTTGTAAACGGTGGGCGAGTTGAGCGGACACGGGGCGGAGGAGTGGACGTTGCGCCCGCCGAACAAGTGCCTGCGAAGGGAGGGATAGAGGCCGATGGCGATGTAAACGAACAGGCCGAGGCGGACGATGAAGAACAGACGGTCGAACGCTTCGGGGTGCTGGTCGATGAGGTTTTGGAGGAGGGAAGACATAGCGGTAGGGGGAATGAGGAGCGGTGGATGGTTTCGTTTTGACACGGCAAAGGTAGGGGTTTGCAGTCAGCGGGGGGCGATGGCCGAAACGTTGCACGGGGAGGAGCCGAAAGCGGGAGCGGCGGCATTGCAAGGTTGGGATTTCGCACGAGGCGGTGCGCAAAAAGCCCGATTCGCAGGGGAACGAATCGGGCTTTTTCGGGGGGAAGGATGTCGAGATGGGGCGCGAAAGGGACGCGGCGCGGGAGCGAATCAGTTGAGCTGTGCGAGGTAGGGGATGAGCAGTAGGGCGGGGAGGGTGTGGAGGTGGAGGGTGCGGTGGTGACCGAGGGGGAGGATGACGACGGTGGTGCGATAGAAGGCGGTGAGGGCGGAGAGGGCGGAGAGGGCGGTGTGGAACATAGCAGGGAGCGGATTAACGAGGTGGGGAATGGGGAGCGAGGGGCGTGTGTTTCGGGGATTTATCGGCGCTTTGGAACGTAGGTGCGGTTGCCGTTGCGGTTAATATAGTATTGTCCTCCGCGCGAACCTTGATAGATGGTTTGTCCGCTGCCGTAGTTGTAGGCACCGACCGAGTAGTCTTGGGCGCGATAACCCGTGGAACCGGTGAAGGGATTGGAGTTGCCGAGGGTGGAGTAGTTGTCCCAGTTGGTGTCGTTGGCGTTCGTGCGGTAATGTCCGCGCACTACCGTGCCGTCTCGGCGCGTGTAGCTGTTTTGGTAGCGGTAGGAAGGGTTGGTGTTGCCGCTGTTGAGCGTGGAGCTGAAGGGATTGAGAGTGGAGTTGCTGCCGAAGGTCGTGAGGTCGATGGTTTGCGTCTGGTTGTTGGAGCCGGTGAACCAAGTGTTGCTTTGTGCTTGTGCAGCGAGGGTGGCGGCGAGGGCGATGGCGGCGGTGAGGAAGAGTTTCATAGTTGTGTTTTTTGTATGAATGGGTTGATATAAAAGGATTTTGCTTTATGAAGTGGGCGGAGATTCCGCCGTGGGAAAGCGTATAATCGAATGTTTGTTTTCACCTTGCCCTGTGCAGGCGAAGGGTGGTTTCGTTTTGACAATGCAAAGGTAGGGCTTTGTCGTCGGCGGGGGCCGATGTCCGAAACGTTGCACGGTGAGTCGCCGAAAGTGGGGGCGCGGGCGTTGCAAGGTTTGGGGCGCGGGGAGAAGGGACGGGGAGGGCAGACTGAAATGGGGCGGCATGCGGCCGGAATGGGGCGACGAGGCGGCGCGAAGGGGCACAAAAAAAGCCCGACCGCGGGGGGCGGGTCGGGCCGGAGGGGGTTGGGGCGCGGAGGTCACTTGACTTTGCGCAGGAGTTCGGCGGCGTTGGCATCGCCCTTGGCGGCGGCCTGCGAAAGGTAGCGGCGCGCGAGGGTGCGGTGGCCGAGGAGTTGGTGCGCCAGGCCGAGGAGCTTGAGCGCATCGGGGGTGTCGGGCGCCAGGCGCGAGAGTTCTTCGGCAGCGGCCAGGGCTTCGTCGCCGGCCGAGAGGTGAACGCACAGCAGGGCCTTGAGGGTGAGGGCTTCGAGGCGGAGTTCGCGCGTGTCGGCGCGGGCCGCCGCCGTGGTGTAGTCGTCGACGGCGCGACGGTAGAGGCGGGCGCGCTCGGCCAGGGCGGCACGGCGCAGGAAGAAGGGGGCACGCAGTTCGGCGGTGGGCACGAGACGCTCATAGTCCACGAGGTCGAGCGTGGCGCGGCGGGCATTCCCCATGCGCTCGGCATAGACGGCGCGCCAGGCTAGGGGCGCGGCGGCATCGGCCGTGAGGGGTTGGGGCGAACGGGCCACGGCGCTGTCGAGCAGGGCCACCACGGCGCTGTCGCTCCCGCCGCTGCGCGCCAGGGCTTGGGCGGCGAAGAAGTAGGAGCGGAGCGAGGCCTCGGCACTGCGATTGACGCGCTCGAAGGCGCGCAGGGCTTCGGCGTCGCGGTGGGCGCCGTAGAGCAGGATGCCGCGCAGGAGCCAGACGGAGGGGCGGGGCGAGAGACTGTCGGCGCGGTCGAGGGCGCGAAGGGCGACGGGGAGCGACCACGCGGCGGGGAGACGGAGGGAGTCGGCGCCGTTGCGGGCGTCGAAGATGAGGGCGGCACGCGTTTCGCAGGCTTGGCTGCGCTCGGCGGAGGATTCACTTTGTTGTTCGGCGCGGGTGAGGAGCGAATCGCTGCGGCGGTAGTCGGCGCGGGTGGCGTAGAAGCGGGCGGCATCGCGGAGCACGTCGGCGCGGCCGGGGTGGGCGCTGAGGAAGTCGGTGAGGGCGGTGGCCACGCAGGCACTGTCGCGGCGGGAGCGCAGGAGCATGTAGAGGTAGGTGTAGGCTTCGCCTTCGTCGGCGGGCAGGAGGGTGGGCAGGCGCAGGGCGGCGAGGTCGCTGCTCAGGGCCGAGACGGCGGTGATGCGCAGGGAGTCGACGGCCGAGGCGGAGATGGCGCAGAGACCGGGGGCGGGGGCATCGGGGCGCGCGGGGGCGTAGTTGAACTGCGCGATGGCGGCCACCGGAGCGGGGGAGCCTTCGGGGGCGAGGAGGGGCAGACCGGCGAAGGCGCGCCCGTTGTCGGCCGTGAGGGTGTAGTAGCGG
>ERZ773013.1867-NODE-1867-length-12031-cov-4.235471_pt1 | contig 12031 bp, 13 predicted proteins | sample MGYA00511670_ERZ773013 | MGnify/ENA primary metagenome ERZ773013 (study PRJEB29015, sample SAMEA2738120) | human oral metagenome | biome: human oral; feature: human-associated habitat; material: saliva | place: China | collected 2257 ...
TATGAATTGGTTTCAATCGCAATCTGTAGTCTTGCAGGCCTTTCTCGCAGGATTGTTTACATGGGGCTGTACCATTGTCGGGTCAGCCATCGTCTTTTTCTTCAAGCATATTAGTCGCAAGTTACTGGACATCATGATGGGATTTGCGGCAGGGGTTATGATCGCGGCTTCTTTTTGGTCGCTCTTACAACCCTCGATTGAGTATGCGGAAAACTCCTATGGGAGCCTGGCTTGGTTACCGGCTGCGATCGGTTTTCTGACTGGAGGATTTTTCCTCCGCTTGATTGACGCCATCGTCCCTCACCTTCATATGACGAAGGAGATTGAAGAGGCTGAGAGTATCCATACGCCGCGGGAGAAGAAGTTGTCTAAAACAACCCTCCTCTTTCTCGCCATTACCATTCATAATTTTCCAGAAGGCTTAGCAGTCGGAGTGGCCTTTGGAGCTCTGGCTAGTAATCCAAGTCCAGAAGCCTTTATCGGGGCGGTTGGCTTGGCTATCGGGATTGGTTTGCAAAATATCCCAGAAGGGGCTGCCCTTTCGATTCCGATTCGAACGGATGGGAAATCCCGTCTCAATGCCTTTTATTTGGGAACTATGTCAGCCATCGTCGAGCCCATCGGAGCTCTGCTAGGGGCAGTAGCGGTCTTGTCTATGACGGCTATCCTACCTTACGCCCTTTCTTTTGCGGCAGGTGCGATGATCTTCGTGGTGGTCGAAGAGTTGATTCCAGATTCACAGACCAATGGCAACACAGATGTTGCGACCCTCGGTCTCATGGTTGGCTTTGTCATTATGATGATCCTAGATGTCGCTTTGGGATAACCTGTCATCACCTTGTAACACAAATGCAAGGTGACTTTTTTATATAAACATGATAAAATAAGGGTAATGACTACGTAGAAAGGCCTAACATTATGAAAGGTATTATTTTAGCAGGGGGCTCAGGAACTCGCTTGTATCCATTGACACGTGCTGCTTCTAAACAATTGATGCCCATTTATGACAAACCAATGATCTACTATCCGCTGTCAACGCTTATGTTGGCAGGGATCAAAGATATCCTGATCATCTCGACGCCGCATGACCTTCCGAACTTCGAGAGGCTCCTGGGTGACGGCTTCCAGTTTGGGATAAATCTCTCCTATGCCGAGCAGCCGTCCCCCGACGGCCTCGCGCAGGCCTTCATCATCGGCAGGGAGTTCATCGACGGAGGCCCTTGCGCGCTCGTGCTGGGGGACAACATCTTCTACGGCAACGGGCTCTCGAGGCATCTGCGCCGTGCTGCGGAGCGCGCCGAGCGGGGAGAGTGCGCCACGGTCTTCGGCTACCATGTGGACGACCCCGAGCGCTTCGGCGTCGTGGAGTTTGACGAGGACTTCAATGCGATCTCCATCGAGGAGAAGCCGGAGCATCCGAAGAGTTCCTATGCCGTGACAGGCCTTTACTTCTATGACTCCCGCGTCTGCGAGATGGCGGAGCAGGTCAGGCCCTCAGCACGTGGAGAGCTTGAGATCACCTCCTTGAACCAGATGTATCTCAAGGACGGATCCCTTTCTGTCGTGACACTCGGGCGAGGATACGCCTGGCTCGACACTGGTACCATGGAGTCGCTCTACGAGGCAGGGGAGTTCGTCAGGAGCGTCGAGCGTGCCCAGGACCTGCCGGTGTCTGTGCCCGAGGAGATTGCCTACGAGAACGGCTGGATCGGGAAGGATACACTTCTCGATGCCGCGGAGCGCTACGGCAAGTCGGTATACGGGCAGCATCTGAAGGAAGTCGCCAGTGGGACGATCCTCGCGGAAAGGTCAAGGAGATAATGTCCGATTTCGAATTCGAAAAGAATCTGGAAGTCCAGAAGACTGGCATAGGCGGCCTCAAGGTCGTGGAGCTCTCCGTGCATGGCGACACGAGAGGCTGGTTCAAGGAGAACTGGCAGAGGGCCAAGATGGTGGCGCTCGGCATCCCCGACTTCCATGTCGTGCAGAACAACATCTCCTTCAACGCGGAGAGGGGCGTGACTCGCGGCATCCATGCGGAGCCCTGGGACAAGTTCATCTCCGTCGCGACGGGATCGGTCTTCGGCGCATGGGTGGACCTCCGGCAGGGCTCTGCCACCTTCGGGAAGGTCTATACCACGACGCTCGACCCGTCGCGTGCCATCTACGTGCCGAGAGGGGTAGGCAACTCCTTTCAGGCCTTGGAGGACGGCACGGCCTACACCTACCTCGTCGATGCACACTGGTCGGCCGAGCTCAAGCGCACCTACACTTTCGTGAACCTAGCGGACCCCGATCTTGCTATCAAGTGGCCCATTCCGCTCTCTAAAGTCACACTCTCCGAGGCAGACCTCCACCATCCATATCTCAAGGATGTCGTCCCCATGGCCCCGAAGAGGACGCTCGTCACGGGCTGCAACGGGCAGCTGGGACGCGCCGTGAGAAGGCTCGCCGAGAGCAGGGGCCTCCTCTCCTCCTTCGACTTCTGTGACATCGATACCTTCGACTTTTCGGACCCCGAGGCCTACTCCAAGTATGACTGGGACCTCTATGGTACCGTGATCAACTGCGGTGCCTGGACGGCGGTGGATAAGGCCGAGACCCCCGAAGGCCGCGTCTCCTGCTGGAAGGCGAACGCCCAGGGCCCGGCCCTGCTCGCACGCACCTGCGCAGAGCATGGCATCGTGCTCGTTCACATCTCCTCCGACTACGTCTTCGACGGCACCAGTGAGCCCCACACGGAGACAGAGCCCTTCAGCCCGCTTTCCGTCTACGGCCAGTCCAAGGCAGCAGGAGACCTCGCCGTCGCAGGATGTCCGAAGCACTATATCCTGAGGAGCTCTTGGGTCATAGGGGACGGTCACAACTTTGTGAAGACCATGGCTTCGCTCTCCGACAGGTGCGCAGACCCCGATGATGCCCTTGACCACGTCACCGTCGTGGACGACCAGCTGGGAAGGCTCACCTTCACGCGTGACATGGCGGCAGCTATCTTCCATCTTCTGGACACCCATGCGGCATATGGTACCTACGGCTGCACAGGATCGGGGGCTGTGAAGAGCTGGGCAGACATAGCACGTGCCGTCTTCCAGCAGAGGCACGGCAACGGCAGTGCTGTTGTGCCCGTCTCCTCAGAGGAATACTACGCATCTGCGAAGGGACCTATAGCTCCAAGGCCGGTGCACTCCGCACTTTCGCTCGTCAAGCTCGAGGCCACAGGCTTCCGCATGCCCGACTGGGAGGAAGAGTTGAAGGAATATCCTTCTTTATTTCTGGAGAACCGTTAAAAAATGAAATACGTACAGATTAATGTCCACTCCGGCAGGTGGACAGAGAGCATCGTGTTCAAGAGGCATCTCGAGTTCATTGCTAGCGGCGACGAATCCTGGGTGTCCTGGGCTCATGACGACCACGAGCAAGACGACCACATGCAAAAAAATCCTCCCTATCAGAAATGTGGCTGGACAGTGCTCACGTCAGGTTTGACGGCCATCCTGGGTTCCTCTTGGAGGACATCATGAGAGGGCTACTGGTGAAACTCGACGAGATTGGTTCTGATTTCGTCCACTTGTATGTACTGAAGGGCTACTACATCAACTTTTTTAAAGGAGAAGAACTTCGCAGGTACCAGAGCCTTCTGTACCGGGAGCCTGCCAAGTACCGTCTATTATTTTTGGGTTGCGTATGTCTCGAGGCTAGTGTGTAATATGTCAGTCTATATTGTATCCCACAAAGAGGCGCCATTCCTTGAGAATCATCCGGATGGGTATGTGCCACTTCTCGTGGGGCAGAGCCAGCACGAGCTTGAGCGTGTTTATCCCGATGCCGTTTGCGATGACAAGGGAGACAGCATTTCTTCCCTTAATCCGTATTTCTGCGAGCTTACGGCTCTTTATTGGGTGTGGAAAAATACGGATGACGAGGTGAAAGGGATTGTACACTATCGGCGATTCTTTCTGACCGGTGACGGAAGCCAAAGCCCTATGGGCTGGGCAGACATTCAGATGCGGCTCCAACAGCATGCCTGTATAGTCCCGATTTCAAGGGCGCTGCTTCAAAAGGTTGGAACCGACTATGATCGACACCATGTGAGAGAGGATCTCCTGCTCGTGCGGGATGCCATTATGAGGCTATCTCCAGAGTACATTGAGGCTTTCAACCGCTGCATGTCGGGTCGCTATATCTACCCCTACAACATGCTTATCGCCTCAGGGTCTCTATTTGACCATTACTGCGAGTGGCTATTCCCGGTGCTTATGGATGTCTACCGACGCATTGATTTTGGGGAGAGGGACTCCTATCAGAAAAGGGCGATTGGTTTCCTTTCTGAGCGTTTGTTTAAGGTCTGGCTCATACGAAATAACGTTGACGTCTGCGAACAGCCCATCTCGCTTACTGAGAGAGACCTGAAAGAGAAGGTCTCTATGGCGCTTTCGACCTTCACGGCTAGGCTTTTTGCCAATGACCGGCCTAGCAACGTCGAGCCTACGAGGAGTAATGATTAGATGAAGGTACTTGGAATATATTTGCCTGCTTTCCACAGGATTCCCGAGAATGACGAGTGGTGGGGCGAGGGCTTTACGGAATGGGACAACGTACGCAGTGGTAAAACCTACTTCGAGGGTCATATTCAGCCTGTCGAGCCTCTTGATGACTGGTATTACGACCTGTCTAAAATCAATGACATCCGCCGCCAGTGCGAGATGGCCCGTTCCCATGGGGTGGACGGATTTCTCGCTTACCACTATTGGTTCGGGAATGGTAGGAAGATTTTCGAGAGGCCTCTCGAAATTATTCGGGATAATCCTGACCTGTGTATCAACTACTGCTTTTGCTGGGCGAATGACACGTGGATTACCACTTGGCATGGCAAGGATCCCAAGGAGCTCATCAGACAGGACTACCCGGGGAAAGAGGACTGGATTGCCCATATCCAGTACCTCCTCACTTTCTTTGAAGATGAGCGTTACATTAAGATAAATAATCGGCCAGTACTTTTCTTTTATAAGGCGGCTGACATCCCTGACTACGAGCCTATGATTTCCTACTGGGACTCTGTGCTCAGGGAATGGGGCTTCGATGGCCTTTATGCAGTTGAGTACATCAGCTCGAAGAATACCGATCTTCATAGTCAGCGTTCAGATGCGATTCTGGAGTTTGAGCCTCTCTATACTACCAGATTCGATCTCATGAAGGTAGAGCTAGCGAAACGTGCCTTCGCCAAGCTTACGCACAACATCGACTGCCAGTCATATGACAGACTCTGGGGACATATTCTCGGCAGGAATCGCACTTATAACGGCAAACGGATTATCAGGAGCTGTTTCTCGGGATGGGATAACTCCCCACGTAAAGAGAAAAACAGCATGATTGTCAGGGGATCAACGCCAGAAAAATTCGGCAGGTATCTATCTGAGCTGTTTGCCTCCAAGAGGCAGGATCTCTCGAAAGATTTGCTTGTTATCAACGCCTGGAACGAGTGGAGCGAGGGCGCTTACCTGGAGCCCGACAAGCACAACAGGTTTGGATACCTGGACGCCGTGCTAAGGGCCCATGAAGAGGCTGAGCATGAATAGCGTTACTGTACTCATGTCCACATACAATGGCGAGGCGTACCTGCGCGCCCAAGTAGAGTCTGTGCTCGCGCAGGAGGACGTTGACGTTCGGCTACTCATTCGAGATGACGGTTCCTTAGATGACACGAAGTCGGTATTGCTGTCTTTCGAAGGTGATATGCGCGTTTCGGTCATCTTGGGCGAGCACTTGGGTTATGCACGCAGTTTCTGGAGCTTGCTCTGTATGGCGGGTGGGACCGATTATTACGCCTTTTGCGACCAGGATGATATTTGGCTGCCATGGAAGCTCGCCAATGCTGTCCATTCTATTGAACCTTTTGATTGTCCTGCTCTAAGCACGGGCAACGTGCTGCGAGCTGACGCAAATGGCAATCAGATTGGTGGGGAGGTTTTCCCCATCCACGGGCCTTTGACGCTCGCCCAGTCGTTGGAGAAGTCTATTCTTCCCGGTTGTACATTTGTCTTCAACGAGGAGGCGCGGAAAAAACTCGCCTGCTACTCGGGGGCGATGGAGTCCCATGACTGGGTAACCTATATTATTATAACGGCTTTGGGTGAGGTCTCTTATGTAAGCAAGCCTGGCATGCTCTATCGACTTCATGGAGACAACACCCTTGGCGTGGATGGCTGGTGGCAACTGCAGATGAAGAGGCTCCGGCGTCTCCTCAAACCCAGCAAGAGGATTCGCTCTCGTATGGCTGGTGATATCCTCTCTACCTATCGAGATGAATTGGGACATGAACAGATTAGCGTACTCTCATCCCTCGCTTTCTACAACAAAAATTTTGTAAGTCGTATAAGACTGGCATTCGATAAAAGATTTGCTGGCTTCGCATTTAAGGTCCATGCGCTTCTTGGGAGGCTGTAATGGAAAAATTAACCGAGGCATTCCGGGTGATAAACACGTTTTATTTTGGGGCGGCTCTTTGGCTTGTCACTCTGATTCTCTATCAGCTATGCTGGTTTTACTTCTGCAATAGGTTGGATGCAGTCTCGGTGTTCTTCCTACTTTTTCTCATTTTGCCGTTTCTCGTGACGGGATTCCTTTTCAAGGGTTTGTTCAGTGTTGATGCTAGTTTCCTTTTGAATCCTGTGACACCGGTAAGGCTCATCTCTCTCATCTGCGTTGTGACAGCGGTTGGTGTGGCCTACGTGGCCTACGGTCATTCAATTCCCTTCTTAAGCGTCATGCGGGAGCAGGCTTACACCTCTACTGATATCGGCGTTTTTCTCGTAGGTACGCTCTTTACGGTCTTAGCCCTGTATCAGTTGTTCAGGTTGGCTTTAAATTATCTGCCGACGAAATTAAAATCCTCCTGTGCCAGCTTGTGGCTACATTTACGTTGCCGTGCAAAGGCAGAATATTATGATCTGTATGGCCGGAATGCTGGTTGCTATTTGGACTTGCCGTAAACATTACAGCGGCAAACCGTTCCTCAAACAGCTTTGGGGCCATCTGGAACGTGCGTTATGGACTCTGGACGTGGGGCAGTTCCTTAATGGTTACAGCTTTCAGATATAAAATGAGGCATTGATTCTCTATGGACAATAAGTATAAGCGAGTAAATTTTATAATTCCGTATTTTTCTCGAAAACCCACCGGTGGTGTGAAAATCATCTATCAATATGCAGAGCAACTTCTCCATTGGGGTTGTGATGTGACCATCTGTTATTGCTGTAACGACGCTCTGAAAAAATACCACTTTCCCGAACCTATGAGACGGATGCTATGCCGACTTTTGACAGCCTACTTCCCTCGTTGGTATAGCCTTGACCACAAAATTAAGAAGATTTGCGTCTTCTCGATAGACGACTCAACTATTCCCAAGGGTACCGATGTCGTGGCTACGGCGGTCGAGACTGCCGTGCCCGTGGCGCGGCTAAGTCCTGAATCAGGTAGTAAGCATTACCTGATTCAGGACTTCGAGCTCTGGGCTCTGCCAGAGCTCGAAGTCCGTGCCACCTACCGGCTAGGCATGTCGAACATCGTGATCTCCGACTGGCTGAAGAGGCTGGTGTGGGAGGAATCGGGCGTGGAGCCCACGCTTATCAAAGATTCGATAGATGATGAGGTTTTTTATCCGGAGTCACGTTTGGCACGGCAGCCGCATGAGGTTGCATGTCTATATCATGAGCTTTCAAACAAGGGCTTTGGGGATTTATGGGATGCCTTGCAGATTGTGAAATGTGAGGTGCCCGATCTTATGGTGAACGCCTTCGGTGGCCCGGGGCGACCAGAATGGTTCCCAGAGTGGGTGCGCTACACGCAGAGCGCCAACCAAGATCAGCTCCGCCAGATTTACAGCCGCTCGGCCGTCTTTGCGTGCGCGACAGTGAATGAGGGCTTCGGCCTCACCCTGCCCGAGAGCATGTTCTGCGGGTGTGCCTTGGCCTCCACGCGCTTCCAGGGCGTGTGGGAGTACGCTGACGAGGGGTGCGCGATGCTCTCTGACGTGCACGACCCCAAAGGGCTCGCAGCCAATATCATCGTCATGCTGGAGGATCCGGAGGGAACGGCTGCCCTCGCGGCGAGGGGACGGGCACACGCCATGGCGGAGTGCTCAGTTGACCGGACGCGGGAGGCGTTGAGGCGGGAGTTCGAGATTGAATAGGACTGTGCAGGGGGAGAAGCATTTGCCTATTTCAGATATAGACACCATATGGTTCGTAGTGCTGCACTACGGGCCGATAGATAAGACCGTTAGATGCGTGGAATCCCTACTAAATCTAGATACCATTTCAGGTGTCACCAGCAAGGTCGTTATCGTCGAGAACGGCTATAACAAGGTGCGTGATAGTGGACTTGCTTATAAGTACGGTAGCACGAAAAATATATTTCTCTTGGAGAGCAATGAGAACCTTGGCTTCTCTCGTGGAAACAACCTCGGATATCAATACCTCAAAAAGCATTCCTCTAACGGTTGCTCAGGAACATGTGCAGTGTTCCTCAACAATGACACAGAGATCTCCGATAAGTATTTCTCAGAGAAGCTCATAGAATGCTACCGACGCCGTGCTTTCGATGTTCTTTCTCCAGACATTTATGATCCCGCTGTCCGGCAGCACCAGTCACCACTATGCAGGGGAGGGGAGATTGAACAGTACGCACAGAAAGAGTTCAAGAACGCGCGTGCGCTGCTGAATGAGTCTCACGCTGTGAGGATTTTCCACGCCTTTAAAAACAGGTGTGTTGCACTTTTTGGCGTTTTCCCCTATGGAAGGCATCTTATCACCGAGAAAAGAAGTAGGCTTGCCCCTCCCTCTGAATGGCAGGAGCCTCTTGACAATGTGGTACCACAGGGATCCGCGATTATTTTCGGTCCATCTTTTTTGCAGAAGAGCGATGCTGCATTTGACGAGATCACTTTCATGTACTTTGAGGAGTGCATACTAAAGAAAAAGTGTGATCGCTTAGGACTAAGTATCCGCTATCAGCCTGAGCTACAGGTCCTTCATCATCATAACGAGATATCAGCTCAAACGCTACGAAGAGCTACATATCGTAAGCGGAGACTTCAAGCACAGCGAACAGTGGATGCGTACCAAAACTATGTAGCTTATTAAAGTCTTCATTCGTGCTGGAACACCAAGAAAACTCCTAGTTCTGTACAGGGCTAATCAGCTGAGAGGATATTCTATGAATCGTTTGAGAAGCGGTGGCTTGCTTGAAACGCCAGTAAGCATGACTCTTTTTTATATTCTAGTTATCCTTGTCCTCGGTGCCGAGTGCTCCCTATTCTTCCTTACTGTCGTACCTGAGGCTTTTTTTAGGTTGAACAACTATCTGGTAAAATATGTTACATCACTCTTAGCCATAATCGGTTTCCTCGCAATAGCAATTCTTCATCTTCGTGATGAAACGAAACGTCATTTTATATTTGGGATTCCAATCGCCCTATTCATAATTATGTGCATAGGCATTTCGATCACCTCTTCTTTGCATTATCAAATAGCACCACGTTCTGTCTTTGCCTACGCTTTGCCTATGATTTCAGTTCCTCTTCTCTATTGGGCGCTTCATGATTCAACAGAAAGCAATCGGCTCTATTCGTTTCTGCTAAATGCGACGATTGTGTTCGCATCATGCTATGCCCTTATTTGTATTCTTCAGTCTTTTGGAATCCCCCTTATGAACGACAGCTACCAATCATTTGGAGTCAGGAATGATAGATTGCGTTTGATATACAGTGGGGACTTCATCTCTTTTGGAGCTGTCCTTGCTTTGGGCTTGGCCTATGGGACGTCCCGCCATCGGGCTATTCATATAACGCTTTTTCTCTTGATGCTCTTTGAACTCTATTGGGTTGCGCAAACGAGGTTCTTCTTTCTCGGCCTAGGTATTGCAGCCGTAATTGGATTTGTGATAAAAGGGAAAAGCAGAACCATAAAAGTCCTCCTAGTATTAGTTGTGAGTGTCTTGGCTTTCATCTCATATTCTGGCTCTTTATTATCCTTCTTTTTCCCTGATGATCCCGCATTGAGGCTGTCTACAAGCGCTCGACTCGAGGCGTACTCTTTTTATTCCGCTCATTCAATGGACATGGGCATATTTGGCCTTGGATTTATTCCATATGACTCACAGTATTTTAATTTGATTAGGGCTAATATAGATATTGGGCACGGTGGCATTGATGATATTGGTATCGTTGAGTACTTCAGCCGCTATGGTTTCTGTGGCCTGGGCGTGCTTATGTTATCGACTATCTGCTTCTTTAAGGCCTTTCGGAAAAGGCACAGGCAGTTATCATTTAGCCATAATCCTGAGGCTTGGATGACGCTTTCTTATTTCATCGCACTCGCTCCCACCATGGCAATCACCGATCCGCAGAGGATATTCTTTCTTCCCTACCTCGCTCTTCTGGTTGAGCATGCTCTCATTTTGAATAGTCCACGTGATGCTGTAGGTGCAGCCAGGGCAACCTATGCAGGGGAAGCTAGGATGATACGTGCCTAGAAGATTAAACATTGGTAGCTCATCGTCATCCATTCGTTCCGCATCCATCGTGCAGTTGGGCTCTAAGGTCATCAACGTGGTGGTCCAGCTCGTCATCACTATGGTGCTGGCCCGCTTGCTCACTCCTGCTGAGTATGGAACGGTGGCTGTACTCCAGGTGTTCTCTGCCCTCTTCAGCATCCTTGCTGACGCGGGCATTTCCACGGCTATCGCCCGCTCGCAGGACCTCGACCAGGCGGACTACGAGCGACTCTTCTTCCTGAGTCTGCTCATAGGTCTCGGTCTTTCTGCAGCCTTCCTTTTATTGTCTTTTGTCGTGGCTTGGTTCTACGGCAATCAGATCTATGTCCCTCTGGGGGCGGTTATGACGCTGGCAGTCATGTTCAACTCGCTCAACATGGTGCCCAACGGTATCCTAATCAAGGAGCGCAAGTTCAAGCTCATTGCTGTTCGCCTTGTTGTTTGCACGGTAGTTGTAGGCGCCATTGCTATCGGCTTGGCATTTCTCGGTTTCGGTTGCTATGCCATCGTACTCAACTCGGTGCTCACTGCTCTTTTTGTCCTCGTATGGAACCTCGTAGGTTCCCATCTGCGCATGTCCTTCGGTAGCGTGCGAGAGGTTTACGCAAAGATCGGAAGCTTCTCCATGTACAACATGGGTAACAGCCTTATCGGTTGGTTCGCGGCCAATCTCGATACGCTTATCGTTGGAAAGCTATTTGGGTCCGAGGCCTTGGGCTATTATAATAAGGCCTATAGTCTTTATTCCTACCCACTCAACATTCTCACCGCTCCCATTACGGACACGCTCCTGCCGTTTCTAGCCGATCTCCAGTCGGATGTCGAGGCGCTGAGAGCTTGCTTTCTCAGGGTGTTTCGTAAGGTTTCCTTCCTGAGTGCCCTCTGTGTGGCTGGGATGCATGTCTGCGCGGCCGAGATTATCCTCATCATGTATGGTGATACATGGGTATCAGCTATCCCACTGTTGAGCGCCCTTGCCTTCGCGGTTTACTCTAGGGGGGTCAACGGAGCCTTTAGTGCCCTGTTAAACGCGGCAGGTAGAGCCGACCTTTTGATGAGGAGCACGGTTATCAATACAGGCGTTACGCTGGCGATGATAGTCTGGGGCGGCGCCCTCGGCTCCGTGCAGACCCTTGCAACTTGTGTCGCCATAGCCTACAACCTTGAGATGATACTTCCCATCTGGTTCTGCGCCCGTTTCTGCCTTGACATGGCGCCATTGAGGTTCTTCAAGCATTTCGTCCCCGACTTGGGGGCGGCGCTGCTGACCTGCGTGCTTGCTGCTGCTATACCCTGGAGCTTCGACAATGTATTTCTCTCCGCAGTCGTAAAAGCAGCCTTTGTTTGCGCAGTGATGTTCGGCGTGAAAGTACTTGTCAATCGGTTCGTCTACCATGAGCGGATTCGCAGCATCAAGGACATAATCTAGGGAAACGATGATTAATTCGCCTCGATGAGGTAGCTGGGGCCACACGCTGTA
>ERZ773013.1870-NODE-1870-length-12018-cov-2.885647_pt1 | contig 12018 bp, 10 predicted proteins | sample MGYA00511670_ERZ773013 | MGnify/ENA primary metagenome ERZ773013 (study PRJEB29015, sample SAMEA2738120) | human oral metagenome | biome: human oral; feature: human-associated habitat; material: saliva | place: China | collected 2257 ...
CCTGGAAGAACAAACGGTTTGCGTTCGACCTCGTGAACTAAGGCGAGTATATCCTGGAAGTGCAGATGTTGCCTGCGGCAACCGTAGGTGCTGGTGCCCTATTACCCGATTGCAAAAAAGTAGCAACTATGTGAGCCATCCACGACGGTATCTATACCACACTTGGAAAAGTCTTCCGCAATAGAGTTATTTTCAAAATAGCTGTGGACGAATCTGGTGTGTCCCATGGTCGGTTGGAGGCGCTATGAGCTTTACAAGGGTTAGAGGCCGTGTGCTCGACGTCCCACTTTTGACGCTTCTGCTTTGGACGCCGAATACCGTCCAACGCCTGTTTGCCCCAGAATTGCCTGTGAACGCCTATGCCTACGCTGCTGCAGGATACCTCCTGGGGTCGCTTATTCGGCAGTTCCTGTCGTACGGATTGCAGCAAAGAGTCGACTCTCTCCTGAGACGTATAAACGCTTTCCGAGTTGCTCTTGCCGGCCTAGTTTGGCAGGTCGTTCTCGTCGTGCTCTATGTAATGGGCGGGCAGAGAGGGTTTTTCGCGTTTTGGGTCGCGTGTCTTGCTGGTACTGCATTGTGTTCGCTTGCACTATCTTGGGTCCTTCAAATGACGCGTGAACAGATTAACGGCTCAGATGGGAATTCCGCCAGTACGAACTGGCCATCTCGAGTCTCGGCAACCTTGGCTCTCGCGCTGGGGCTACTCACCCAGCCCGCGTGGCTCGCTGGCGTATCTGCCGGGGGTGGACCCATCATTTTGGAGCTCACGCTCTCTGGCGTGGCCTCGTGTTGCGTTTCACTTCTCTTTGCGTTGCTCGCTGCTGATTCAGCGTTCGAGGGCACTGAGAATGGTACAGAGCACTTATTGGTCGCACGGCTTGCGTCCCTTGCCGCATGCGGCACGCTTTCATGGAACCTGTATACGAGAGTAGCGAACACGAGCGGGTTGGTTTCCCAGTCTGACTCGAGAGCCATTATTGTCGCGCTCGTGTCAACGACCTGCTTGGCTGCAATCCGTTCGCACCACGGCTGGTGTGGTTCCGGAGTGGGGGAGACGGACTCGAAGCCTGTCGACTTCGCTTTTCCGGACTTGTCTGAGTTCGGCCTTACGGAGCGAGAGACGGAGGCGATAGGACACTTGCTCCGAGGAAGGACTTCCCAGGAGAGTGCAGAGCTGATCGGGATCAAGCCGTCAACCGTCAGGGAGTACCTCCGGCGGGCGTATAGGAAGATTGGTGTCGAGGGGGCTGACCAGCTGAGGGAGCGCTATCATCTACAACTTGCAGTCCAGGGCATGAGCAGGGGCGTCGAGGAACGCGGACCGGACAACAGCGTGGGGCCTGTCGCGGAGGCCCTCCTATTTGCTACGACCTTGTATCTACTGCTTCCCGTGAACGCTCCCCATGGCGTCTGGGGTACCGGGCAGGATCGGCTTTTCGCCTTGGCCGCCGGTATGCTCGCTTCGCACACGTCTGTCCTGTGCAAGCGGAGCGATTGCCGTGGACCAGTGCGATACTCGGGGAATCTCCTCAACAGGCTTCCCCCGATCGCGGCGGCTATGGGGCCTCTCGTCTCTGATTTCATTCCCCATAGTGCCTCAGTAATGTTTGCCTGCGATGCCGTGCTGGGGTTCTGCCTGTACCGTTGGTGGGTAGCAGCAGCCTCTCGAAGGGGTGCATTCAAGAAACGTCCCATTGCTATGGCCTGCCCCGTGGTTGCCTTTATTTTGTGCGATCTTCTTCTGGCTGAGCTATCACTAGTTGTAGGTGTATGTCTTATATTGGCAACTTCTTTCACTATGCCGCTGCGGGACGACACTGAGGAAACCGCCGTCGGTGTTCAGCCGAGGGAATCGCTTTGCTTGTTCCTTATTGGCTGCGTTGTCGGAGGCGGTCTCGAGGAGGTATGGCGCGGACTATACTGGTTCTCGTTCATGCCTGCTGCGCTTACGTTTTTTACTCCTGTCTGCTTTTGCTGCATTCTCTCCCTCTTTGTAAGGTCATCTGAGCAGAGTGTACCTTCGGTCGCGTTCTCGGTTTCAATCCTCACAGTTGCCTTCGTCATGCCGGATTTGGCACCGACGATTTTAGCCGCGCTCTCCCTCCTACTTCTCGTTGTGAGTTGTGGGGCGTATGTAGCGGGACCTTCGGGCTCACCAGTTCTTTGTGGTCTTTCGCTTGGACTTGCGGGTGGCTGCGTGCTGTTCAATCGCGTTGCGACTACCTTCACCTATCACGTTGGTGTTCTTGGCGTGTATGGGACGCAGACGGGCTTCGAGCTTGTCTGCGTCTTCTTGTCAGCGCTGGTATTTGCGGCATCGGGCATCTATGTGGGGAGAAGAATAGTCTGCTCTGGGCGGTTCGCCCGCGACAAGTTGCAGCAGCGTTCCATTTCCCTCAACGAAGTAGTGGTGCGCGATGTTCTTGCTGCCTATGACCTTACGCCCCTCCAGATAGACACTGCATTGCTTCTCCTTCAGGGGAGGCCCGTTAGGGAGATTAGCCAGGAGCTTGGCTATGCCCCGTCAACCATTAAGACGGCTCGGAGGGTCTGCCTCACTCGAGTGCAGGCCCCTGACATCCCCTCTCTCCGGCGGGAGATCCTGGCTGGGATACGGTGTAGTCAGGGCGATAGCTGATATTAGGTCCCTGCTGACTACAGACATGGTCTCCCAGCATGGCTATCCTCTGCGCCAACGCGCAATAGTGACTATGGTCCTAGGGGAGGTGACAAAGCTGGCGCGGTCGGGCGAGAGGTCATGAATAGAATGGGGGCATTATGCTAAGCAAACGATTCTGCAGAAGTAGTTGCGTAAAACTCGGCTCTCTTTTCATCATGCTCATGGTTTTGCTGCTATTGGGTACTACGCAAGCATATGCGGGTCAGGTATCAAGTAACGCAAGTGACCAGCCTCGTGTTGAAGTTACAATTAGCGCATTTGATCAGAGATATAAGCTCCTTGATGTGTATGAGGATAACGAGGCAGCTTTAACTGCGTTCACTAAGAAACATCCTGGCTTTTTGGCGGGGGCGAAGTCGTTCGGGTTGCCAGAGCTCACTGTAGAGACTGCCTCGGAATACAAAAGCTATGCCATGGGTCTTGATGGGGTAATTGCGGGTGACGAGTTCGGTGACATCCTTGCATTTCTCGATATCTACGAGAATCCTTCTGAGAATGAGTTCTTGAAGAATGAAATTCTCTCTCTCGAGTCAGCGGTTGACAAAGAGACAATATCTATTGATGAGGCGGAAAGTCAGGCAGAGAAAATCCTTCCCGTCGGGATAGAACAGAGAGAGACACCTGTTGCTCTGCGGAATTCGGGCATTAACCTTTCGAATGCTTGCAATTATGCATTCAAGTATGCAACTTCTTACAACTCCGATTATGGGTATGAAAGAACTTGGTATCTAGCCGGTGCTGACTGCACGAACTTCGCATCTCAGATTCTGCATGCAGGAGGCATCGGCATGGACTACTACAATGACATTGCGAGCGGTTGGTGGTGGAGATCAATCGGGAACCGCTCTCTCTCTTGGATTCAGGCCAACACGTTCGCTAACTATATGGGCAGTGGGTACAATTCGACAAGCTGGAACTCGCTAAAGAACAATGTTCGTGCCGGTGACTTTATAGGCTATGACAGTGGCGATGACGGTGCTGTTGACCACATTGGATTTGTTTACTCAAAATCCAGCACGCAAGGATTACGCATAGCCCAGCACTCGGCCGATTACTTGAGGTGGGAGGGCGAGACTGGCTGGCCAAATATCAGTGGCCGTTATTATCGCATCCGACGGTAACGCGCGTTCAGAATGGACTGTGGTGTGATCATGAAAGAAACCAACAAAGCCTCGCGGTTTGCCAGGGTCGCATGTCCAATCCTTGTCCTGATTGAGCTGGTAACCGCTGCGCTCATGCCACACTACTATCCGAGCGAACTCTGCGAGGGGGTAATCCAGGTCTTTTTCTACGCGAGCCTGTTTGCTGTCCCGACCATATGCGTTGTGCTCGATGTCGTTGACCATGTAAGGCACCGCGACGTGGGCAGTAACTGTGCGGTTGTGCGCAGGGCTGTAGCCCAGCTTGCCTCCTGGCTTGCTCTCTATGCCTCCATGTATTGGGTTACCCCGCTATTGGAGGATTTCTATTTGAGCCGGGGTGAGTCTCTTGGGTTCCCAGATGTATGGCCCGTGCCCCAGATCTTTGTCATCTATGTGCTTCTCTACTCATGTGTGACGTACTGCATATTTGTGGGGATTCATAAACGTTAAGTCTGCTTGGTGGTTTGACGCATGAGCTCAAGCGATGTCCGCTTGAACGTGGGACGCTCAAGCGGGCAAAATTTGTACATATGCTGGGAGGGAAACCGGTGGGTGACGCGAAGATGCAGGAGAGGTTCGATGCCTTGCTCGCAGAATGCGACTCCTGCCTGCGGCGCATTGGGATTTCTCCGCGCGAGTGCCTTCCCTCTGTGAGGCTCACGCACAATCGCTCGCGCATTGGCAGCTGCAAGAAGCTGCGTGGCGGGCGCAGACCGCTCTTCCAAATCTCGTGCTCCGTCGACGCGTGCAAGACTGACGCCCTGGCGCGAGACGTCCTCTTCCACGAGCTCATCCACACGCTCCCCGGCTGCTTTGACCACGGGGAGCGCTTCCGCGCAGCTGCGGCAAGGGTGAACGCCGCCTCCGGTGCGGACGTACGAGCTACCAGGCGCGTCCCCTCGCAAGAGGTGTCGGTGGCTAATAAGTTGCAGGTCGAGGGTCTTGTCGGCAAGTCTTTCTTCGTGCGAGGGAAGCGCTACACCTTCGCCGGCTTCAACAGCCGGCCAAAGCGGTGCTGCGATTTGCGAGATGCACGTGGTCGCACTTACGTTTGCGCCCCGGCCTACGTCCTGGCGCACATCTCTGCAGACTAGCGGCGGATGCTGGGGGGAATGCTGCCGACGCCGCCATTTCCTCGGTGTTGCATGACTTCGCCGCATGAATCTGTATAAATTGACGTCTCAATTTCGCAAAAGGCCAGTTACATCTTGCCATGTGACGTGCAATTGTACAGATTTACGCGAACCATGTACCCCAGCAAAGCAAACGAGCGGGGCCCCGGATAGAGGCCTCGCTCGTATCGCACTGGTGCTTCTTACCTTGCGGTGCGCCTAGTACACCATGCCCATGGCCTCGCGCACCTCGTTCAGGGTCTCGTGGGCAATCTCGTTCGCGCGGCGGTTGCCGTCGCGGAGAACGTCCCTCACGTAGTCGAGGTCACCTGCGAGCTTCTCGCGGCGCTCGCGGATGGGGGCGAAGTACTCGTTCACGGCCTCGGCGGTGTAGCGCTTGAGCTGGCCGGCCCCGCCCATGCCAATCTCGTCTGCGATCTCTCTTGGGTCGCGTCCGCTGCAGATGCCGGCCGTGGTGAGCAGCGCCGAGACGCCGGGGCGCCCCTCGGGGTCGAACGTGATGTTGCGCTCGGAGTCGGTCTTCGACTTCTTGATGAGCCTTGCCGTCTCCTCTGCGGTCATGGAGAGCGAGATCGCGTTGCCGTAGGACTTGCTCATCTTGCGGCCGTCGAGGCCGGGCAGGAGCGGCGCCGAGGTGAGAAGGCCTGCGACATCGGGGAAGACCTTCCCGTAGCGCTCGTTGAAGCGGCGGGCGATCTTCGAGGCGATCTCGATGTGGGGGAGCTGGTCGCGCCCCACGGGCACGATGTTGCCCTTGCAGAAGAGGATGTCGCACGCCTGGTGCACGGGATAGGTGAGGAGAAGCCCCGTGAGCGCGTGGCCGGAGGCGGCCTGCTCTGCCTTCACGGTGGGGTTGCGCTCCATCTCGGCCTCGGTCACCAGCGAGAGGAACGGCAGCATGAGCTGGTTCTCCTCGGGCACCGCAGAGTGGGTGAAGATCATGGTCCTCTCTGGGTCGATGCCGCAGGCGAGGTAGTCGATGACCATGTCGTACACGTTGTCGCGGATGTGCTCGGTGGTGTCGCGATCCGTGATCACCTGGTAGTCGGCGATGATGATGTTGGTGCTAACGCCGAGATCCTGGAGACGGACGCGCTCCTTGAGAGTGCCAAAGTAGTGGCCCAGATGCAGATGGCCCGTTGGCCTGTCGCCCGTGAGCATGGTGTAGTCCTCGGGGTGCTGGGGCAGGTCGGCCTGAATCTGGTCGCTGCGCTTGAGCGCGGCGTCATAGCTTCCCTCGTTGGGCATGATGTCTCCTGGTCCTTTTGCACTTTTGGCGTTACCACGCGGCGCGCGTGTTCACAAGAGCCAATCTTACGGCAACGCTGCGCCCCTGTCTTCAAGTGGTTTCATGTTTTGGGGTTGGCTGCTCGGCTCGGCGTCACGCAGGCGTCTTGCCTCACGGTTGCAAGATGGACAACAAGTTCGAGGGGAATGGCATTATGAGGTAGAGTGTTATGAAGCGGAAAGGAGGATGGTGTGGCTAGTTCCCAAGGTGCAGATGCTGGAAAGACCGCCCTTCGTGAGGAATATGTTCGCATACGTACTCACATGGAATCGCCCGCCCGAGCCACGTCAGACGCCCCCATTCTTATGACCCTTGAGGGCCTTCGCGCTTGGAAGGAAGCATCTCTCGTCCTTACCTACGTTTCATTTGGCAGCGAGGTTGACACTCATGCCCTCATGCGGGCAGCTTGGGCACAGGGTAAGCGCGTTGCGGTTCCGAGGTGCCGACCTTCTCACACCCTCGATTTCCATGTCGTTTCTTCCGAAGACGACCTTGAGCCTGGCCTGCGTGGCCTCATGGAGCCATCCCCTGACTGCGGGCAACCTCTCACGACAGCGCAGATGGTTGGTTCCGTGTGCATAGTGCCAGGCCTTGTGTTTGATTCCGAGGGATACCGCATTGGCTATGGTGGAGGCTACTACGACAGGTTCCTTGCCTTTTATCCGGGTGAGAAGGTCGCGCTGGTGCGCCCGCGGCAGCTCTCGGGAAACCCCCTGCCAAGGGACGAGCACGACATTCCCGTCGATTGGCTGGTGACCGAGTCCGGAACGTGGTGCTGCAATCCATTGGTGAGATAGCCGCGTGGGTGGCTAGTCCTTCTCGTCCTCATCGTGCTCGCTGAGGTACTGTGCCATGTCCTTAATTGCCTTGCGGTAGCCTTCAAGGCCCATGCCCACGATTGTTTCGAAGCACGCTGCGCGTACATAGGAGGTCTGTCGGAAGTCCTCGCGCTCGTCGACCTTCGAGATGTGGACCTCGATGGTGGGAATGGCCACAGACTTGAGTGCGTCAAGCAACGCGATCGACGTGTGGGTATAAGCCGCAGGGTTTATGACGATGCCGTCGAACTCGCCGTATGCCGCCTGGACCACGTCGACAAGATCACCCTCGTGGTTTGATTGGAAGCATCGGCACTCGGCAAAGCCTGCCTCGCGAGCAGCCTTGCGGCAGAGACGCACGAGGTCGGCGTAGGTCTTGCGTCCGTAGATCTTGGGCTCACGCACGCCAAGCATGTTGATGTTTGGGCCATTAACAACAAGAAGGCGCTTGGTGCCGGCGGCACCTGTTGCTTCGAGAAGAGAAGCGAGCTCGTCGATGTCGTCCTCGTTGTCATCTTCGGCGTTTGCGGTGGACTCGACGCGAGTTGACGCAAGGGGCTTTTTTGCCGCCACGGCCGCACGCACCGCCTTTGGAATGGGGGCGTGGCCGTTGATCTGCACACTAATGGAATCCTCAGGAGCGGAGGAGGATCCACGAAACGCGGAATAGCTGGGCTGTATGCCCGTAAGCTGGACTATGTCGTTGCTCACTTCGTTGATGGAGCCAGGTCCAAAGACAATCTCGACGCCGTTGGGGCCGCGCCTAACGGTACCGAGAACACCTCTGATCGAACGAAGCTTTTTCATGTCGACGAGGTCGGGCTGCTCGGTGAGGATCCTAAGCCTTGTCATGCAGATGTCGTTCGCCTTGACATTCTGCTTTCCTCCCAGAGCATCAAGCACCTGCTCGGCGACATCCCTCTTTGTCATTGCGCCAATACCTTTCGACGTGCGGCGCATTGCTCAAAAAGGCCTTCTCCCCAAGGCCTCCCATCGCTGCCCCACTTGTTCAAATGTGTTGAGGAAAGTATAGAGCTACAGCAATCACGTCACGATGTTTGGTTGAGTTGGAGTCCGCAGACGTAACCCATTCTCGGCGGGCGGGATGTTTGACATGTCCGGTTTCCGCAGCTGAGAAACAATGCAACGACGTATTAGAGCTAGAGCCCAAGGAGCCCTTGAATCGCCCGTGCGTTTCCGGCAGGAGATCCCATTGAGACAAGCGAATAATCTGCCCAGCTGCGATAGGAGCCCATGCGCTCGCGTGCAAGTGCTTCAACGCCCTTTGAGGCGGAAACGGGGCGTCCCGACGTCTCGAGTTCGGAGAGGGGGCGGTCTATGAAGACGATGGTCCCGTTTTGGTGGAGGAGGTCGTAGTTCGAGGGAACCGTTACCACACCGCCCCCGCAGGCAATGACCAGACCGGACCTCGCGCCGTACTCGCCCGCCACCCTTGACTCCACGCGGCGGAATTCCTGCTCGCCCCTGGTGTCGATGATTGTGGCAGCGCTCTCTCCCGTGCTTGCCTCTATCGCGTCGTCTATGTCGACGAAGGGCCTGCCCAGCATGCGGGCGAGACGCTTGCCGGTGGTCGTCTTTCCGCAGCCCGGCATGCCGATGAGGACCACGTTGGATGTCTCTGAAAGAATCTGGCGCTCGATGACGTCAACAAGCGAGACGTCGAGAGAGCGGCCCTGGAAGAGTTCACTAGACCGAAGCGCCTGTGCTACGAGCATGGAGAGCCCCGTATCGGCAGGGATCCCAAGGCGCTCTGCGGCGAGCACGATGCCCGTGCGCGTTGGGTTGTAGATGACATCAAGGACCCCCACGAGGTTCTTCAGCTGCGCGAGCACCTCTTCGGGTACGGGCGATGCTGGGCAGTTGGGGTACATCCCAACGGGCGTCGCATTAACCATGAGAACCGCATCGGCGTGACGCTCTGCCAGCGTCTCGTAGGTGTCGCTGCCACTGCGGGAGATGACGGAGACGAGGGCGCCCGCGTCAGCGAGGGCTGCTTGGACAGCTGCGCTGGCCCCCCCGCTTCCCAGGACCACCGCAGGCTTTCCTGCAAGGACCTCGCGGGCGCTCACGCCGAGTCTTCCGGTGCAGAAACGGTTGAGCATGAGCGAGAAACCCAGGACGTCGGTGTTCTCGGCATAGATTGTGCCGTCGGGGCGCCTCACGAGGGTGTTTGCCGCCCCGAGGCGGTCCACGCGCGGAGAGCGCTCGTCAGCCAGTCGAGCGGCGTCTCGCTTGTAGGGGATGGTCACGTTGAGACCCGACCAGGTGCCGTTCCTGACAAAGTCCTCGACATCGTCCGGCTCGCGCTCGAAGAGCTCGTAGGGCACGCTTCCCAGCGACGTGTGGATGCGGGGCGACCAGCTGTGACCGAGCTTCCTGCCGAGAAGGCCGAAGGTGGGCGCGACCTTCTCGCCTTGCGTATTGGGGGTTCCCGGCATCTAGAGCACCTCCGAGTAGCTTCCGAGGTAGCGGCACTCCTCGCAGACGTCACCGATGGTCGCCATGAGGGTGCGGAACTCGGGTGCGGCGGCGGGGCAGTCGACGTCGAAGTAGAACATGAACTCGAAGTCGCGGTCGGGGATGGGACGGCTCTCGAGCTTGATGATGTTGATGTCGAGCGCGTAGAACTTCGCGAGGACCTTGAAGAGGCTGCCGGGCTGGTGGTCGACGACGATCATGAGGGAGGTGCGGTCTGCGCCTGGGTAGACCTCGAGCGACTTTGATATGCAGGCGAAGCGCGTGTAGTTGTCGTCTCTGTCCTGGATGTCCCTCATGAGCACGTCAAGGCCATAGAGCTGTGCACATGCGCGGCTCGAGAGCGCGGCAACGTCGGTGCGGTCGCTGTCGGCGACGCTCTTGGCCGCCATTGCCGTGTTCTCGACCACGTGGGGGATGAGGCCCATGCGCTCGATGAAGCCAGCGCACTGGCTGATTGCCTGCTCGTGGCTGTAGACGTCATGCACCTGCTCGATTGAGATGCCGGACTTGGCCAGAAGGTTGTGGTCGATCTTCACTCTGGTGGTGCGCACGATGTGGAAGTCGTGCTGCATCATGAGGTCGTAGACCTTGTTCACGGAGCCCGCCGTCGAGTTCTCGATGGGAAGCACCCCATAGCGCGAGAAGTCCGTCTCCACCGCGCGGAAGACCCCCTCGAAGGACTCGAAGTACGAGATGAGCGGGTGCTTGAAGATGCGGTCGGCGGCAAACTGGGAGTAGGCGCCCTCAACGCCCTGACAGGCTACGTACGCGTCGCGAGGGAAGAGGTCGGGGGTCGTCTCGCGCGCGTGGTCGATCTTTGCAAGGGTTTCCGGAGCGTGCTCGGCGGCAAGGCGCTGGCCCTGGCGAGCGCGGGAGGCCTCCATGAGAAGCTGGAAGAGGACCTCGGTGTAGGTCCTCAGGTCCTCGGGTGCCTTGTCGGCAAGCGCGGCCATGTGCTCGCGCTCGCGGGAGCGGTCGAGCACGGGGAGGCTGTGGGCGTGCTTGTAGGCGGCCACGCGCTCGGCGCAGCCCATGCGCCTCTCGAACAGGTCGAGGATGGAGTTGTCTATGCTGTCGATCTCATGACGGATGTCTGAGAGGTCTTCCATGGGGCGAGTCTCCGGTTCTTTGTGGTGGGGCAACGGTACGGGGTCTATTCCGCAGGATAGCTGAGCAGGGCGTCGAGAAGCACGAGTGCGCAGACGGCCTCGGCTACGGGGACGGCGCGGGTGGCAACGCAGGGGTCGTGGCGTCCGTGGACGCTGAGCTTTGTGTTCGTGCCACTCTCGAGGTCAACCGAGTCCTGCTCGCGAGAGATCGACGAGGTGGGCTTCATGGCAATCCTAAAGAGGACGGGGGCTCCGGTGGTAATGCCGCCGAGGATTCCGCCTGCGTTGTTGGTCTTTGGGGTGGGCTTGCCATCGCGCATCTCGTACGGGTCGTTGTTCTCGCTGCCATGGAGCCTTGCCGCCTCAAAGCCGCGACCAAACTCTATGCCCTTGACCGCCGGGATGCCAAAGGCGGCGCGGGCAAGCATGTTCTCTATGCCGTCGAACATGGGGGAGCCAGCGCCGGCGGGCATGCCGCAGGCCACGCACTCGACGACTCCGCCAACTGAGTCGAGGCTGCGACGGGCGCCGTCGATAGCCGCGAGCATCCGCTGGCCGGCCTCCGCGTTAATCGTTGGGAAGCGGGGGCCATCTGCGAGGGCGTCGAGCTGGGCCGAGAGGTGCTCCTGAGCTGCGGGAGAGTTGTCGATGGCGTCGAAGCACTCGTCCTCTACGTCAAAGACGGAGAGGAGGTGTGCCCCAATGCGAACCCCTCGCGCGGCAAGCGCTTGGAGCGCGATGCCGCCCGCGAGGCAAAGCGGTGCGGTGAGGCGCCCCGAGAAGTGGCCTCCGCCCGGAACGTCCTGGTTGCCGTGCCACTTTTCCCAGGCGGTGAGGTCCGCGTGACCTGGGCGCGGGACCTTGAGGAGGTTGCCGTAGTCGCTCGAGCGCGTGTTGGTGTTCTCGATGACGGCGGCAAGCGGAGCCCCGCAGGTGGCACCGCGCACGTTGAGGCCGCTGACGATCCGGGGTCGATCCTCCTCTCGCCGAGGCGTGGTCCAGCTGCCCTGGCCAGGGGCGCGGCGTGCCATGAAGGCGGCAAGCGCGTCCTGGTCGACCGTAATTCCCGAGGGTAGCCCCTCGACAACGCAGCCGATTGCGGGGGAGTGCGACTGACCAAATACCGTGACGCGGAGCGTCTGTCCAAAGCTCGAGGGCATCTCTAGCCTTCCTCTGCGATTCCTCCGAGGGCGCGGAAATCCTCGAAGAAGCGTGGGTACGACTTCGCGACGCACTCTGCGCCACGGATGGTTGTGGGGCCCGTCGCGTTTGCGCCCGCTATGGCCGCCATCATTGCGATGCGGTGGTCGTTCGCGGCGTCCACGACGCCGCCGGAGAGCGGGTTC
>ERZ773013.1872-NODE-1872-length-12007-cov-8.120984_pt1 | contig 12007 bp, 7 predicted proteins | sample MGYA00511670_ERZ773013 | MGnify/ENA primary metagenome ERZ773013 (study PRJEB29015, sample SAMEA2738120) | human oral metagenome | biome: human oral; feature: human-associated habitat; material: saliva | place: China | collected 2257 ...
TGGCAGGGAGCGCCTTCACCGACTTCGAGAATATGTAGCCGTCCCCTGCAAGCACGGCCTCCGCGATGTTGGCTGCGCAGCTGAGCCCCTTGTCGGCGACCCTCACGGTCCTGCCGGATATGGAGCTTCTCTCCTTCATCTGGGCGATGCATCTCCCCAGCTGCGGCCTGTCGCTCTCGTTTTTGGGAAACAGGCTCATGGCCACCGGGATGCAGTCCGCATCGAGAAGAAGCCCTATCGCGACTGTCGGCTCCGGCCTGTGCTCCTTGGAGGGGCCCTTCCTTCTGAAGGAGTCCTTGTGGTCTATCTCGAAGTAGAAGTTTGTGCAGTCGAAGTAGGCCAAGGACATGTCGTGGCCGAAGAGGGCATCCACGTGCGCATTGTAGATCTCGATGACCTTGTCGTACTCGTCGCCCAGATAGGCGAGCCCGTCTCAGAGCTGGTCCAGGGTGAAGGATGCGTCCACGCCCTCCATCTGGGGCAGTACGTCCTCGAAGGTCCTGAGCTTGGAGCAGGGGGCCATGGCCCTCGCATAGACGAGCGAGGAGAGCAGGCCATGCAGGGAGAAGCGCAAGCCTGAGGGCGCCTGCAGCAGGGCCATGTCGCCTGCAGCTACAAGCGCCGTGTCCACCGCCTTCAGGGCGAAGTGGCCGAGGTGCCTCGTGGCGGGGACATCGGAGATCTCGCGCGCCCTCTCCCTCTCCATGCCGGCCTTCCGCTCGGCATTCATGCGGGCCACCTCTGCCCTGAAATGCGAGACGGGATCCTCTATGCCCTTCTCCTTCAGCTCGTCCTCGTAGCCCAGGGCCTTCACCGACCTGTTCGCGGTATGGCTTCGCTCGGGGTCCCAGTGGCTCTCGTATATCTGGAGATAGAGCCCTTTCTTTGTTGCGCGTCTGCTTGAGGAAGTAGGCCATCTGCCACTCCCTGTCAGACGAAAGCACCATAGCACCGTATATAGATGACGCCAGGAAATTCCCAGCCGATCAAGCTTTGGACATGAAAAAAGCCAGCTCAAGGCTGGCTTTTTGGGTTCCGGACCATGTCCGGGTCCTGAAGAATCGTGGTGCTAAGAGCTAAACACGGGCCTGAAATCTAAGAAATGATTTAAATAATTGCCGTCATGGTAGATAGACCTGATATACTTTACTATGGTGTATATAAATATTAGCTAATCAGTCGTGGAAGGCCTGAGCGTTCTGATGAGCAGATTGTTTACTGACAGGACGACAAAGCTCGTGAACCCTGCAAAACCCGTTCGGGGGGGGGGTTCTCCAAGCGCGGTCTCTGGCATCTCGGCTGAGTATGATCTTTCAAAGCTGACAAGGCTCCAGCTCCTGGAGCTCCTGGAGGACGCCGTTGCAGAGAACGAGCGCCTGAAGCAGGAGCTTACAGAGGCAAAGGATCAGCTCGCAGACAAGCGCATCGCAATCGATGATTCAGAATCGCTCGCCGAGGCATCGCTTCGCCTTGCCGGCGTCTTTACTGCCGCTCAGCACGCTATCGATCTCTATGGATGGAATGTCTCCATGCAACGGGCTGGTAACGTTTCCAGCCATGAAGAGGAGCACGAACCAGAAGTCCCTGATGGTAAGACGGAATCCGAATTGTCAGAAGACAAAGAGGAAGGCGCTGTCGACGAAGCCTCAAAGACGTCCGAGACAGATGCTTCTTCTACCGTGAAGGACTGTGCCGCCTCCAAGAAGGAGGCGAGCACCGCATGAGCGAGATGCCATCCGAGAGCGAGAGGGCTGCAAAGACTGAGCTTCCGACCCTTGAAGAGGTCGAAGCAGAGCTTGCGCGCACCGAGTCCCAGCTTCATCACCATGACCGCAATCGCACGCTCACGATCGTGCTTGCCACTGCTTTCGCAGCGGCAGTGCTGCTGTCCCTTTTCGTGTTCCCGCTCTTTCGGATCTACGGCGAATCGATGGCGCCGACGCTCGAAGAGGGGGACATCGTGCTTGCCACGCGCCCTGGCTCCTACAGCACAGGTGATCTCGTGGCGTTCTCCTTCAACAACAAGATCCTGACGAAGCGCATCATCGCAGGTCCTGGCGACTGGGTCGATATCGATGACAACGGGACGGTCTACGTGAATGGTCAGGAACTCCAGGAGCCCTATCTTTCGGATGGAGCGAAGGGCCTGGGGCAGTGCGACATCAGCCTTCCGTATCAGGTGCCCGAGAGCAAGTACTTCGTTATGGGCGACAGAAGGCTCGTCTCCGTCGATTCGCGCCTGCAGCAGGTCGGCTGCATACCCACAGAGCAGATCGTAGGTAAGCTCGCTCTGCGCATCTGGCCGCTCCCAACCTTCGGCTTTCTCCAATAGCTGCCTTTCGCAGCACGTCGTTCCCCTGAGATCGGCCCGTCGGATAGGCAGGAGAGGATATGTCCAATTTCCACAGAAAACAGAGGTAGGATCCAGGCCCGTAATGTCAGGTCGGAGATTCAATCATGGCATGAAGCCCCTTGCGAGGGACTCTGCATAGCAGCAAGGCAAACACGAAGAAGGAAGGCTTCAATGAGAAAGACTAAGGATCTGCTCAAGTGCGCCCTATCTGCCATTTTGGCAGTGGCCATGGCGCTCGTGCTGCTGCCGGCAAACGCGCTGGCTGCAGACACCTACACGCTGACGCTCAAGGGTACCACTACGGGCCACACCTATGAGGCATACCAGATCTTCACAGGTGACCTCTCGACAGGAACTGATGGCACCAAGACGCTCTCCAACGTGCAGTGGGGCCCCGGTGTCACATATACTGGTACCGAGACAGCCTCCGAGGTTGCTGAGAAACTTGCGAACAAGACGATGACCATTGAACAGCTTGAAGAGAAGCTTACGCTCACGACGCCGGCTAAGACCGTCACGTCCGCTGAGGGCTCCACGGTCATCGATGGCCTCGATGCAGGTTACTACCTCGTGAAGGACAAGGACGGCACCCAGACTGACACCTCCGACGCCTACACGAAGTTCATTGTCCAGGTCGTGGGTGACGCCACGTCGGCCATCAAGTCTGGTGTCCCGACTGTGACCAAGAAGGTCAAGGACACGAACGACTCCACGGGGGTGACCTCTGACTGGCAGGACTCTGCTGACGCTGATGTTAACGACGACGTGTCCTACCAGATCAGCGGCACGCTGCCCAGCAACTATGCTGACTATTCGACCTACAAGTATGTCTTCACGGATACCATATCCAAGGGCCTGACGTATACCGCCAAGAACGCCAAGATCACGCTGTACAAGGATGCCGTGGACACCAAGGGTATCGACATCACCTCTCACTTCACCGAGGCAATTGCAGACTACTCTGGTACTGATACCAACTACACCGGCGGCCGGGTCCTCACTTGGACCGAGAATGACAAAGAGGGTCTGAAGGCCATCGACGGCATCACCAGCGAGTCCAAGATAGTCGTAACCTACACCGCCAAACTGAATTCCGATGCCAAGATCGGTGCAGCCGGCAATCCCAACAAAGTCGATCTCACCTACTCCAATAACCCGAACAGGGGCGGAGACGGCAAGACTGGTAAGACCCCTGAGGACAAAAACATCGTCTTCACCTACAAGGTAACCGTGAACAAGGTTGACCAGAACAAGAAGTCCCTTGCTGGTGCAGGCTTCACCCTGTACAAGAAGGATGCAAGTGGGAAATGGAACCAGGTCAAGCAGTACACCGCAGGCAACGAGACGTCCTTCGAGTTCAGGGGCCTCGACGACGGCGATTACAAGCTCTCCGAGACCAAGACTCCCACCGGATACAACACCATCAGCGATATCGAGTTCACGATTTCCGCACAGCATGATACGACCGCAGATGACCCGAAGCTCATCAAGCTTTCAGGCGACACGAAGACGGGCACGGCTACGTGGACTGCAGACACCAATGCTGGCTCCCTCTCGACCGATGTCGTGAACAAGAGGGGCTCTATTCTCCCGTCCACAGGCGGCATGGGCACGACTGTGCTCTATATCGGCGGCACAGCTCTTGCTGCAGCAGCGGCCTTCGGCATCTACCAGCTCCACAAGAAGGACAAAGAGGCCTAAGGCCTAGCAAGTCTTTACGGGGTGGCAGGTAGCACGTGCCTGCTATCCCTTAAACGCTGGTGTGTATCGAGGAGGTGGCACGGGACATAGCAGAGAAGAAGACGGATGCGGCAGAAGCTGCCGCAGAGGAAAGTGGATCTGATGAAGCAGTAGAAGCTGCTCTCCATGCCCCGCGCCGTCATTTCCATCATGGAAGGCACATGGCAGAGATCCTGCTTGGCTGTGTCCTTGTGGCCGGTATCGCGATGATACTCTATCCGACGGTCTCTGACTGGTGGAACGGCATGCACCAGTCAGAAGCGGTTGCCACGTACCAGAAGGCAGTCGCCGACACATCGGCCCAGAAGATGCAGAGGATGTGGGATGCGGCTGTCGCATACAACGCCTGGCTTCCGCATGATGCCAGCAGGTTCGAGATGACAGACGAAGAGAAGGCAGAGTATGACAGTCTCCTCGATGTCACTGGCACCGGCATCATGGGATATGTCTCTATTCCAAAGATCAACGTGGAGCTTCCGATCTATCACGGCACGGATGATGCCACGCTCCAGATAGGCGTGGGACATATTCCTGGCTCCTCCCTCCCGGTCGGAGGAGAGGGGACCCATTGTGTCATTTCCGGCCACCGCGGACTTCCGTCCGCGCGCCTGTTCACGGACATTGACCAGCTGACCGAGGGAGACCTCTTCACCCTCAATGTCTGTGGAAAGTCACTTTCCTATCAGGTGGACCAGATCAGGATCGTTCTGCCTGATGAGCTGGATGACCTGGCAATCGACGACGGCCTCGACCTCTGCACGCTCGTGACCTGCACGCCATACGGCGTGAATACGCACAGACTCCTTGTCAGGGGACACCGCGTATCCGTTCCGGGTAGGGTAGCGATCGACGGAGATGCCACACAGGTGAACCCTGTGCTTGCAGCTGCAGTCGTCACGGCAGTCGCAGCGCTCGTGGCTCTCCTTGTTCACGGCATCAGACAGAGACGGCAGGGCTTGAAGATATCTGCTCCGGCAGTGCAGAAGGGCAAGGACAGATGAAGCGCGAAGTTCTGAAGAGAAATGAAGGTCTGGAAGTGTTGGGACGCTATGTCACGCTCAGGCAGTTACTGATTACAGTGGTGGTAGCTGTGGCTGCAGCGCTTGCGCTCGTGCCGGGCGTGGCTCTGGCAGCTGTGCCGCCTACGACTGGCACGCTTACCGTCATGGGTGCTGTTTCAGGGCAGCAGTTCCATGCCTATCGTGTGGCCGAGATGGCAGAAGATGGCACGCTTTCAAATGTGCCTGCCTGCGACAAGGCGCTCGAAAGCCTTGGCTACAGCGCGAATGACCCGGCCATGAGCCCTGAGACGTTCGATTCCTCGACGAGCGCAGATACGCTCCGCACGGCAGCAGAGACGCTCTCTGGCTGTGTGGCGCAGGACCCTTCCGGCTTCTCTGGGAAGGACGTCACTGCATCCGGCACCCAGGCGAGCTTCTCCGGCCTTGCACGCGGACTTTACCTTGTCGTGGCTGACCAGATAACGGTTGAGGGGATAACGTACACGGCAAGCCCGATCCTCGTGAGCGTGCCGCAGACAGTACAGAGCAGAGAGGCTGGCCAGGCTGTTGGTAGCTGGCAGACAGATGTGAGTGTTGCAGCAAAGATGGCGAAGGAGGAGAGGCCTTCCGATCGCTTTCGCGTCACGAAACTCTGGAAGGATACGAGGACGAAAAGGCCCGAGTCCGTGCGCATCCAGATCATGGATGGCACAGAGCTCTACAAGGAAGTCACACTCGACGTCTCGAACAGCTGGAGCTTTTACTGGGAAGGCGCGGGCGACTGGTCTGTACGTGAGGTCGATGTGCCGGAAGGTTACGTGAGTTCCGTGAGCAGGATTCAGGATTCGAATGACGCCTCAAAGACAACCGGTTTCGAGATTACGAACACAGAGAAGTCGCCTAAGGAGACGCCCAAAGAGGGTGTCGCCGACATGAGCGATACGAACAGCTTGGTGCTGATGCTTTTACTTCTTGTTGGTGGCTGCGCTCTTATTGCAGCAGGCGTCGCAGTAAGCAGGAAGCACGGACGCCCTTGAACGAGAGGAAACGGAGAATAAGAACGTGACACCAGGCAGGATGTCTGAGCAGCAAAGCGGACACATGAACATGCACGCAGAGTTGGAGCGATCATGAGCAGGATATTCGACAAGGCACAGAAGATGCTGGAGGACAACCGCCACAAGCGCAGCTGGCGCGGGGCAGCAGGGGCCTTGGGCATCGTCTTTGCCGCTGCTGTTGCAGCCCTTCTCGTCGGTACGGCAGTGGCACTCACGGGCGGCACGACGATGCAGGACGCCCTGACACAGGATTCCGCCCTCTTTTGGGAGTCCGCATCCGGCACGGAGACCGACTGGCAGAAGGTCGATGCACAGAAGCCTCTAGACGCCACCTCAAAGCTCCGCCTGCGTCTTGCCTTCAAGCTCGATGCCGGAGCGCTCAAGGCAGGAAGCGTCCTTGAGTATAGGCTTCCTGACAGTATCAAGCTCACGAGCACGGAGCCTGTCAAAGGGAATGTGTACACGGATGCAACTGTGAAGGACCCTGCCCGCACGGATGCAACGTCTATCGGCACCTATACGATCAAGGACAACGTTGTCGCTTTCACATTCGACGAGAGTGTATGCACGAAGAATGCTGGCCCTGCAGACGGCAAGGCGGCAGGGGAGGCGCTCGGCGGATATGCTGACATCGACCTCACATTCGAGGATCTTGCGAGTGACGCAGATGGTACAGCCAAGCTTGCGCTTTCCGATCTTGTGAAGCTCGAAGTCACGAAGAAGGTGGAGACAGCATTGACAGAAGACGCTGCAGCAGAGAGCTCTTCTTCCGGTACGTCTACTGCAGCAGAGGCAGCGTCCGTCGATACCTCTGACGAAGAGACGTCCAGCGAGGATGTTGCAGCCTCTGATGTCTCTGCCGAAGGCGCAAAGAGCGCAGCCAAGGCAGCACCAGTGCTTCTTGCAGCAAACGACAACAGCACGATTGACCTGACGAACTACATCACGAGCACAAAGGTGCAGAAGCTCGTGAACGGGAACTACCAGGATGCAACAGAGTTCAACGACGGCGATACCGTAAAGGTCTCCATCGCATACAAGCTTCCGAAGAACACTCTCACCTCGAACTCCAGAGTTGTTACATATACATTGCCTGATGGCATCAAGCCTGCCAAGGCCACAAGCGGCAACATCGAGAGCGGCGGCAAGACGACGGCCGGCACCTATACGATTGACGCTTCCGGCAAGGCGACGCTGACCTTCAACGATGATTTCTCAGCAGACGGCGGGGCAGTCGAGGGCACGCTCAAGTTTACGGGCACCGTCTCAAACAGCAGCACGTCGAGCGACAAGACCGTCAACTTTGGTGGCAGCTCTTCCAGCATCACGATCAAGAAGCATGAGGAGACTCCGTCGACAGGCGAGCATGATATCGCTGTTGCCAAAACTGCTACGCTGAGCCCGGACAGGAGGACTATCAACTACGAGGTGATAGCTTCCACGACCAAGGGTACTGACGGCGCCGTCACCATCACCGACAAGCTGAACAAGTACAACACTAAGAATGCCAACCCCACCTACGATGTATCGTCCATCGCGGTGAGGAAGATCGATGCCAATGGCACTTCGACGGCACTGAACTCCTCCGACTACAAGTTGACGCTCGACAATACGAGCACCGACAGCAATGGCGGTCCCAACTTCAAGATCGAGAACCTTCCTGCGCTCTCTGCAGGTGAAAAGTATGTGGTCGCCTATGCCGCCAATGTCAATGCCACGAACACCGACACGGTAAAGGTCCCGAACAACGCGAGCGCCGGCTATGAGGGCAACATCCAGTGGAGTTCGAAGACCGTCGGCTGGGACAAGGATATTCAGAAGACCGGTACCTACGATGTGAACACCGGCCAGATTGTCTGGACAATCACAGTGAACCCGAATGGTGAGGATATCTCCAATTGGAGGGTCGTCGACATCCTGACCGGTGGACGCAAGCTGACGCAGAAATACTGCGTGAAGAGTGCAGATGGCTCCTTCAGCCAGTATTTCGGCAATGCCGGTGATACCTCGGTCGATTTCAGTTTCTCGAGCATCGCCTCCCAGCTGAGCGACACCCAAAAGAAGGGGAAGTTCTACATCTACGTCTATACGGATGCCCCTGATGGTGACGGACAGGTGACCAACAGCGCTACTTCTACGAACGGTTTTGGCGAGACCACCTCAGGAACCGGTACCACGGACGTGAAGCACCGCTCTTGGGATGTATCGAAGAAACATACGACCGAGCAACTCGACAACGATACCAAGGCTACGGAGCACTGGAACTCTTCGGTCACACTGCCGGAAGGTAACATCACATCCTTCACCTTTACCGACACCATCGAGAATGCGAGAGACGAGAACGGCAATGATATGGGCGCGGACAGCCATTACGCTATCGCGTCCGAGCTCGAGAAGGAGTTTGCGAGCACCGTAGTCGATGGCAAGAAGACGAATTCGGGCCACCTCTACATCAAGGTCGATGGCTACAACAGGTACTACTATGCTGGCTACAACCAGGCTGGTTCCTTCTATGACAGCTACTATGATAGCCAGGATGGCCTAACGCAGGACGTAGACATTAAGGTCACCTACTACGATGCCAATGGCGATGAGGTCTCAGCCAGTGACACCACGACGCATGTGAAGAGCTTCAAGGTCACTGTCACGCTGAAGGACAAAGTACAGGTCAAAGCTCAGACCATGGAGCTCGAAAGCTACACGACCCATGTAGACCACGCAAGCGCGGCTGAGGGTTCATCTTGGAAGATCTCGAATACTGCTGCCGTGGGCGACAAGAAAGCTACGACCACCTTCGACTTCGGCAATCAGAAGAAGCTCGACAAGCAGGTGAAGACGGGCAGCGAGTATGGTACGGATACCTACAAGAGCGGCGATACCACACTGAACTATGACAAGACCAACGGCGTGCTGACCTACCGTCTGCTGCTGAGCACGACGGAAGCGGATTCCGGCAAGACTATCATCGTCACCGATACGCTGCCTGATGGGGCGACGCTCGTGGATGGCTCGGTGCGTGCCAACTTCTTTGCTGACGAGAACAACCAGCAGGCGACCAACTACAACGGGACCGACTTCAACGGCGACCAGAAGCCGCAGGCCACGACTTCGACGGTGAATGGCAAGACGGTCATGACTGTCACTATCCCAAACTACAAGTACTACGATGATGGCAATCATCAGTATTCCAAGATCGCCATCTACTACCAGCTTTCCGTGAAGGACGATCCTTCCTGGACGAAGGACAGGTCGAAGACCTATAGCAATACGGCGAAGTGGGACAGCCACTCCGCCACATCCAACACGACCATCAAGCGCAATGCGACGAAGGTTGCCAAGTCCGGCGAGCAGCTGGACAAGGATGGCAATCCGGTGAAGATTGGCACAGATGGCAAGCCTACCGTCACGCCTTCCGGCGAGGTACGCTACTACGTGGAGGTTAACACGGGCGCAGAGGACCTCGACCCCAATTCGGACGAGCTGGAGCTCACCGATACGTTGAATCTCGACACCGGTACGACGGAATCGTTACAACCGAAGCTCGACCCCAACTCCATCAAGGTCTATGCGTATGACATCACGAAGGACCATCACTACGACGAGGGCAAGGAGATTGCCGACTATCGCGTGAAGTACGACGAGACCACGCACAAGATCACGGTCGAGCTGCCTGACAAGACAGCCTGCGTACTGGTATATGTTTACCAGCTCAACGACAGCTTTGTAGACGGCAAGACGATCTCCAACAATGCATCGCTCTCCGGCAAGTTCAGCACAGACCATACCGTGACGCTCAAGGAAGTCGATTCTTCCGCCACGGCCGAGAAGGCGCGTCTTGTCGTCTACAAGACGGACGAGGATGACTTCCACCATACACTTAAAGGTGCCACCTTCGAGCTGGACTACTGGGATACCGCTAGCGGCTCTTGGAACAAGATCAACACCCAGATGCCGCTGACTACCGATGCTAACGGTGCCATCACCTACGACCTCGAAGAGAACGCTGACAGCCTCAAGGCCAATACGCTGTATCGCCTGAAGGAGACGGAGGCTCCTGATGGCTATGCCTGCGACGCGGTGCGCTATTTCATCTGGAGGGCATCCGGTGTCTCTGCGGATACCGCCTACGGCGAGTCCAAGGCTGCGAATGCAAAGGACGATTCCGGCAACGCAATCCAGCGTTCCGCCATTGAGTTCTTCTCGCATGCCGGCGGCAACATGTATATTACGGACAAGTACACCCGCGTTACAGTGAAAAAGAACTGGGCGAACGATAATGGAACTACTGCGACCGCTCCTTCTGGTGCGAGCGTGCGGCTGCAGCTCTATCGCTCGACGAAGACGATGGATAAGGGCGATGCCGTTAAGGTCACTGTCACAAGCGAAGGGAATACTGGCCAGGAGAAGACGAAGCTGGATGGAACCTCTGATGGTGTGAGGTACGTCAAAAAGGGTACTGACTATACGTTCCAAGTAGCTGGCTATAACGGGCAGACCTATACAGTCTACGTTGACGGTGTCGCGAAGTATACGGGTACGATTGACGCATTCAATACTCCAGTGCCGGTTACGCTCAATAATCTAACTTCAGACGTGACGGTCGATGTCAAGTCAGGTAATTATAACGCGTTCTCACTTTCGTCCAAGTCCTGGCAGGATCCGAAGCAGATTCTGGATGGCTCCTCCAAGACAGTGGTGGGAGACTCCGTTACTGTGTCTGCGGCGGACAGCTGGATCCACAACTGGGACAACCTGGCTCAAGACGACGGGAACGGCCATGAGTATTACTACACCGTGGAGGAGTTGGGTTACACGGTGGATGGCACCTACTACGAAGCGGGTACAAGCTCCAAGTACGCCGTCTCCTACTTCAATAATGCTGGCATTCAGTCTGGCTCCATCACAGTGACGAACTCGATGCCGAAATCGTATGTCCTGCCTGATACGGGCGGTATCGGAACGCATGGGTATGTGCTTGCGGGTGCCGCCATCGCGATGGGTGCCGCTACAGTCCTAATGCTACTGAGGTACATGAGGAGAATGGAGTAAGCTCACCCTTTCCGGGCTCTCGCTACTTATGGTGGATAACGCTCTTGCATCCTCTTGAGCACGTGGTGCCCGGACAGCAGGATTTTACCGACGGAAGGCTTCGGCCCTAAGGCGCAGGATGGATGCTTAAGGGTGGATTGAATTTGTAAGTGCAACATTGCAAGCCGAAGCGCGACGGTTGCACCAAGTTCTGCAAAATGCGCCGGAAACGTTGCGACAAGGCATGCAATTCGGCCCTCCGGAGCATCCAGGACGTCGGACCATGCGCTTTCCGACCATGGTGGGAATCGGCTCCCTCTCCAGGATTGCACAACTGCACAACTGTGCGCAACGGAGGGGGCCGGACGAATCTGCTGCTGCCGGCGGCTGCATGCCGCAGGCAGTGCATGCGGCCTATGCTACCTCAGATATGCATGCGGAACGAGCGTGGGCTTGAGCACCACGCTGTATGCGGGGATGCGCACGATTCCGAGTCTCGTGAGTGTCCTTCCGGTAGGGGCAATCCCAGCTCGCCGAACGGGCAGCTGCCTATCGAGGCGAGTGGGTACGAGTTGACATAGCTGCAGGCGAGTGCTACGTCCCTGTCCGTGAACGCGTCCACGTCCACATGCCTCTTGGGGAATATCTTCCTTCAGCTGCTCGTGGTTGCGCTGCGCCTCCGATTTCTGGTTAGACTCCTGCGGGTCACATCAGAAGACGTGGCAGCGTCTCCTCCTAGGGAAACGATGATTAATTCAGCTCGATGAGGTCACTGGGGCCACACGCTGTATGACATCGGCTCAAAATGTCTCGAACCACGCAGTGCC
>ERZ773013.1873-NODE-1873-length-12003-cov-4.612404_pt1 | contig 12003 bp, 10 predicted proteins | sample MGYA00511670_ERZ773013 | MGnify/ENA primary metagenome ERZ773013 (study PRJEB29015, sample SAMEA2738120) | human oral metagenome | biome: human oral; feature: human-associated habitat; material: saliva | place: China | collected 2257 ...
ACTCATTTCTGTCACTGACAGATTTATTGTTTTTTCTTTGTTCAGTACTACAACATATGTTGTAGCGCCCTGCACATTGGTTCGTCTTGTTCAGTTTTCAAAGGTCTTTATCGCTCTCTCAAGCGACAACTATATCAGTATATCACCTATCTACTCCCTTGTCAACACTTTTTTTAAACTTTTTTGTCTTTTTTACAAATTTATTTCCGACCACCATCAAAATCACTGATAAATCAACAACTAAAAGGGAAAGGGTACCACTATTCACCTCTCCCGTTTGTCTTTAATCACTATAAAAGCGTACCAGAAAAATCTGATAAGTATTCTCCCAATTCCCGCAACAGACTTTTCCGTCCCTTGAAGCGTTCGTCGCCTATCAAGCGGTGGTATAGATCTAATTGTTCTTCATTTAAGCCCGAGGTGTAGGCTGCTAGCAAGCTGCGAAGAGCAACCAAATCATCTAAAGCTAGTTCGCGCTTGCTCAGTCTATGACTAATGGTTCCAACTTCTTCATAAGACTGACGATCGAAGCGGCGTTTTTTGCTCTCTTGCTTGCGAAGTATGTCATGAATATGATTCCGAAATTTTGTCTTGAAGTAGCGATAGAGGCGGCTTTCATCTTGACTGATATCTGGATGACTTTCTTCCAGCTGGTGATAAACCAGCATACCCTCTTGTTCCCAATCACTACTCTCCCATAAATGCACATAATAGTCCCGTGCGCAGCGCCGGACAATCCACTGCACTTTCTTATAGCGTTCCTTGAAGTTCATGTTATCTCCTTTTTCTTTGATAATATGATTCTACAAGAAAAACTCTCCCCTCAGGCCTCCTGTCCCTATCCTGTCTATTTTATACCCTAACTGGTACCTAACAAAAAATTTTGAGACATCTCAGGGACTTTTTATGACATATCGGGACACAAAAACAACCGCTTTAAAAGCAGTTGTTTTTTGGATATTATTCTTCGTCTTCAACATCCTGATCATCGTCGGAATATTCATCGTCTTCTTCATTTAACTCAACTTCTTCGCCGAGGTCATCTGGAGCTATTTCATTGATTTCAGCATCGTAGGCTTCAACCTCACTCTTTTCATCATCTGGATTATCTTCGTCATATGAAAGAGCTGGATCCTCTTCATAAGAGTCCTCATCTTCAGGATCATCATCGCTGTAATCAATCGCATCCTCGTCGCCATCCATAAAGGCATTAACGCGTTTTTTCTTGCGTTTCTTAGGCTCGTCTTCCTCGTCCGTTTCTTCCAAAGCGATGATTTCTTCATCGACTTCGTCAATCGCATACCAAGAACGAAGACCCCATTTATTGTCACCAAGTGGAATGAAACTGCCATCTACATTCAGTTCTGTATAAAATAGAGGCAGCGCTTCTCGGATTTCTCCATTTGATTTTTCCAAATAATTTTGAATTTCATTAACCAGCTCATCGAAGTACATTTCATGGTCACGCCCGCGCAATTCTAAGATGGCACGTGCTACCTCAATCATCGAAAGCTCACTTTTTTCTTGTCCAGCAAATACTTCTAATTCCAAAGTTATTCTCCTTAAGATTACACAGGCATTTAGCCAGGCATTTTTTCGCTACTTTCTATTGTACGATAAATTTGCCGTCTAGTCAAAAAAATTTCACCTAGACCATCCGACTTTTCAACTCCAGCCTTCCTACTATGTTTTTTAACATCTATAAAACAGCTCCTTCCTGTAATTTATAAACATTGACATATTTATCCTCACAAGTCTTCGACTAATCATGGTATAATAGAAAAAACTTTGTTTAATAGAAAGAAGCTTATGCCTCTCCTCCAACGCACCATCAAACTAGCTCTTGCAACATGTCTTGCTGCGGCTCTAGCTGCTTTTTTAGGTTTAAGCAATGCTATATCAGCCGGGATTATTGCTATCCTCAGTGTTTCTGACACCCGCAGAAGCACTATCAAACTAGCCCGTAACCGCCTCTTATCTACTATTTTAGCACTAGCCATCGGGAGCTTATCTTTCATCCTTCTAGGATTTAACCTTTGGAGCTTAGGGATTTATATCCTGCTCTACGTTCCCTTAGCTTATCTCTTTGGCTGGGAAATAGGCATCACCCCCAGCACAGTTTTAGTCACTCATCTGCTGCTGGCCCATTCTGTTTCTTGGTCTCTTTTGGCTAACGAAATGGCTGTCTTCCTCATCGGAACGGGATTCGCTCTCCTAGCTAATTTATATATGGCTTCAAACCGGCAAGATATTGATAACTATCATATTCAAGTTGAAGAGCAACTGAAGAAAATTCTACTGCGTTTTGAATATTTCTTAAAAGCTGGAGACGGTCGAAACGATGCAACTCTAATCAAGGAACTAGATACTATCCTTCAAGAAGCCTTACAACTGGTCTATCTGGACCACTCCAACCACCTCTTTCATCAAACCAACTACCATATTCATTATTTTGAAATGCGGCAGGCGCAAAATCGCATTCTAAAAGACATGGCAGGAAATATCAACAACTGTCAGTTGGCAGCTAGCGAGAGCTTGATTTTAGCACGTCTTTTCTCCAAGACAGCCCAGCAACTTAGTCAAGAAAATCCCGCTCACGAACTAGTTGAAGAAATCGAAGCCTGTTTGGATGTTTTTCGCGAACGCCCACTTCCTAAGACTCGGCAAGAATTTGAAACCCGCGCTACACTTCTGCAACTTTTACTAGACTTGGAGACTTTTATTAAGATCAAGGTAGAATTTTATCAAAATTACCAAAAGGTACAAGCAAATTAGCTCTGCGCCATTTCCAATAAATAATAAAAGGAGTTGAAAAATCTTCAACTCCTTTTTCTCATTCAGTAAAGGCATTCGCTCATTCTTTTAAGTGATAAGAATAACTTGCGACCACGACATCCTCATACCATTTCAAATAGTATTTTAATTTTAAACTCATCTGGTTATGCAAGACATTTTGCCATCTCTTTTTAGGTATAAACTGAGGTACTAGGACTGTTACTGTTCGGCCTTCTTTTTTGGCTCTCTTGGCCACTTTAATCACATACTGAACTGTCGGACTAATGATATTGCGGTAGCTAGTCGTGACTGTCTCAAAGCGAATATCTGGGAAGTAGTCAGCAAATTCCTCGGCGACTTCCGCATCTTTTTCAGCTGTCTCTGCTGTAGAAACATGCATTGCTACGACTTCATCTCCGATACTGCGAGCATAGCTCATCGCTCCTACACTGACTCTGGTAACATTCCCGACCAGGACAATTACTGTATTACCAGTGTAGTTCTGACGCTCAATGTGGTCATGCAATCTCAACTGTCTAGCAACTCTATTATAATGCTGCTTGATAGATAAGAACAGCCAAGTCAAGACGATGATAATAGGAAAGAAAGGCCAAATATCTTGAAGACGGAACAAGAGCAAGATAAGGACAATCCCATAACAAATGATCGCACCAAGGATATTTGCAATCGAATGCTTCAAGAAATTCTTTCCATATTTTTTCTTCCAATGGACAACCATACCGGTCTGGGAGAGAGCAAAGGGCACGAACACACCAATGGTGTACAGGGGAATCAAACGTTCTGTATTTCCCTTAAAGATGAACAAAAGAGCAATGGCACCAAAAGCCAAAGTGAAAATACCATTAGAATAGCTCAGACGATCTCCTTTTTCCATGTACATATGTGGCATGTATTTATTCTTAGCCATATTGTAGGAAAGCATGGGAAAGGCTGAGAAGCCTGTATTGGCTGCCACTGCTAAGATCAAAGCAGTTGACAATTGGAAAACATAGAACAAGATACGACCAAGGGGAGAAGTTCCCAAAATCGCTTGCGCCATCTGAGCTAGGGTCGTTACACCTTTGACAGGCACGATGCCAATCCAATAATTCAAAAAGGTAATGCCCGCAAACATGATTCCTAGGATTAAAGCCATAATTGATAGGGTGGCTGCGGCATTATGGGCTTTGGGTTTCTTGAAAAAGGGAACCGAATTGGAAATAGCTTCCACTCCTGTCAAGGAAGCAGAGCCGCTGGTGAAGGCACGAAGCAGCAAGATCAAACTGACTCCAGCAATCGGACTACCAATCCGCGCAGTTGCGTGATAGTCTAAATTTCCTGTCAGGATTTGCACAAAACCAAAACCAATCAACAATAAGGTGCTGACAATAAAAAGATAGACAGGAATCATCAAGGAAGTGGCCGATTCTTTTAATCCTCGGAGATTCATTAGCATCAACAAGAGAACTAAGAAAATGGAAATATGTAAATTGTAAGGGTGTAAGACGGGAATCGCAGAGGTAATTGCGTCCGCTCCAGAAGCGACCGAAACGGCTACTGTCAACATGTAATCTACCAGCAAGCTTCCACCAGCGATTAAACCTGCCGTAGGAGAGAGGTTTTCTGTCGTCACCATATAAGCTCCTCCTCCTTGAGGATAAGCATGAATAACCTGACGATAGGAAATCGTTAAACTCGCTAACAAAATCAATACGACAATTCCTATGGGAAGCGACCACCAAATGGCACCAACAGAAACAGAAGTCAAGACTAAAACAACCTGCTCTGGTCCATAAGCAATCGAAGATAAAGCGTCACTGGAGAGCATGGCTAAAGCTTGCATCTTAGTCAATAAATGGCCATCTTCTCCCTCTTTTCCAGATTTTAATGGGCGTCCAATAAAAAAGCCTTTTAACTTGGCAAACATAAGTTCCTCCTTTAAAACATGAGCCATTCTACTCTTTTTCAGAAAACATGTCAATACTTTTCCGAAAATAAATTTCAACCTCCTACTTTTTATCCAATAATACATTTAAAGTTTCAAACTCAATCTTCTATAAAATTTTCCAGTTTTTCTGTAGACAACATGCTTGTTTATATAGGAGCATCAAAAAACGAGCTTTATGTAAAACTCGTCTTTGATATATAAATTTCTTAAATCCTAGTGGTTGTTAGTAAAAGAATTCTATCTCATAATAAATAAGATAGTAGTGAATCAAAACGAGGCCTCTATCTTCCGAATACACCAGTCAATCAGCTCTTCCAGTCGCTCAATGGATTCGGTCATATGCAGGTAGCCCATGACTGCCTCAAAACCGGTCGACATACGGTAGGTGACAATGTCCGTATTCTTAGCCTTGGTGTGGCTGTTGGCATTGCGGCCGCGCTTGTAGATATCCTCTTCCTTCTCCGTCAGAATCCCTTCTTCCAGCATGAGAGAGATAAGGTTGGCCTGAGCCTTGGCAGAAACGTACTTAGTCGCTTCCCTGTGCAGCTGATTGGGCTTGGTCAGACCCTGAAAAATCAGGTGCCGCCGGATATACATGGAGTAGACAGCATCCCCCTCAAAAGCGAGGGCAATGCCGTTAATCAGGTTGATATCAGTCACGTGTCCACCTCACTCCGTCCTTAGTATCCAAAAGCTTGATGCCCTGAGCGGCCAATTCATCCCGAATACGGTCTGCAGTCGCAAAGTCCCGATTAGCCCGCGCTGCCTGGCGTTCCTCAATCAAGCGCTCAATGTCCGCATCCAGGACTTCTTCTACAAAGACGATACCAAAAACTTCTAAGAGCTTGGCAAAGGCTGCCTTAACTTCAGCGGTGTAATTGCCAGAGTTGATCCACTTAGCCAGCTCGAAGACAACCGTGATACCATTAGCCGCATTAAAATCTTCGTCCATTGCAGCTGTGAACTTGTCCAGAAAGACCTGAAGCTGAGCAGAGTCTGCCTGACCCGTGAAAGGCTGCTCATAGGTATTCTTCAAATACTTAAGATTGGTCGCTGCATCATGAACAGCTTTTTCTGTGAAATTAATGGGCTTGCGGTAATGCTGGGTAGCAAAGAAGAAACGCAACACCTGACCATCAATGGTCTTGAGGGCATCGTGGACAGTGATAAAATTGCCTAGAGATTTAGACATCTTAACATCGTCGATGTTGACAAAGCCATTGTGCATCCAGTAGTTGGCAAAAGTCTGACCAGTCTTGGCCTCTGACTGAGCAATTTCATTGGTGTGGTGAGGAAACTCTAGGTCTGCCCCGCCACCGTGAATATCAATGGTATCCCCCAAAATCTCCGTCGACATGACCGAACACTCGATATGCCATCCTGGACGACCAGCTCCCCAAGGACTGTCCCAGAAAATCTCGCCCGGCTTGGCCGCCTTCCAGAGAGCAAAGTCCACTGGATTTTCCTTACGAGCAGTCTCCTCATCTGTCCGACCAGAAGCACCCAACTCCAAATCTGCCAAGGTTTTGTTGGCTAATTTGGCATAATCACGAGACTTTTCGACGCGGAAGTAGACATCGCCCTCTGACTCATAGGCGTAGCCTTTGTCAACCAAGTCCTGCACAAAGCGGATGATGTCAGCCATAAACTCCACAACACGCGGATGACGAGTCGCAGGTTTTACACCCAGAGCTGAGACATCCTCACGAAAAGCTGCGATATACTTGTCAGCCACTTCTTTTGGTGTGATGCCTTCTTCCTTGGCCCGATTGATAATCTTATCATCTACATCTGTAAAATTGGAAATATAGTTGACATCAAATCCCCGATACTCAAAATAGCGACGAACCGTGTCAAAAGCTACTGTTGAGCGGGCATTTCCGACATGGATATAGTTATAAACCGTCGGACCGCAGACATACATGCGAACCTTGCCCTCTTCAATGGGCACAAATTCACGTAGGCTGCGGGTCATGGTGTCGTAAATTTTAATCATGCGGTCCACTCCCTTCTCTATTTCTGACTTTTTCGGCTGAAAACCAGCTCTGCAAAAGAGCCAAATTGTCTGAGGCTATCCAGTTGGTAAAAGCGCTGCCCTTCCTCTTGGGTAAAGAGGGGAACCCCCTTTCCTAGGATAAGGGGCGCTATCTGAATAATGAGGTGGTCGAAAAGATCCGCATCCAAGAGCGGTCCTACCAAGGAATTACCACCAATCACAAAGACATTTTTGCCTTTGTCAATCTGGTGAACAAAGTCCACCACATCCCCAGCTACTGGCTGGTAATTGCTGACAGGCAGGTGCCTATCATGCGTAAAGACATAGTTTTCCGTAGCTTGATAAAAACTTTCTACATCTTGCAAATCTTGGATTTCCTCAAAGGTCCGCTTGCCCATGATGGTGATATCCATTTGCCTGTAAAAGTCATCATAGCCTGTATCCTCTACAGAACCAAGCTGATGCAGCCAGTCTATCCTGTGCTGGCTGTCTGCCAAGTAGCCATCCATGGTGATACAGCCGTAAAAATATACTGCCATTCTTGTAGTTACCTTTCTAGTTCCTTTGCTATTGTCAAAGCGATAGTGAAAAAAGTCATGGCATCAGCTGTCCGCTCTTCATGGCGGGCATCCCAGGTTCGGTTATGATGATCCACATAGTCAGCTGTGTAGAAGAATTGATAGACCTTGCTCTTGCGGAATTGACTCCAAGCCATGATAGCTGAAGCTTCCATGTCCACCACTTGAGCCCCAGCAGCTAAGCGACGCTTGACCTTATCAGGCGTTTCCCGATAGAAAGCATCTGTGGTCCAGGACTTGGTGCGGATATGCTCAATATCGTACTTGTCAAAGATAGCTTCAAGCTTAACTAACAGAGACTCGTCATAAGCGACTTCATCACCCGGTGGGGCATAGTGGTAGCTAGTGCCTTCATCTCGCAAAGCAGCAGCCGGCAGGATAATCTTGTCCGCCTCAATTGAGCGATCCAAAACGCCACAAGAACCTAGAATGATGAAATTCTTGAAGCCTCTGGCTGCCAACTCCTCCAGTTGGCCAATCACTGATGGAGCTCCAATAAGCGCAGTCATGACCGCAACTTGATTTCCATCATAATTATATACATACCAAGGGAATTGTCCGTTAAGATTTTTTAAATAGCCTCCTTGATAGACTTTTTCTGACTCAATCAAACGTTGCAGAATTTCTCCGTTAAAGGACAGGATGATAGTTTCACAAATCTCACCCTTGTCCATCATCTGCCTATCTGTCGGTTCAATAACTCCAGCTACATCTTCAAATTCCTCTAATAACATAACTTCTCTTTCTTTAGGACTTCAGCAAAGCCCCTTTCATCTTTTCCATTGAGCTACAGTTTGCCAAATTATTCCTTGACAAGACCTCCGTAAGATGTCTTGTTACTGTTCAAAACAAGTCTTTCTTAGAGCTCCGACGAATGGTGGCTGGCTTCACGGGCATGCTCCAGCTTATCCAAATAATATTCTCGCTGTTCTTCCACCTCGTGGATGGTTGGCTCATCTTTCTGACCATGAACACGCACGATCTTAGCCGGGATTCCAACTACGGTCACATCACTAGGTACATCTGCCACAACAACTGCTCCAGCTCCAACTTTGGCATTTTCACCAATTTCAACTGGGCCAATGACTTGAGCATGAGCAGAGACCAAGGCGCCCCGACGCACAGTCGGATGCCGTTTCCCTGTATCCTTACCAGTTCCGCCTAAGGTCACTCCGTGATACAGGAGCGCACCCTTTTCCACGATGGCCGTTTCACCGATAACCAATCCACCACCATGGTCAATGAAAACACCTGACTCAATCTGAGCACCTGGATGAATCTCAATCTGAGTCCAAAAGCGCCAAAATTGGCTGTGCATGCGTGCCAGTAGCTTAAAGCCTCTCTTCCAGAGGAAATGAGAAAGACGGTGGGCTGCCAAGGCCTTGACACCTGGATAAGTCAGGATGACCTCCAGCGAAGTACGAGCAGCTGGATCATTTTCTTTTACAATCTCAATGGCTTCTTTCCACCAGCCCATCTTCTTCTCCTTTCATTAGGTAAAATAAGGGAGCAGGCCCTACACAAAGAAACTTTGTAAGGTAATTGAGCCTGATCACTCCCTTTTCATTATTCTTCCGATTTAGTTTTAGGAGCTTCTTCATGTTTCTTATGAAAATGCCCTTTTTCCTGATGTTTATCGTGGTCTCTCTTTGGCTTGTCTGGCTTAGGCGGACGTGGCAAGAGAGCTTTCATAGACGCATCTACGCGGCCTTTTTCATCAATCTTAATGACCTTAACATCAACAAAATCACCAATTTGTACCAAGTCTTCGACATTGTTGGTTCGAGTCCAAGCCATTTCAGAGATGTGAACGAGGGCATCGGTCTTGTCAAAGAGGTTGACAAAGGCACCGAATTTCTCAATCCGAACAACCTTGGCATGGTAAACTTCATCCACTTTAGCTTCACGAACCAAACCAGCAATGATTTCTTTGGCACGGTTAATAGCCGCTTGGTCGCTAGAGTAGATGGATACATTTCCTTCTTCGTCAATATCAATTTTAACACCAGTCTCAGCGATAATCTTGTCAATGGTTTCGCCACCTTTACCGATGACAATTTTAATCTTGTCCACATCAATCTTGATAGTGTCGATTTTCGGAGCAGTTGGAGCCAACTCAGGACGTGGAGCTGGAATGGTTGCTTCAATGACATCAAGGATTTCAAAGCGAGCTTTCTTGGCTTGTGCAAGAGCTTCTGTCAGGATTTCCGCTGTAATTCCTTCAATCTTGATATCCATCTGCAAGGCTGTAATCCCTTCGCGAGTACCAGCCACCTTAAAGTCCATATCGCCAAAGTGGTCTTCCAAACCTTGAATGTCCGTCAAAACTGTGTAGTTGCTGCCATCTGAAATCAAGCCCATAGCAATTCCGGCAACTGGCGCCTTAATCGGCACACCGCCGGCCATAAGAGCAAGAGTGCCCGCACAGATAGAGGCTTGAGAAGAAGAACCATTTGATTCCAAGACTTCTGCTACCAGACGGATCGCGTAAGGAAACTCTTCCAAGCTAGGCAAGACTTGCTCCAAGGCACGTTCCCCAAGAGCACCGTGTCCAATTTCACGACGGCCTGGCGCACCGTAACGGCCTGTCTCACCGACAGAATATTGCGGGAAGTTATAGTGGTGCATGAAGCGTTTCTTGTATTCCGGATCCAAACCGTCCACAATCTGCGTTTCGCCCATTGGTGCCAAGGTCAGAACAGACAAGGCTTGGGTTTGCCCGCGGGTAAAGAGACCAGAACCATGCACGCGCGGCAGGTAATCCACTTCCGCATCCAGCGGACGGATTTCATCAACCTTACGACCGTCAGGACGGATCTTATCTTCGGTAATCAAACGGCGCACTTCCGCGTGCTCCATTTGCTCCAAGATTTCAGCCACATCACGCATGATACGGTCGAATTCCTCGTGGTCTGCATATTTCTCTTCATAAACTGCTGTGACTTGATCTTTGACAGCCTGGGTTGCGGCTTCGCGCGCCAGCTTTTCTTCTACCTGAACAGCCTTTTGCAAGTCGCTGTTGTAAGCTGCGACAATCTCTGCCTGCAGCTCTTCATCAACATGCAGCAATTCTACTTCCGCTTTTTCCTTGCCGACTGCCGCAACGATTTCTTCTTGGAAGGCAATCAATTCTTTGACCGCTTCGTGCCCTTTGAGAAGAGCTTCCAGCATGATATCTTCAGACAGCTCCTTAGCTCCAGACTCTACCATGTTGATAGCTTCTTTGGTACCAGCCACTGTCAGTTCCAAAAGTGAAACTTCTTTTTGTTCCTTGCTAGGGTTAATGATGAATTCACCGTCTACATAGCCGACCTGAACTCCTGCGATAGGGCCATTAAAAGGAATATCTGAGATAGAAAGAGCCAAAGAGCTACCGAACATCGCTGCCATTTGAGGTGAAGCATCTTCGTCATAAGAAAGAACAGTATTGATAACCTGAACTTCATTACGGAAACCTTCCGCAAACATTGGGCGAATCGGACGGTCAATCAAACGAGCCGTCAAAGTCGCATCTGTTGACGGACGGCCTTCCCGTTTCATAAAACCGCCAGGGTATTTCCCAGCCGCATACATTTTTTCCTCATAGTTGACCTGCAATGGGAAAAAGTCACCCGTAGCCATCTTTTTAGACATGGTTGCCGCAGTTAAAACGGTACTTTCTCCATATCGAACAACAGCGCTGCCATTTGCCTGCTTTGCAACCTGACCGGTTTCAACTATCAGCTCACGGCCTGCAAAAATAGTTTTAAAAACTTGTTTTGTCATAAAGACTCCTTGCCGAGCACATGCTCAAATTTTTTCATACGCCTTGGCTACAAAGATCAAGATATTAAGCCCTTAAGCAATTCATAGGACGTGTTCAGTTAGCACTTTGACTTTAATATCATGGCCTTAGTAGCTTCTTATATCCTCATCTTTGTATCAAGCACGTATAAACCCTATTTTACCACAATTTCAGCTAAAAGAAAAAGGATGCAAATGGCTTTTTTCTATAAAAGTGTCGAAAATATATTTTTCTTTTTTATAAGCAGACTGCTAAAATCATATTCCCCTAATTTTTTTCTACAAGCAAACCATTCTGAAGGATTTTTTGCTATACTGAATATAGCTATTTAATCAAAAGGAGTAAACTATGGAACAAAAACATCGTTCTGAATTTCCAGAAAATGAACTCTGGGACCTAACGGCCCTTTACCAAGACCAAGAGGACTTCCTGCGAGCCATCGAAAAGGCCAGAGAGGACATCCAGAAATTCGTCCGTGATTACCAAGGCAAGCTCAGCACTTTCGAAGATTTTGAACGGGCATTTGCTGAGTTAGAGCAGATTTATATCCAAATCAGCCACATCGGCAACTACGGTTTTATGCCACAGACCACTGACTATGGTGACGAGAGCTTTGCGCAGATTGCCCAAGCAGCCATGGAGTTTGAGACCGAGGCCAATGTCGCACTCAGCTTCTTTGACGACGCCCTGGTCGGTGCAGACGAGGCTGTCTTAGAAAAACTAGGTCAAGAGCCCCATCTGACCTCAGCCATTCGCCAAGCTAAAATCAAAAAAGCCCACTATCTGGGAGCGGATGTCGAAAAAGCCTTGACCAATCTAGGCGAAGTCTTTTACAGCCCACAGGATATTTACACCAAGATGCGGGCCGGCGACTTTGCCATGGCTGACTTCGAAGTAGACGGCAAAGTTTACAAAAACAGCT
>ERZ773013.1878-NODE-1878-length-11986-cov-38.886263_pt1 | contig 11986 bp, 8 predicted proteins | sample MGYA00511670_ERZ773013 | MGnify/ENA primary metagenome ERZ773013 (study PRJEB29015, sample SAMEA2738120) | human oral metagenome | biome: human oral; feature: human-associated habitat; material: saliva | place: China | collected 2257 ...
GATTTCCGCAGCTACATCGACACGCAATACAAAGCGGACGAACACTACCGCAACGTATCCGCATGGCGCAAATCAGCCTTGATCAACATCGCCAACATGGGCTTCTTCTCATCCGACCGCTCCATCGCCGACTACTGTCGCGATATTTGGTATATCAAACCATTGAGCGAAAAAGAACTACCCGGCAAAAATTAAGCGTTGAGCAGATAGCGAAAGCCGATACATCGGAAAGGTGTATCGGCTTTTTTCAGGTGTTATAATCTGTTTCAATAATTATATTTATGGTTGGTTACGTTTATGTCCCAAACTCACAACGAAAATTCCCGCGTCAAGATTCCCGCCATTTTGCACCTAATGCGTTTGGGCTATGATTACCTCTCGCTCAAAAATGCAAATTGGGACAAATCAACCAATATTTTTCCTGAAATTTTCATAGAAAGCCTCTGCCGCATCAATCCCGATTTATCGCCGGACGATGCACGCCGTTTGCTGACTGACATTACTATTGAGTTAGACAACGAAGACTTGGGGCAAAAATTTTACGAACGCCTCACCAATCAATCCGGCGGCAAGAAACTAATAGACTTTCAAAATTTTGATAACAACAGCTTCCACGTCGTAACTGAATTGCCCTGCATCAACGGCGATGAAGAATTCCGCCCTGACATTACCCTGCTGGTAAACGGTATGCCTTTGATCTTTATCGAAGTCAAAAAGCCCAACAACAAAGGCGGCATCGGTGAAGAGCGGGAGCGCATGGGCAAACGTGCGAAAAATCCCAAATTCCGCCGTTTCATCAACATCACCCAATTCATGATTTTTTCCAACAACATGGAATACGATGACGGCGCAACCGAGCCGGTGCAGGGTGCGTTTTATGCCTCGTCTGCTTATGGCAAGCCCATGTTTAACTATTTCCGCGAAGAGCATAAATTAAACCTTGCCGAATTATTGAACACACTTTCAGACGGCCTTGAAAATACAGTACTGCAGGATAATAATTTATCTGTTATCAAACACAGTCCCGAATTTGCCAGCAATAAATCGCCCGAAACGCCAACCAACCGCATCCTGACATCGCTGCTTTGCCGTAATCGTCTTGCCTTTATCCTGCAGCATGGGCTGACTTACGTCAGAAGCAACCAAAGCATGATACAAAAACACATCATGCGCTATCCGCAGCTATTTGCTACTCTTGCCATTGAAAAACATCTGACAGATGGCGGCAAAAAAGGCGTGATTTGGCATACCCAAGGCTCGGGCAAAACCGCGCTTGCCTATTACAATACCCGCTATTTGACGCACTATTACGCCAAACAAGGTATCGTGCCTAAATTCTATTTCATCGTGGACAGGCTCGATTTATTGAAACAGGCGCAGCGCGAATTTACCGCCCGCGACTTAATCGTCCATACCATCGACAGCCGCGAAGCCTTCGCTGCCGACATCAAATCCGCCCAAACCCTGCACAACCATTCAGGCAAACCGGAAATCACCGTCGTCAACATCCAAAAATTCAAAGACGATCCCGATGTCGTCGCCCGTAACGACTACGACCTTGCCATCCAGCGCGTTTATTTTCTTGACGAAGTACACCGCAGCTATAACCCCAAAGGCTCGTTTCTTGCCAACCTCAACCAATCCGACGTAAACGCCGTCAAAATCGGGCTGACCGGCACGCCGCTTATCGGCGTAACCGCAGGCAACGTCAACACCCGAGAGCTTTTCGGCGACTACATCCACAAATACTATTACAACGCCTCCATTGCCGACGGCTACACCCTGCGCCTGATTCGCGAGGCCATCAGCAGCCAATACAAAGCTGAATTGCAGGCTGCATTGGCACAGCTTGAAATCGAAAAAGGCAGCTTTGACCGCAAAGAAATCTACGCCCATCCGCATTTCGTCCGTCCGATGCTTGATTATATCCTTGACGACTTTGCCAAAATCAGAAAAACCAACCAAGACGACAGCCTCGGCGCCATGGTTGTTTGCGACAGCTCGGAGCAGGCTCACCAGCTTTTTGAGCATTTTCAGACGGCCTCAAACCACAATCTGACCGCCGCGTTGATATTGCACGATATCGGCACCAAAGACGAACGCGACCAATGGGTTAAAGATTTCAAAGCAGGCAAAATCGATATCCTGTTTGTGTACAACATGCTTTTGACCGGCTTTGATGCGCCGCGCCTGAAAAAGCTTTACTTAGGCAGATTAATCAAAGCCCATAACCTTTTACAAACCCTGACCCGCGTCAACCGAACCTACAAATCTTACCGTTACGGCTATGTCGTCGATTTTGCTGACATCCAAAGTGAATTTGATAAAACTAACCGTGCCTATTGGGACGAGCTTTCTAACGAATTGGGCGATGAAATAGGCAGCTACAGCCAGCTTTTCAAAACCGCCGAAGAAATCGAACAGGAAATTGCAGGCATTAAAGATACCCTGTTTGAATTCGATAGAGAAAACGCCGAAGTATTTCGTCATCAAATCGAACAAATAGCAGATAAAAAACAGCTGCTCGCCCTAAAAAAAGCCCTGCAAACAGCCAGAGAACTGTATAACGTCCTGCGTCTGCAAGGTAGCCACGAGTTTCTTGAGCATCTAGATTTTGGCAAACTCAACCTCTTGTATCGCGAAACGACTGCCCGTTTGGATACCTTAAACCTTGCTGAAAAACTGCAACAAGGCGACACCACCCACTTGCTCAATGAAGCATTGGAAGACGTTTACTTCCAATTCGTCAAAATCAGCGAAGCCGAGCTCAAGCTTGCCGATGATTTAAAAGACATCATGCGCAAAGTACGCGAAGGGCTGGCGGGCAACTTCGACCAAGACGACCCCGAATACATCAGCCTGCGCGAAGAGCTGGAACGCATCTTCAAGAAAAAGAACCTCGCCGAAGTCGGGCAGGAAGAAATGCAGGCAAACATCGCTACGCTCGATACTGTCTATGTCAAAATCAAAGAGCTGAACCGCAAAAACGACCTTTTGCGCCACAAATACGGCGGCGACGCCAAATACGCCCGCATCCACAAACGCTTGCTGGAGAATCCCGCCCTATACGGCGACAAACTCAAAGTCTTCAACGCGCTAAACGGCGTAAAAGCCGATGCCGACCAAAAAGTACTGGATATGGAGCAGATTTTGGACAACCAGAATTACTTTGAAAAACAAATGCAGGGCATCGTATTAAAACGCTTTAGAACGGAACAGCAATTCCCCGTTCAGCCCGCAGACATTCAAGTCATCAACCGCTTGCTGGTACGGGAATATTTAAAAGAAAGCGGGCGGATGTGAGGAATTGGTTTCAGGTAGCCTTTACGGGGCGTATTACATACGTTCAGAACGAATAATAAAAAGTGCGGTCGGATTTTGAAATGTTTTTTCAGACGGCCTTTGAAGAGTTTCGAGAGATGAAATTAAAATGAAAGATGTAACCAAACTAGGAAATATTGCAGATATTTATGATGGCCCACATGCAACACCAAAAAAAATAGAAAACGGAAAATATTTTCTAAGTATCTCCAGCTTGGACAATGGAAGTCTTGATTTATCTAAATCAGCGTTTATTAGTGATAAAGACTTTATAAAATGGACTAAACGTGTTCAGCCACAAAAAGGCGATTTATTGTTCTCTTATGAAACAAGATTAGGAGAAGCAGCCTTGATGCCTGATAACTTACAAGCCTGCTTAGGACGAAGAATGGGGTTATTGCGCCCCAAGAAAGATAAAGTTATTCCTCAATACCTCTTATTCGCTTACTTATCACCAGAGTTCCAGAAAGTTATAAGAAAAAATACAATTAAAGGAGCTACGGTTGATCGTATTGCATTAAATGAATTAGGTAATTTTCCTATATATATTCCCGATCTAAAAACCCAACAATCCATCGCCGCTGTCCTATCCGCTTTGGACAAAAAAATCGCCCTGAACAAACAAATCAACGCGCACTTGGAAGAGATGGCGAAAACACTGTACGACTACTGGTTTGTGCAGTTTGACTTCCCCGACGCCAACGGCAAACCCTACAAATCCTCAGGCGGCGACATGGTGTTTGACGAAACCTTAAAACGGGAAATTCCGAAGGGGTGGAAGCCCTTTAAATTATCAGAACTAGTAACTCTTTCTACAGGCAAGGAAGATGCAAACTTTGCAACAGAACAAGGGATATATCCTTTTTTTACTTGTTCTGAGAAGATTTTAAAGTGTGATGTATATTCATTTGATACACAGGCAATTTTATTAGCTGGAAACGGGACTTTTTCCGTAAAAAGATTTACAGGTAGATTTAATGCTTATCAGCGAACCTATGTATTAGAGCCTAAAAGTAAAAATTTATATCCTATAGTTTACTTCGTCATTATAGATAATGTTATTAAATTTACATCTGGTTCTCGCGGTTCAATTATTAAATTTATCACTAGGGGAGATATTGAGAATATAGATGTAGTCTTGCCTAATGATATTGAAAATATGAGATTTTCAGAAGTTTTACATACATATCTGTTGCAGGCTGAGTTATTAGAAAAACAAAACCACCACTTAACCCAACTACGCGATTTCCTACTGCCTATGCTGATGAACGGGCAGGTATCCGTGGCGGAATAAGCCAAATTCAAGAATCAGACCTACAAAATAAAACAAACGAGATAAAAAATGACCGAACAACACTTTACCGAACAAACCAAAGCCCTAATCGACAGTTTAAAAACCATCTGTGCCAACTATGGTTTGGGCAATGACGGCAACGAGTTCAAAATCATCAGTCAGGCGTTTTTGTATAAATTCTTAAACGATAAATACGATTTTGAAGTGAAACAAATTCGCAAAGAAAACCCTGACGAGGCGATCGAGTTCGTCAATATGGATATTGAGGGAAAAACGGCGGTTTTGAAGCCTGAGCACTCCATCAAATATTTATCAGAACGACAAAACGGCGCGGACTTTGCCAAACTCTTTGACGATACGCTCACTGATATCGCCGCACATAATGCGGAGTTGTTTTCTGTGAAAACCGAAGGTGGAGCAAAAATCGTGTTGTTCGAGCGTATCAGTCAGTACATTACTGACGAAGGTCGCCGCGACGATTTTTGCCGTGCGCTGATTTCCAAACTGGCGGGTTTCAGCTTCGAGGTGATTTTTGCGCAAAAATTCGATTTTTTCGCCACGATTTTTGAATATCTGATTAAAGACTACAACAGCAATTCGGGCGGCAAATACGCCGAATACTACACGCCGCACGCGGTGGCGCGGATTATGGCGGATATTTTGGTGCCGGAGGAAGTGCGCGGGCAAATCCGCAGCGTGGACGTTTACGACCCGTCGGCTGGTTCGGGAACGCTGTTGATGAATGTCGCCCATGCCATCGGCGAAGACAAATGTATGATTTATACGCAGGATATTTCGCAGAAATCGTCCAATCTTTTACGGCTGAATCTGATTTTAAACAATTTGGTGCATTCGCTGAATAATGTGGTTCAGGGCAATACGATTTTGTCGCCGTATCACAAAGACGCTTCAGGCCGTCTGAAAAAATTTGATTTCATTGTTTCCAATCCGCCGTTTAAATTGGATTTCAGTGATTTCCGTGACCAGCTGGAAAGCGATGAAAACCGTGAACGCTTTTTTGCCGGTATCCCGAAAATTAAGGCGAAGGATAAGGATAAAATGGAAATTTATCAGCTTTTTATCCAGCATATCCTGTTTAGCCTGAAAGAAAACGGAAAAGCGGCTATTGTGTTGCCGACGGGCTTTATCACTGCCCAATCGGGCATCGATAAAAAAATCCGCGAATATTTGGTGGAAAACAAAATGCTCGCCGGCGTGGTGTCCATGCCTTCCAATATTTTCGCTACGACGGGAACGAACGTTTCCATCCTGTTTATCGACAAAACCAATAAAGATAAAGTGGTATTAATCGATGCATCGGGCTTGGGCGAAAAAATCAAAGACGGCAAAAACCAAAAAACCGTACTTTCCCGCGAAGAAGAACAAAAAATCTGCAATACCTTCACGCACAAACAGGCTGTGGAAGATTTCAGCGTGGTGGTCGGCTACGATGAAATCAAAGCCAAGAATTACAGCTTGTCAGCAGGTCAATATTTTGAAGTAAAAATTGATTATGTGGATATTTCCGCCGATGAATTTGAGCAGAAAATGGCGGAATTTTCGGCGGATTTGGACAAACTCTTCACCGAATCTGCGGAATTGGAAAAACAGATTAAAGATAGATTGGCAATGTTGAAATTCAATTCATAAATACTGACAAATCAAACTGGCCAAACTTAAAGGCCGTCTGAAAATTTTCAGACGGCCTTTTATTTCATTTGCTTTGAGAATCAATCAAGCAAGATTATTTTTCAGCTTCTTCAAAGCCGACGACTTCGAGGCCGAAGCCGGTAAGGCCGGTAAAGGATGAAGGTTGGCCGAGGACGCGCAGTTTTTTGACGTTGAGGCCGGCGAGGATTTGTGCGCCTATGCCGTAGCTTTTGCTGTCCCATTTGTAGGCTTGGTTGGCGCCTTTGGGTAGGGTGCGGTCGAGCAGGGTGGCGCCATCTTCGGTACGGTGTAGGAGGATGACTACGCCGCTTTCGGCTTGTTGGATGCGCTCAAGGGCTTTGGGCAGCGACCATGAGTGGCGCGGGTTGGCTTGGATGAAGTCCATGACGCTGAAGGGTTCGTGGACGCGGACGAGGGTTTCTTCGTCGGCGGTTGGTGTACCTTTGACGAGGGCGAGGTGGGTTTCGCCGGAGAGTTTGTCGACGTAAACGTGTTGTTGGAACTCGCCCCACGGGGTTTGTACGGGTGCGTTGCCCATGTCTTCGAGCAGGCTTTCGGTACGGCTGCGGTATTCGATGAGGTCGGTAATGGTGCCGATTTTGAGATTGTGTTCTTCGGCGAATTTCATCAGTTCGGGCATGCGCGCCATGGTGCCGTCGTCGTTGATGATTTCGCAGATGACGGCGGCGGGAATCAGGCCGTTCATTTGTGCCAGGTCAACGCCGGCTTCTGTGTGTCCTGCGCGGACGAGTACGCCGCCTTTTTGGGCGCGCAGTGGGAAAATGTGGCCGGGTTGGACGATGTCTTCTGGTTTGGCGGATGGGGAAACGGCGGTTTGAATGGTCAGGGCGCGGTCGGCGGCGGAAATGCCGGTGGTAATGCCGTGGGCGGCTTCGATGGAGACGGTAAAGTTGGTGCCGTATTGCGCGCCGTTTTTCTGGGTCATCATGGGCAGGCCGAGTTTTTCGACCATTTCGCCGTTCATCGGCAGGCAGACCAAGCCGCGTGCGTTTTTGATCATGAAGTTGATGGCTTCGGGGGTAACGAATTGGGCGGCCATCAGCAAGTCGCCTTCGTTTTCGCGGTCTTCGGCATCGGTGATGATGACCATTTTGCCGGCTTTGATGTCTGCTAGGATTTCGGGGATGGTGGAGATGTGGGACATGGTATTTCTTTCTTGGCTGATGGTGGGGGCGTGGCGGTCTTGATGGTCTTGATCCAGCCACATGTCAGGCATATTGGCTGCCTGCTCGATTTTTCGGGCTTTTTTCTCGCCGAAAGATTTGTTTTTCAGTAGGGCGGACAGCTCGCCTTGGTTGATGGCGATGGCTTGTGCAAACTTGGTCTGCTGGCCGTTGTGGTGTTGTGTTATCCATTGCCGCAGGTTGTGGCGGCGCAGGTCGGTGGTGTTCATGATGAGATGAAATTGAATTGTGTGTAATGAATTGTAGTCTTGTCTTTACCAAAAGGCAAATTTTGTTTGTTGAGATTTTGTTATTACTTTTTGGTAATAAGTTCTAATGTTTCAGACGGCCTGGGTAGGGCTTGAAATTGACGGTTTTGGGAGAATATGGGGAATGTTTTGATGATTATTTTAACGGGGGATGTTTGAAATGAAAATGTTTGGGCGCGGATTGGTCGTGCTGGTGTTGTGTGCGCTGACAGCTGTAAGCGGCTGGTTTTATGCCCGGCATGGTCAGAACGAAGAACATCAGGTTTTGTCCCGTGAGGGGGTTTTGATGCAGATTAAGCAGATGAACCGCTTGGAAAGTACGGCATTTTATATCGATACGATTATCCGTACGGAGAAAAAAGGGGATTGGCGCAGGCTGTGGCAGGATTCGCAAAGCGGTATTTTTATTGTGCGCGGTAAGGTGTTGGCCGGTTTGGATTTGGATAAGTTAGGCGCAGACAATGTCAATATTGTGGACGACAAAGTATTGATCAGCCTGCCGGCGGTGGAAATTTTGAGCGTGGATTTGGAAAATATCGAAGTGTACGATATTCAGACCGGCTCGTTTAATTTGCTGCCTATGGATAAGTCGGTATTTAAGACGGTGCAGGAAGAGGCGAAACGGCAGGTATTGCAAAGCGCGTGCAAGGCTGAGATTTTGGAACATGCCAACCGTCAGGCGCAAACGCAGTTGGAAAACCTGTTTGCATTGACGCAGACAAAAGTATCGGTGTATCCGGCTGCGGTAGGGAAATGCGGTTAATATGCGTTATCTTGACCGATTGATTGAACATTGTATACAAGCAAAAAAGCTTGTACCTGACCGTACCTTTGAATTTACAACGTTGGAACAATTGCCCAGTCATGGATGCTTTATTTATGTTATTCAACAGATTGAAGGCGACATTAATACAACTTTTCAGCAATTTCAAAATTTTCGCTTACTTAAAACACATGCCTGCGCAAAATTAAATCGCCCAAGTCAGGTTCTATACGTAGGGTCTTCACGCCACAGTATTCGGAATAGATTGGCACAGCATTTGGGCTTCGGGCATAAAAGTACCTATGCATTGCATTTAAATCAATGGTATCAAGGCCAATATAAAATAACGATTCATCAATATGCCGATACACTTCCCGCTGATGTGCTGCAATTGATTGAAGACGATCTTGCTGATCAATTACAGCCGGCATTTGGTAAATCAGGTGCCAACAATAAATAGCACGCATATGAGTGTAGAACATGTAATAGCAAAGATTGACAGGGTTTGGCTCAATTGTTATTTTGCCGCTATTCTCCCATTTTGCTGTATTGTTCATGCCAATAGATTGCTTGAAAAGATAAGGCCGTCTGAAAAATTTTCAGACGGCCTTTGTTTCATCAAGCCATTATCCACGTTGTAAAACGGCGGTATTGATGTATTTTTGAATACCGGTGGCAATGGCTTGGGCGCATTGTTGGCGGAAGGATTCGCTGCCGAGCAGCCGCTCTTCGGTAGGGTTGGAGAGGAAGGCGGTTTCCACCAAAATGGACGGAACATCCGGCGCGCGGAGGACGGCGAAGTTGGCTTCGTCAACGCGGCCTTTGTGCAACTGGTTGAGTTTGCCCAATTCGGTCAAGACGGAATGGCCGAGCTTGCGGCTGTCGCGCAGGGTCGCGGTTTGGGTCATGTCTAAAATGGCATTGTCGACGTTGCGGTTGCCGCTGGTTTGTACGCCGCCGATGGCATCGGCGTTGTTTTGAGTTTGGGCAAGGAATTTTGCCGCCGAGCTGGTCGCACCTTTGGTATTGAGCATGTACACGCCGGTACCGCGAGCGGACGGGCTGGTAAAGGCATCGGCGTGGATGGATACGAATACGTCGGCATTGCGCGCACGGCCTTTGGCAACGCGTACGCCCAATGGGATAAAGATGTCTTCGTTGCGCGTCATGAATACGTTGTAACCCAAGGCTTCGAGGCGTTTTTTGGTTTCGCGTGCGATGGAGAGTACGACGTTTTTTTCTTTGAGGCCGCTCGGGCCGATTGCGCCGGGGTCTTCGCCGCCATGGCCGGGATCGATCATAATCACAGGACGGCGGTTGCCGCCACTGCCGCGATTGCTTTTAGGGGCAGGGGTGTCGTATGCGATAGTGGTATTTTGACGTTGTTTGGGGATATTGCCGTTGAGCAACGCCATCATCGGGTCGTTGGCATCTGCGCCGTGCGGATAGAGGTCGATAACCAAGCGGTTTCTGAAGTTGCCGACGGGTGCGAGTGCGAAGACTTGCGGATGGGTACTTTGTTTGAGGTCGATGACGATACGCACGGTGTTGGGCGTATTTTGACCGGCGCGAATGCTGCGGATAAAAGGGTCGTTAGACAGCACTTTGCTGGAAATGCCTTGCAGGACGCTGTTGATTTCCGCACCTTGAATATCCACGACCAACCGGCTGGGGTTGTCCAACATAAAATGTTGGTATTTCATCGAGTGGTTGCTCTCAAGGGTGACGCGTGTGTAGGCGTGCGCCGGCCAAATGCGGACGGCAAGGAATTGCGCAGGAGAGGCCGGTTTGGCCAATACGGCACCAACGGGCGTGAGGGTGAGAAATAGTCCTGTGCCTTGACGGAGAATGTGTCTTCTAGTTAATTTGACCATGATTCTAAACTTTTTCGGCCTTGGTTTGTGTGGGCGGAAAAGGTGCAGGTTCTGCCCTTATCGGTGTACGTTAATGTAATGGTAATGTCTGCCGGAGGCGTGAATTCCCCGCCTTGCTGCGGCCATTCGATGAGGCAGACGCTGTCGGGCGCAAACAATTCGTCCAAACCGGCATCTTCCCATTCCTCGGGCATGGTAAAGCGGTAGAGGTCGAAATGGTGGAGGGTGAATGTATCCAGCGGATAAGATTCGACAATGGTGTAAGTCGGGCTTTTGACTGCGCCCGTATGCCCAAGTCCGCGCAAAATCCCGCGTGTCAGCGTGGTTTTGCCTGCACCCAGCCCGCCTTCAAGATAGATGGTCAGCGGAGCGGAAAGTCGCTTGCTCCATTCTTCACCCAGTTTCAGGGTTGCTTCTTCATCGGGCAGAAAACGGGTGTACAGTCCGTTTGAGTGCATGGGAATAGGCCTTGTCGTTCAAAAGGCTTAATTATGATGGAATTGGCGGCGTTTGCAAACCTGATAGACGATAAAGTTAGATAAAGATAGTGTTGAGGCCGTCTGAAAACGGAATTCAGACGGCCTTTAATGTTAAAATGAAAATATCCCTCACAAAATTGCGAGACAGCTTATGCCTTTATCCATAGACGAACAATTATTGCCGCACCGCAATGCCATCGACAGCATCGATGCGGAAATCCTCCGTTTGCTCAACGAGCGCGCCGGTCATGCGCATGCTATCGGCGAATTGAAAGGGACAGGCGCGGTGTACCGTCCTGAGCGGGAAGTGGCCGTTTTGCGTCGGATTCAGGATTTGAACCACGGCCCTTTGCCTGATGAATCGGTTACTCGGCTGTTTCGCGAGATTATGAGCGAGTGTTTGGCGGTAGAACGTCCGCTGACGATTGCCTATTTGGGCCCGATGGGAACATTCACCCAACAAGCCGCCATCAAACATTTCGGCCACGCCGCACACACCATGGCGTGTACCACCATCGACAACTGCTTCAAACAAGTTGAAACGCGCCAAGCCGATTATTTGGTGGCACCGGTAGAAAATTCGACCGAAGGCTCGGTGGGGCGCACTTTGGACTTGTTAGCAGTAACTGCATTGAAAGCCTGCGGCGAAGTGGTTGTCCGTATTCATCATAATCTGCTGCGTAAAGACAGCCACGAAATCGGCGGCATTACCAAAGTTTTTGCCCATGCCCAAGCCTTGGCGCAATGCAACGACTGGCTCGGCCGCAACCTGCCCAATGCCGAGCGTATCGCCGTAGCCAGCAATGCCGAAGCAGCGCGTTTGGTTGCCGAATCTGACAGCCCGAATGTGGCCGCCATTGCCGGACGTATTGCCGCGGAAATTTATCAGTTGAGTTTTGCTGCCGAGTGTATCGAAGACGAACCAAACAACACCACGCGCTTCTTGGTGATGGGCCATCAAGAAACCGGCCGCAGCGGCAACGACAAAACCTCTTTGGTCGTATCTGCGCCCAACCGTGCCGGTGCCGTTACTTCTTTGTTGCAACCCTTCACCGAGTTGGGCATTTCCATGACCAAATTTGAAAGTCGCCCAAGCAAATCGGTTTTGTGGGAATACCTGTTCTTCATCGA
>ERZ773013.1880-NODE-1880-length-11967-cov-4.189305_pt1 | contig 11967 bp, 11 predicted proteins | sample MGYA00511670_ERZ773013 | MGnify/ENA primary metagenome ERZ773013 (study PRJEB29015, sample SAMEA2738120) | human oral metagenome | biome: human oral; feature: human-associated habitat; material: saliva | place: China | collected 2257 ...
TGGGAAAGGGCGACTGATAGTTATGGGATACGCCTGTTAGTGGTAAAACGCTCCACAAGATACCAACAAACATTCCGTGAAATACCAACGCTCACCCACGAAATTGGTTGCGAACATTCCGCCAGGCGTAGGGGACCGATTCATCGTGCCCGTATCCTGACATAATCAAATGCACATATCCATTTCACCACACACGTGTTTTCACATTATTGAATATATACATTCATTTCATCGAATACACATTTCCGTTCCCTATTTCGTGGGTACATTCATATATGCGGGCACGATAAATCGGCCCCTACGGCTGCGAACGGTTTGCCATTACGCTGCGAACGGATTGCCAAAACGTTGCGAACGGATTGTTAATAATGCAACGTCCGCCCACGAAATGCGTGGCGAACATTACGTGAATGTATTCTGAACGGATTGCGAATGCGTTGCGAATACGTATACGCGGGCACGATAAATCGGACCCCTACGGCTGCGAACGGTTTGCCAAAATGCTGCTGACGGATTGCGATAACGTTGCGAACACCAACGAAATACACACAAAACACTCCGCAAAATACCAACAAACATTCCGTGAAATGCCAACGAACAATCCGTGAAATGCGCAACGAACACTCCGCAAGATACCAACAAACATTCCGTGAAATACCAAGCGCTTAACCTCGGTTAGGCGCTTTTTTTATGCCACGATTAGACTTACGCAAGCACATATATCCTACAATTCCACCCATGATGGATGCTGCAAAAATGCCTATCTTAGACTGTATGGCATGTTCGGGCGATGTAAAAGCAAGCATCGTTACAAACATAGACATGGTGAAACCTATGCCTGCAAGAAAACCCAACCCAATAATGCTGCGCCAAGTTATGCCACGCGAACGCTTACCAATACCCAAACGCTCGCATATCCACACAGCAAAGACTATTCCCACTGGCTTACCAACAAGCAAACCGGTCATAACTCCAATGGCAACTCCATTGGAAAACAACATGCCAAAATCTAAATCAACAAACGAAACGCCAGCATTGGCAAGCGCAAAGATGGGCATCACCACAAATGCAACAAAGGGATGAAGCCCATGTTCGAGCCGTTGAAGTGGCGGAGTGGCCTTTGCCGACTCGACTTGTACGCGTGCCAATATCTCCACTTGTTCGGGTTCGAGGGTTCGCACATCATTGGACGCAGCGTTTTCAAACTGTCGCGTAAGCTTCTTAATGCGTGCTAGGAATGCTGCTTCGGGTATACGAGCATCGGCAGGTATAACCATAGCCGCCAAAACTGCTGATATTGTGGCATGAATACCCGATGTGAGGAAGGCCACCCACACTCCGCCAATACCCAAAACGCCATAAAACCACACGCTTTTTACACCCAAACGATTGCCCACTAGCATCACTGCAAGCACTACAAAGCCTATGGCTAAGCTGGCAAATGAAATTTCGGTGGTATAGAAAAGTGCGATAATAACCACCGAACCAAGGTCGTCGACAATGGCTAACGTGGTGAGAAACACCTTCGCCGACACAGGAACGCGATTGCCCAAGAGCTGAAGCACAGCCAAAGCAAAGGCTATATCCGTGGCCATGGGTATGCCCCAACCATGCGTTGTGGGAGTTGCAGCATTGAAAATAAGATAAATAACCGCAGGAAAGAGCATGCCACACAGGGCTGACACTACTGGAAGTGTAATCTTACGAAGGTCGCGTAGCTCGCCACCAATAAACTCACGCTTGAGTTCCAGCCCCACAACAAAGAAGAACATCGACATCAGGCCGTCGTTGATCCAGTGCTCCAACGAGAAGTTGAGGCAGGGCTGGCCGTCCACGACAAAACCGAAATGGTGGTGGAGGAAGTGGGCATAGCCAACTCTTAGCGGACTGTTGGCCAGCACGAGTGCCAGCACCACGGCCAGTCCTAAGACGATGCCGCCGGACTTCTCCTGATTGATGAACTGCATGGCAGGCAGGACTATCTGCTGCCGTATCTTTTGTTGGTAATGTATCATAACTAAGGGGTTGTAAATGAAATAATGTTTTCTGCGCTGTCCTACATCACTGTGGTTTCTTGTCGACAAAGACCATGGCGTTTCTGTTGTCACTGATCGAGCTGATGTATCTGCCATACTCCCTGAGCACGTCGGCGATGATCTCATCCTTGCTGAGATATTGTATGTCGTTGCCCGTGCGTCCGTCGGAATAGTAGGTCACAGGAATGTATTGTGTGCCGTTGTCGGCGTCAGGGGTGTTGTCCTCATCGACGAGATAGTCGGAGAGCACCCGCTTCTCTGCGGTCACGCCATAACGGAAGTTGCGTATCTGTACGTGCGGAACGGAGAGCTCTATGGAGAGCGGGCCGTTCTTGCCCTTGAGAATTTCTGACTGTATGCCATATTTCTCCAGTTCTGTTTGCAGTTCGCTGAACGCCGGCTCCACTTTTTCGAGGAAGAAGCGGCGGATGTCCTCTTTCTGTGAGAAGGTGACGATCTGCTCCAACCGCTTGCGCCAGTGGGCACCATCCCAGTTTCGGCTGCCATAGGGCAGGTGGGTGGAGTTGTAGAACTCGTCGGTGCGCAAGGCTTTGAGCAGACAGAAGCACAGAAGCAGGAGAATAAGACCGAAGGGCAGGGCCGAGATCAGCGTCATCGTCTGCAGGGAGTTGAGCCCGCCGGCATAGACCAGTGTCATGGTGATCACTGCCATCAGCAGTCCCCAGAAAGCGTTTTGCCACTTGGGAGATTGCGGATTGTTGCCCGTGGAAATGCTGTTCATCACTAAGATGCCGGAGTCGGCAGAAGTGACAAAGAAGATGGCAATCATCACCAAGGCCAGCGCGCAGAGGCCTTTGGCAAAGGGGAAACTCTCGAAGAACGAGAACAGCAGGATGTCGGGCTGGCGCACCAGAGCTGAGAGTGCACCATGCACCACGTTGCGGTCAATCCAAATGGCACCGTTGCCAAAGACGGTCATCCACAGGAAGATGAACAGTGAGGGCACGAGCATCACGGCAAGGATGTATTCGCGGATGGTGCGCCCCTTGGAGATGCGGGCGATAAACAGGCCCACAAAGGGTGCCCACGATATCCACCATGCCCAGAACATCACGGTCCAGCTCGTAAACCATCCGCGCCCCGCCTTCTCGAAGGCAAAGGTGTTGAACGTCAGGCTGGCGAAACTCTCGATGTAGTTGCCGATGCCTTCGGAGAACGCGCTCAGCAAGAACGTCGTCGGGCCCAATAGCAGCACGAAGACCAACAGCAGAATGGCCGTGCCGAGGTTCAGCTCGCTGAGCCGCCGCACGCCTTTGTTCACGCCCGCTACGGCCGACAGGACGGCCAAGGCGCAGAATACCGCCACGATGACGCACTGAAAGAGAAAGCTCGAGCTGTGGAGGATGCCTAAATGTACCAGCCCCGCGTTGACCTGCTGCACACCAAAGCCCATGGAGGTGGTGATACCAAAGAAAGTGCTCACCAGGGCGAAAACATCCACCACATCACCGATAGGTCCATAGATACGCTCCTTCAATATGGGGTACAAGCCGCTGCGGATGCTCAACGGCAGTTTGTAGCGGAACGAGAAGTAAGCCAAGATGAGACCTGCCAAGGCAAAGATCGACCATGCGTGGATACCCCAGTGGAAGAAGGTGGCTAACTGTGCGTCCTTGGCTTTGTTGACAATCGTGGGCAGTGCAGGATAGACATAGTGTGACATGGGTTCCGACACGCCAAAATACATCAGACCGATACCCATGCCGGCGGCAAAGAGCATGGCAATCCAGGAAAAAAAAACATATTGTGGTTCGGAGTTGTCGGCCCCTAAGCGGATGTTGCCCAACTTGCTGAAGGCGACAGCCAACAAAAAGATGACAAAGAAAGAAACGAGCAGAATATACACCCAGCTGAGATTCTTGTAGATAAACGACTGTACAAAAGTCAGCCAATTGTTGACTCTTAAAGGAAATACCGCAGAGAGCAACGAGAGCAACACCAGAACGATGATGCCTGGAAGAGCTACATTACGGGTAAAAGTGGTGTTATGTATGATTTTCTTTAGCATAATCTTAATAAAGAAATTAAAGATGAGAAAAGCTGTCAGAACGGAGAAGATCCGCGGCAGATGACAAAAGCCTTCATCTGCCTACGGCTACAAAGGTAATGAAAAAGATCGAGATGACAAAGCATTTCCCTTATTGATTGAAACTATTTTGCCCGTTCTGCTGGCTCAGATGCAGAAATACGTGGCGATGTGGACGGCGGGCATACACTCGGCACTGAACAATCCGCAGATGGTCAGGCATGTCTATTTCTGTGAGTCAGCTTACGATGCCATGTCGTTCTATCAGGCGAACCGGGCGAAGATTGACCTTCCACACTCGGCATTCGTATCTGTGGGCGGCGCGCTGTCCAACGGACAGGTGTCGGGACTGATGAAGCACTACTGCATGGCCAAGGCGGTGGACTGTTTCGACAATGACCTGCCGGGGCGGATCTATGGTATGCGTATGGCGGCGCTGCTCGACGGGAAGCGGCTCAGCGTCTTTCAGATGGGGGACAACCTAAGGTTGGAGATGGATGGGAAGTCCTTCGACATGCCGATGGGTAAAGCCTCTGTGGAAGAGCTTGGAGGGCACGTAAAGCTCTCTGACCGAATCGAGGTGATGAAGCCACCGGTAAACTACAAGGACTGGAACGATGTTGTACGCGGCATGCCTTTGGAAGCCCTGCAGCTCAAGACGAAGTTCCAACGGGACGAGAATCTCGCGAGGATAAGGACGGAGCTCAGGGAGCGGAATGAGTGCAAGAGCGGATTTAAGATGTAAAGGCCAATGGGATTGGAGGCTTTTGACTTCTCAAAAAGTTCTATGGCTTATTATTATGAACGAGGTCACGGCGCATCACTTCCGGCACCGACTTTTCAAGTCCGTACCTTAGGTGATGTCCGTGGCCATAACAACCGGAGAACCATGAAAAGAAAATTCTTTTGTCTGTTGCTGGCCATGTCCTGTTCCGTCTGCGGCTTCGCACAGCAGACAGACCCGCTCCTGACGGGGGCGGTGACCACACAGACGGAAATGCTGAAGAAGCTCTTCAAGAAGCGTGAGAAGACGCAGGAGGCGATCATCGCAACGGAAGCCGGGGTCACGCTGGCCATGGAGCGGATGCACCATTTGGAGGATAAGATGTTGGGCTATCTGCAGAATGCGCAGGGTGCCATGCAGAATATCTATCAGATCAAACGTGCCGCGGAACTCGTGGGAATGGAGATACCGAAAAACATGGCGTTGCTCCGCAAGTCGTTGCCGGGCAATCTCAAGGGTACTGCCATTGCCGTGCTGGTCTCGGAAGAGCTTGTGGATGCCTCGGCACAGATGCTATCGCTCTATCCGTTCATGAAGCAGCTGGTGACAAGTGGGTCGTACAACGTTACCAATGCGGACGGCAAGACGGAGAAGCACAAGGTCAACCTGCTGAACTCGGCGGAGCGGTACTATGTGGCCAATGAGATTGTCACACGGCTGGAGAGCATCAACACGGACTTGTGGCTGCTGGCCTGGCAGATCCGTACGCTGTCGTGGAATGACCTGTGGTTCGGACTCGATCCTGATGGATGGGCGACGGTGATGTCGGGCAAGGCGGTCGTGGACGGGCTGATAATGGATTGGAAGTATCTGTAGTCGCAAGATACTTTAAACGCCTTCGACAACTCATTAACTCATTAACTATCAACTATGAACTAACTTTCATTAATCAATAACTACTAATCATCAACCATTAACTTTATCAACTATGGAAATCAAGAAATCTATCCGTGGCATACAGATCACGGACGCTGTCATCAAGGAATTGGAGGACACGGGCAGAAGCCGTGTGCTGACATTCAAGGACAAGAAGGGAAAACAGTACATGGCGCACATCGAGATGCAGGACGGCAAGATGGCTGTGGTGTCGGAAGGCAGATACCTGGAGCACCGCTGTCCGCACTGTGGTGGGCGCATCAAGATCACCTCGAAGGGGTACTTCTGTGAGAATTACTTTGACAAAGGTGATGCTTGCAAATGGCACTGCAACGGCATCCTCTCGCACCGCTTCATCCTACCGCATGAGATTGAGGCGTTTCTCGACGGGCATCCAACGGTGCTCGACGGCTGTTTCAACTCGCAGGGACGGATCTTCTCGGCCGTGCTGGTGGAGAGTGAGGTCTATGGCATGTCGCTGAGCTCGGTGGTGGGCAAGTGCCCGGTATGCGGTGAGGACGTGCTGGTGAGTCCCGTGGCGTTCAACTGTTCTTGTCACGAGAAGCTCGGGGAGCCGTATCATCTTACTTTATGGCGGCATATCCGTGGTCATGAGGTCACGCTCGACGAGCTGAAGGAGCTGTTGGAGTATGGCATCACCAAGAATGAGGTGATGCTAACGGATGAGAAGGGGTCGCTGTCGAAGGCGTACCTGCGGCTGTCGGATGACCGGAAACGGATTGTGGCGGATTATAACAAGTGAGCATACTATAACGAGTTAAACTAAACGTTGTCTACTTTTTACTATTCTATTGATTATCAACCATTCAAACCATTAACCATGAGTACTGTGAACAAGAAGAAACTGTTGAGAAAGGCGGCTTTTGAGTCTGGACTTTCTGTCAAGGACGTGGAGAAGGCGGTGGATGCCTTCCTCTGCGCGGTGTCGGACATCCTCCGTGAGGACGGGGAGGTCATCATCCCAGACTTCGGGAAGTTCTACATCTACCGGTTCGGGGAGCGTGTATGCCGTAATCCGCAGACGGGGGAGAAGTTCATTGCGCCGCCGATGAAGAAGGTGAAGTTCAAGGCCTTCGGTAACGTGATCAACTACACATTGAAGTACGGACGATAAAGGCTTTGGAACATGAAGAAGTCATTATTACTAATGATGGGTGCCGCACTGATGGTGTCGTGCGGCAACTCGGGTGAGAAGATGAAGCGGCTGGCAAAGGAGAACCTGGAACTCAGTGTGGACTATCCCAAGCAGCTGCGTGTGCTGGCGGTGTCGGAGCCGGACTCGGCATTCGGAACGGGTTACTTCACAAAGGATGAGGTGAAGGGGATGCTCAGGACGATGCAGGTGGTCACGGACACGATCATGAAGCGGACGGACAACATGAACCGGTTCAACCCGTCTGACCACTATGTCGTCAGTCTTGCCGAACGGCAGATGCGGAGCATGGCGGAAATCCGCTCGCTCATCATGAAAGGCGACAGGAAGGGGGAGTTCAGCGGATGGAAGGTGAAGATTGACTATGCCTGTGTCGATGCCGCCGGACTGCCGTACCGCTCCGAGCGGTGGTGCTTCATCGACAAGGAGGGCAAACAGGTGTACAAAGCTTTTGAACTGCCGATACCATGAACAAGGAACAATTCAACTGTGATACAAACCATCTAACACCAAACACTACTATGGAAACATTGAACATGACTTGAGTGAATCTGCTCAGAAAGCAGTACCTCGACATTCTGGACTTCTACGCCGGAAACAAGCAGTTGCTCGAAGACAAGGGACTCCGGAAGGCTTATCAGACGCTGCTGTCGGTAACGAGCGTGGAGGAGTTCAAGCAGTGGCGACGGCTGTTGAAAGACTATGGACTGTCGTTCACGGATGTGGAGAGGATCCCACAAAAAGGTAATCTATTGGGTGCTCTCGACGACTATGCCGAGGGTGCCAACGACAAGATTCTGGGTGTCTTCGTCAGATGGAAGCTGGGCTTCAACCCGGAAAAGTGGACGGAGACGGAACAGTGGAACCGTGAGCTGGTGGACATTCTGCTCAAGGCGACGCAACGTGAGGAGGACGTGCATATCGTCATCTTCCCATGTGGCAAGCCGAATGCCAAACGCTGGGCGGCCATCGGACAGGATGCCGACCGGCTCTTTGAGGTCTTCGGCTGGCAGACGGGACACGTGGAGGCTACGACAGGACCGGTGAGCTGGATGTTCATCAACGGCTACGGACTGGATGTACTCCGTCAGAGTGGGTACAGCATTCAGATCCGCGACTTCGGGGAGTTCGACATCCTCTCGACGGCGTTCGAGGAGGACAGCGTAGCATCGCTGCAACAGTTCATCGACTACCTGAGGATGATGGGGGAGCTGGCCGATGAGCAGGTGAGATTCCTGAGGAAGATACGGCCGGTCATCTATCCGCATCCGGGATATTTTGAGCTGACACAGGCGCGTCTTGACTTCGACCGGAACACTGTAGTTGCCAAGTTTGACAGCGGCAGGGAAGTCACGCTGGCAGAAGGCAAGAACTGGAGGCTGGACGAGCTAACACGATCTTTGGTCGTGCAAGTGGGAGCGGAACTCGGGGAGGCGTAGCCCTGTAGCGTGATGTGCTAAGCAAGGCATGAGAGTATAAGCTATGCAATGCATGGGAGTACCCACAGTATCGCAAGGCAAGTGGCTACAGTAGCATCAAGGCTGCGCTTCGATGCTCTTCCGCCACACGCTTTGCGCACAAGCCTTTGAATGCTTCACTTCGCTCTTTCGTCCATGACTGCAAGGGCGAAGTCGAGCTCTTGATGCGCTGAGCAATGATTGGGAATATCAGCTACGCAATGCATGGGAGTCTAAGCTATGCAATGCATGGGAGTACCAACAGTATCGCAAAGCAAGTGGCTACAGTGGCATCAAGGCTGCACTTCGATGCCTCTTCCGCCACATGCTTTGCGCACAAGCTTTTGAATGCTTCACTTCGCTCTTTCGTCCATGACTGCAAGGGCGAAGTCAAGCTGTCGATGCGCTGCGCAATGATTAGGAATATCTGAAATAAAATTATATGAGAATGAAATACGACAACTCCGAATTGTCGGGGAAATATCGTACCTTTGTGACTGATATGGAGACAAAGATTGAGACTACGAATACTGGCGGCAAGGTGCTCGCCTATGATGGTGGCGAACTTGTCGGCCGACTGGAATTCTCCTTCAAGGGAAATGTATTGAGCATTGACCACACGTATGCCTACAAGGAAAGGATAGGTGTGGGGAGTCTGCTTGTAAGTGCTGTCAACGACTATGCCATCAACAGGGGACTCCGCGTCCTGCCCGTCTGCTCATTCGCCGCTGTCTGGTACCAGAGGCATCCGCAGTTTCAGGATATTCTTGACAGAGAGAACTGAAAGTCTTGATTGCCACACAAGACTCCTGCAAGACTATTTGCCTTCAGAATCACAAAAGTCAGCGTCCACGAGGGCGTTGTCTAAGTCTATCCGAATCCTTATCCCGACCCAGTCCGTAAAATTGTCATCGAGGACATCGTCTATGAGTTCTTGCGGGGCAATGATGTCATAGTCATCAAGACTGTAAGGCAGCTCATTCAGCAGACGGGCAACCAATGCGTCCCTGTTTATCACAGGGTCGGGAGCGGCAGCGGTTTCCGCTACTATCATGTCAATGGATGTGCAGCTGTAGAGATAGTCAAGCAGGGTCCACCAGTCTTCGTCATAGGAGTCGGGAGCATATTCCTGCAAGGACTCGAAAGACGCGTCACGACCTTCCCTTTTGTAGAAATTGCGAAGCTCAAGCAGCTCCTCCGGCTGGAAGTAGAGGCATTTTTTCTAGGGGATAACGGCTTCGGGCACATTCTCGTCGTAGGGGTCGATGCGCTCCAACGTGAAGTGGTATGGCTTCTTCTCTATCTCTTCGTATTTCATAATAGCGGGATGATAAGTTATGGCCACAAATTTAGGTAATTTATTCCATATTCTCGTTTCTGAAAGCAAATAATTGAGGATAAAAGGCTTTCGGTTGGTAGTTTTCGGGGGAGGGATTCCGTCTCTTGCCGGATAGAGTGTATACCCTTAAAGCCATGCTTTGTGCAGCACCGCTTTAATCGCCGGAAAGGGACTTCCGGCGGCAGGGGAGAGAGGTCTGTTCAATTGTTCTTAGGATTGAGTGCCTGGCAACTTCGCCTTCGCCGGTGGCAAGCGGCTGCGCTCGGGTTTGCCGCGCTTCGTCTACATTGACGGCACACAATCCATAGAACGTTAATGTCAGATAACTGCGTTTACGAGACACACCAAGTGAATCAAGAACAGCATATAACTACCAAAACATCTTAGAAATGTCTCATATCTTTACTGTCCTATAAAAAGCAAAAGACTCTTGATGCGGCTGCTACATCAAGAGGCTTTTTTTATTTGAGAGTCCGATTGTCATGTCAAACTCTGGGCGATGCTTGGGCACCACCTTTCTTCTTGTCTTTGGTCTTGGTGTCCTTCTCGCCCTTTGATGTCATGTTTATCGACTCCTTGTCAAAGTCGCGTATAGCCTTGTCCTTGAAGAACATAGCCATATCATGCTCTATCTTCTTGTTGGTGATTTTGGCGTACACCTGAGTGGTTCGGATGTTCGTGTGGCCGAGCATACGGGAAACGCTCTCTATGGGAACGCCCTTGCTCAGCGTCAGCGTTGCAAAAGTGTGCCGTGCCATGTGAAAGGTCAGTTCCTTGTCGATGCCGCAAGCTGTGGCAATCTCCTTCAGATACTGGTTGGTCTTCTGATTGGAGAGAACAGGAAATACATGTCCTTTCTTCTTAGGAGCATCCTTGTACTTTTCGATGATGCGCTTTGCACCATCTGACAGTACTACATTGATGGGAGTCTCGGTCTTGATGCGTTTGGATATTATCCAGTCCACATTGGCTAGTCTGACGATTTTATCAGGCGTAAGGGCCTTAACGTCGATGTAGGCGAGCCCAGTGAAGCAGGAGAAGATGAACAAGTCTCGCACAAGCTCAAGACGCGGAAGGTCGAACTGCTTGGTCATGACGGCCGTTATCTCCTCATCTGTGAGGAAGCCACGGTCAACCTTTTCCATGTGAAAACGGACTCCCAAAAAGGGATCCTTATGAAGGACTCCCAATTTTATGGCGTACAGGATTACGGTGCGGAAGGTCTTCATGGTCTTCACAGCCGTATTATTGCACATGTTGACTTCCACCATCAGAAAGTTCTTGAAGTCCTGGACTACGATGGGGTTGAGTTCACTGAGGAAGATATCCTTACAGTGATGCTTCTTCTCAAGCATTTGCATGAAGCGTTTCTTGCACAACTCATATTTACTGAGGGATGTCTTGCTCAGACTGACACCAACCTGCTCCTTCACATTATTAATATAGGTGTCGAAGAGCTTTGAAATTGTGCTGTTGTCTTCATCTATGCCCTGATAGACCGATTTTACTCTCTCAAGAGTGAGTTTGTTCTCTTTCTCAAGCTTTTCGCTGATGGCTTCCAACTCGGAACGGATGCCCTCAAGCTTCTTGTTGATGTGGACGACTTCTGTTGTCCGACCACGTACCTGCTGGCGCTTGCTGTCCCATTTCTCGGGCTCTATGCAGATGCCAGTCGTTCCCACAGGGATTCTGCCACCATCAAGACATATACGAATCATGATGGCACTTTTCCCTTCCTTGTTCACGTAGTTTCCACGAATGTAGAAAACTGTTTTAAATGCACGTCTCATACGCTTAATTAATTAAATGGTGCAACATCAAGTCCGGCAGGGGGGAACACTTTTCTGAAAGCCGTTTTGGCTACAGAAATTCAAAGGTGCCCACATCATGTACCGGAAAACTTTCCGTGTGCAAAGTTAGACATAAGCGACTGATTTTCAACAATTTTATTGTGGTCTGATTTGGGTCTTTTTGTGGTCAGAATAGGGTCTTTGGCTACAATTTTTGTGCTCGCGCATTTTCTGTACCATATCTGTAGCCAAATTGGGACCACAATGGGACCTCAATTAAGCTTTTTAGAGGGTCAGAACAGAAGTGTAGAGAAAGAAAAAGTGCCGTAAATCATTGATTTTACGGCACTTAGTGATTTTTTGTGAACTAATTTACCAATCTTGTAAATTATTTTCCGCTAAGCGGATTTGTGCTTCCATAGCTTCTAAGGCTGCGCGATTTTGTGCAGCCACACTAGCTTGTG
>ERZ773013.1881-NODE-1881-length-11960-cov-6.236791_pt1 | contig 11960 bp, 10 predicted proteins | sample MGYA00511670_ERZ773013 | MGnify/ENA primary metagenome ERZ773013 (study PRJEB29015, sample SAMEA2738120) | human oral metagenome | biome: human oral; feature: human-associated habitat; material: saliva | place: China | collected 2257 ...
TTCCGATCTGGAGGCTAAGGCAGGAGAATCGCTTGAACCTGAGGGGTGGAGGTTGCGGTGAGCCGAGATCACGCCATTGCACTCCAGCCTGGGCAACAGAGACTCTGTCTCAAAAAAAAAAAAGAAAAAAGAAAAAAGAAAGGAAATATTAAAATGTACGTTTTAAAAACAAAAGATACAAATCATAAATTTTCTAATTTTAGAAATGAGTTAAAGAAAGCATTAGAAAGAAATGGTAATTTGACTAATGCACAAATTGAAAAAAAATTGCCGACTGATGAAAGTATGTGTAAAGAATTGTTTATAAACGTGTTAAAACGCGATAATGTAAAATGTGAATTGCTTGAAATAATGGATTTTAATGGCATTCAAACGGAGTTAGTTTTATTTAAAAAATAGAGGTTGAAAAATGAGTGAAAAAGAAATTAAAGATATTAAACAAGTAAGAAATAGTAAAGACCGTGAAAGATATTTAAACAATGAAAAATCAAGAGAATTAAAACAGTACACTAATAGGAAAAGTACTGCCAGAAATTTTCTATTGAAATATATCAAGGATGAAGACAAACAAGAATTTAAAAATATTTTAAAAAAATGAAATTTGCTTGTTTGTTTTCATTTTTAATTCAAAGTTTATAGTTTTTCTATTGTGAAACTCTAAATAGTCATTAATTTGAGAGAAAACTTTGCTTCCAAAAAAGCCACGGTATGCGGATAGTGGACTTGGATGCGCCGATTCAATAATCAAATGTTTTGAAGAATTAATTAGTTTATTTTTACTTCTTGCGTAAGCTCCCCATAAAACAAAGACTACATTTTCATTTTTTTCAGAAATAGTTTCAATTATGTAATCCGTAAAATTTTCCCACCCCATCTTGCTGTGACTCGCAGGAGAATTCTTTTCAACAGTGAGAACTGCATTAAGAAGAAATACCCCCTGATTAAACCAAGATTCAAGATTTCCTGTTTTTGCTGGATTTATACCTAAATCATCATGAAGCTCTTTGTAAATATTTATAAGACTTTTAGGGAGTGGTACACCATCATTTACAGAGAAGCTTAATCCGCAAGCCTGATCGGGATTATGATAAGGATCTTGTCCTAATATTACGACTTTAATATCTTCTAATGCTAAGTCAAAAACCCTAAAAACTTGCTCTTTTGGAGGGTAGATTGTTGTAGTAAGACGTTTTTCATCTATTTTTTCTATCAAGTTATTAAGTTCATCTATTTTTGGATAATTTTTTATTATTTCATTCCAACTGTTATGCATATAAAACTCCTTTAAATTACTACTTTGTTAAAGTATATCATAGTTAAATATATAATAAAATAGGAGTGATTCGACGAAATTGATTTTTTGTAATTAATTCTATCGAGTCACTCCTCATAAACGCAGTGGTTTATTGATATCTAAATTCGCTTTATAGAAGCTTTTTAGATATCTAATAAACTGTGCGAGGGTGACTCGACAAAATCGATTTCTACGAAATAACGATTTTTGAGTCACTCCTTATTTATTTAATTCATCTGTTAAGTTGTAAAGTTCATCTACTAGGTGACCAACATAAGCGATAGCTTCTTTAAGTGGCTCATCAGTACTTACATCACAACCTGCAAGTTTAGAAAGATCTAGTGCTGACATGCTGCTTCCTTTAGAAAGAACATTTAACCAAGTGTCAGAATAAGAACTGTCATTATCGATCTTATTAGCGATAGCTGTACCAATTGTTAATCCTGCAGAGTAAGTGTATGGGTATAATCCCATGTAGTAGTGAGGTTGTCTCATCCAAGTAAGCTCTGCACCTTCATTAACTACTAAACTATCTCCGAAGAACTCTTCCATAACGTTGCGTTTTACTTCAGAAAGAACATCAGCAGTTAACATTTCGTTGTTATCTACCATTTTGTAGATTCTATCTTGATAAACAGCTTCTAAGTAGTGTGTTACCATATTGTGGAAGTACGTTCTACTAATCATGTTGCTGATAACCCAACGTTTGAAACGAGCATCAGTGTTAGTTTTTAGTAGGTAGTTAGATACGATAACCTCGTTACAAGTTGATGGAGCTTCAACGAAGTATAGTGGGCAATCGTTGTTTAACATTGTTTGGTGTTTACCTGTACTCATGAAGTGATACGCATGTCCAAGTTCGTGAGCAAGAACGAAAACTTCATTCATTTTTCCAGTCCAAGAAAGTAGGATAAATCCAGCTACATTAGGAACTGTTGCGCAGAATCCACCAGTACTTTTCCCAATATTTTGAGGGAAGTCAGTCCAACGTTTGTCATAACTTTCATCGATCATTTTTACGTAGTCTTCACCAAGAACACCAAGTGCTTTTTTAAGGTAAGAACGAGATTCGTCGATAGTCATATCAACTTCGAAATCTGGATCAAGGTTAATTTTACAGTCTGCAAACTGCATATCTTCAATTTTGTGTTCGCGAGCTAGAAGCTTAATGTAACGTCGAATATGAGGTGCTAAATCTGTCATAAGAGTACGGATTTGACGATCATATAGTTCGCGGTTACCATCTTGAGCAGCTAGTAGGTAGTCGATAACACTATCATAACCACGCATTGTAGCAAGCATTTTTTCTTTTTTGATTTGTGAAATATACTCGTTTGCTGAAGTGTTTTTATAAGTATTTAATGTTTTATAAAAACTTTTCGCAGCATTACGGCGCACTTCAGTATCGTTATCCATTTCGTGTAAGTTTTCGTATAGTACGAAGCTATTTTCGAAAGTTTTTCCATTTGCTTCGAAGCTGTCGAATTGCATATCTTCGTGCTTAGTTACCTCGTATAGATTGTAGTAACCAGGAAGACTCTCGTAGTTTGCGATTACTTGTTCAGCTTCTTTTGATAATGTATGTTTTTTCTCCTGAATGATTTTTTCGAAGTAGTATTCTAAATCAGGACGATAGTTTTTCACGAAATCTTTGATGAATTGTTCATCTAGTTCTACAAGTTCAGTATCGAAGAAACTTAAATTCCCCGCCCATAAAGTAGAAACATCTTCAAATAGTGTTACATTTTGTACAACATTGTCATTAAATCTATCCACCGCCATTGGTAATTCAGCGTAGTGAGATAGTTTATAATATTCTTCATATAGTTCTTCATATTTTTTAACGGCAGTATCTAAAGTCGCGTGATCCGCTAATTTTCCTTCGTAAGCAGCCTTGAAATCTAAGATTTCTTTTTTAATATTCTCAAGGCTCGCCTTAAAATCTTCATCAGTTTTGTATAGAAGAGTCATATCCCAAGTATATTTCTCTTCAACTTCATTTCTTGGTATTAATTTCATTTCAGTCATAGTTTACCTCCTGCAAATTATAATTATATAGTCGTTTGACTTAAATACTATTATAATATGATATGTAGTATAAGTCCATAAAATATTAATAACTACAAAGATTGTTACAAAGTTTATATAAAAGTGGAGTAAGCTCAGTATTAATATGAGGATTTAAAAAATATTGATTAAAGTTAAAGTTTACTCTACAAATTTTTTAGGTTATAATTTTAATTAGTAGATTTATTAAAAAAAGCGAGGTATCTTATGAAAATAGCAGTAGTAGGTGGGGGAATAGTAGGAGCTACATGTGCTTATTATTTGTCAAAAGAACAAAAAAATGAAATAGTAGTTTTTGATTATGGTGTAGGTCAAGCTACAAAAGCTTCGGCTGGGATTATAAGTCCGTGGTTTTCTAAAAGACGTAATAAACCTTGGTATAAGATGGCTAGACTAGGTGCTGATTTTTATTTGAAATTAGTTAAAGATTTAGAAGATGATGGCTACAATACTGACTTTTATTCACAATGTGGAGTGTATTTATTGAAAAAAAATGAAGATAAGCTACCTGAGTTAAAAGAACTTGCTGAAAGTCGTAAAGAATTATCACCGATGATAGGAGATTTAGAGATAATCTCAAAAGAAGAGGTACAAAAGGTTATTCCTAGCTTTGATAACAATGGAGACGTATTGTATGCGAGTGGTGGAGGACGAGTAGAAGGAGAGAGATTCGTTAATACTTTACTTAATGCCTCGAAAGCTAATGTTGTTAAAGAGAAAGTTAGTCTAAAGGTTGTGGGGGATAAATACGAGATTAATGGACAGGTTTTTGATGTAGTCGTGCTTGCGACTGGTGCGTGGTTAAAAGATATACTAGCGCCTCTTGGATTTGAAGTTGATGTTCGTCCGCAAAAAGGTCAACTAAGGGATTATAAAGTTTCTGATGAAAATACAGGATCTTATCCAGTTATTATGCCTGAGGGTGAATTGGATATTATTCCATTTGAAAAAGGTGTTGTTAGTGTTGGAGCGACACACGAAAATGATATGGGATTTGATTTAACTGTTGATAAACAGCAACTTGATGCTTTTGGTGAAGAAGCGGAGAACTTCTTAGGTGAATTAAAAAATGCTCAGATAATAAATGAACGTGTTGGAATCAGGGCTTATACTAGTGATTATTCTCCGTTCTTTGGTGAGGTTCCGACATTGAAAAATGTTTATGCGATTAGTGGACTTGGTTCTTCAGGTTTAACTACAGGTCCGCTAATTGGTTATAGTGTAGCGAATATAATTTTAGGAAATGATATAGAATTAGAGCCACAAGATTACAATATCGAAAACTATATAATACGAAAGTAAGAAATTAATATAGATATAAGAGAAAGCACTGAACGATTTTGTTCAGTGCTTTTTAATGTTTTAAATTTTTAATTATTTGTGTGCTAATTCTTTAGCTCCGCGGTGGCTTAATACTGCGAATACGATACAAAGAACTGCAGATGATAGAAGTACGTAAAGTCCTCCAGACCATCCTACACGGTCAACAACGAATCCGATGAACCAAGTACCGAATGAAGCACCCACGATATAACTCATGAATCCTCTTAGACCAACTGCGTTACCAACAGCAAATGATGGAACAACTTCCATAGTTTGAACTGATGCTAAGAATTGTGGTACGTAGATTAGACATCCAGAAAGGCTGGCAAATACGATTACCCATACTAGAGAAGTACTTTCCCAATATCCGATTAGACAGAAGAAAATGATAACCATTGCACCGATTGCTGGAGGCATACGGTAACCTTTGAATACTTTATCAGATAGGTATCCAGCAAGAAGCGTTGATGGAATAGCAGCCCACTCGAATAATGTGAAGGCGATACCCATTTGTCCTTTTGTGAATCCTTTAGTTTCTAATAAGTAAATTGGAAGCCAAGAAATTAATCCGAAACGGATCAAGTATACGAATGTATCAACTAAAGATACATACCAAGCGTGTTTGTTCTTTAATACGTAGTTTACGAAGATTTGACCTGCGCTTAAGTTTGCAGCTTCTTCTGGTACGTGTTTTACTTCTACTTTTTGTGTTTCACCAGTGATTTCTTCCATAGTTGGTAGACCTTCGTTTTCTGGTTTTCCTTTAACTAAAACAAGGATAATAATAACGAAGATAATAGCGATAATCGCTGGGAATACGTAGTATGCTAATTTCCAGTGTTCTTTACCAAAGATGAAGAATCCTAATGTAACGATACTTGCTACGATTCCTCCACCAACGTTGTGAGAAATGTTCCAAAGAGCAGTCATACGACCACGTTCTTTTTTAGGGTACCAGCTTGCAAGTGTGATGAATGCTGGTCCAACCCCCATACCTTGGAAAAGTCCTAGTAAGATTACTAAGATTGATACTAAGAATACAGTGTGACTAACTCCAAGTGCTAAGTTTACAGATGCACAAAGGAAAAGTCCAAGAGCCATATATTTTTTCGGATCTGCTTTATCCGATAAACTACTCATAAATCCTTTACTTAATCCGTATGCAAGTAACATGTAACTCATAATTGCACCCATTTGAGTTTTAGAAATTCCTAAAGATGCTTTAAGGTCACTACTCGATAAACTGATGTTATTTCTAACAATGTAGAATGCCATATATCCAAGGAATACCCCAAGGAAAGAAATAAATCTTAATTTCTTATATGTTGGCATAACTTTATCGGCAGGAACTGTGTATGATTTAGCTTTAGGCTTTAAAAATGATAACATAAAATATGTTCCTCCTAAAATTATTTTATATATAAATTTTAATAACTGAAAACTATGTGTTATATCAGCATGTAAAATTATATACTACAGAGTGGAGGTTGTCAATAGTTTTTTAAATATTAGGTAATATTATTTTTTTCTTAGAACATAATTTATAGATGTTTGTATTCTAGTAAAATACAGCATTTTTATGAAAATAAACTTTGTAAATATTTTTCATAATTTTCATCTGAAAACAGCTACAAATGTAGGCTAAAATGTAAGAAAAAACCTTACAAATAAGGTAAGAGTTTTTCTTTTGTTTAATAAATTACACCTCTTTATAAAAACGATATCTGTAGTTATATTTCTATAGTTCATATTAAAAGTTGATATAAAAAGAAGTCGAAATAATTATTTTAATTGAATTTATTTGTAATTCATATCTTTTGTTTTATTAATAATATTTAACTATTTAATAATAAGGGATAAAAACTGTTGTAATATTTATAGTATAGCATGTTATAATTTGCTGTGTTATAATAAAGATGAAAATTAAAGTATGGATAGGTATATGATTATGATTAGAAATTCTAAAATAATAGCTACTTTAGGTGATGCTACAGATAAAGTATTACGAAAAATAGTGGGAGGTGCAGCGGATGCTGTATTGATAGATTCTTATTATGGGAATAATGAACAAAATGTTGAAAGAATAGAGAAGGTTAAATCTCTAAGAGAAGAAGTGGAAAGAGACTTAGCTATAATTTATGATGTGGATCATATTTATGCAAAAAATAAGTATAAACTTATAAGAATAGATGAGGAGAATGTAAATTTTGCCTGCATAAATGATGTAGATTTTGTTGCGTGTCCTTTTGTTGGGAACCTAGAAGAGATTACGAAGGTGAAAGAGCTTATTAAGTCTCATGGAAAAAATATAGGGATTATTGTTAAGATAGATTGTAAAGATGGTTATGACAATCTTGATGGAATACTAGCAATTGCAGATGCGATTATGATTAATCGTGACGAACTTGGGATAGATATTTCGTATGAAGATCTACCTGGAATTCAAAAGGAAATAGTAAGAAGAGCTAATGAAGCTGCGAAAGTCGTTATCTTAACTACTCAAATGTTATATTCTATGGTTTACAATCCAAGACCGACTAGAGCCGAAGTGTCTGATGTTGCGAATGCAATTTTTGATGGTGTTGATGCGGTAATGTTAACAGAGGAGACTGCGATTGGTGATTATCCATGTGAAGCGTTAGAAACAGTAGATAGAATTATAAGAACTGTTGAAAAAAATAATGCTGTTGATGCAGAAAGATTTGAAGTGGATGGATACAAAATGAGTATATCTCATGCTGTTTCTATGACGACAAAACATCTTTTGGAAGCAGTTGATGTAAAAAATATTGTAACTTATACGAAATCAGGAACAACAGCCCGTTTCATCGCAAGGTATCGTCCAAATGTACCAGTGCTAGCAGTTTTACCTGATAGAGAAAGTGCTAGAAAGTTAGTGATTACTAGAGGAATAGTACCATATATTGAACCTAAAATGTTGAGTATGGAAGAAATGTTAAGTAATGCTTCTGTATATTCTAAAGAAGTTGGACTAGCTGAAGTTGGAGATTCTATCCTAATAACTGCGGGTCAACCAGATACTGGAAAAGGTACTGTGCCACCTACAGATTTCGTATATATAAGTAAGGTTGATTAGTGAACTAATGATAGTTTATATGGAGAAAACCCTGAACTACATGGATTACAAGCTACTATTTAGTGAAATATAACTAAAAGCTAAAAATATAAAAGTATATTGAAGATATTTTGCATATGTTAATTGTAAAATATCTTCTTCTTTCTTCCATAAAAAATAGCACAACGCTTGCATTTTATGATATAATTGAGAGTGGACTGTTGTACGCATAAGAATAAGGGTTATATGCGTAGCGAGATATTATTAACTAAAGGAAGGAGAATATTTATGATAGCTGAATACTTATCAGGGGTAAGTACACTGACATTAATTATTCATTTATTGGATATATTATTAGTTTGGTTCTTAGTTTATAAACTATTGAGTTTATTAAAAGGTACTCGTGGTATGCAACTTGTTAAAGGTATATTAATCGTCATAGGATTAAAAATATTCTTTAACTTCATCGGTTTTAGAACGATGACATATATATTTGAACAAGCAGTAACTTGGGGAGTATTGGGAATAATGATTATATTCCAACCAGAATTGAGACGAGCTCTTGAATATATAGGAAGGGTACAGCTGTCTAATATCTTCAATATTAATTATAAAGATGTTGAGAAAAATTCGACCGAACATATAATAAAAGCTGTTGTTGATTCATCTAGACATATGGCACGTCGAAGAATAGGTGCATTAATTGTACTAGAAAATAATACAGGTCTTGATGAATACGTTGAAAGTGGTATTACGGTGAATGCCGAGGTGACAAATGAACTTATAATTAATATTTTTATTCCGAATACACCTTTGCATGATGGTGCTATGATAATCAATGAGAATAAGATTCGTGCGGCAAGCTGTGTACTTCCTTTATCGGATAATAGATCGATAGCTAGTAGCTATGGTACAAGACACCGTGCTGCATTAGGATTATCTGAAGTTACAGATGCTATAATAATCGCTGTATCTGAGGAAACAGGGAAGATTAGTGTTTGTCAAAATGGAATCTTAACATCAGATTACTCAACGGACGATTTAGCTGATTATTTGGCGAAAAATTGGAAACAGCAAGAAAAAATAATTAAATAAGAGGTGATATTATGCAACTAAAAGAGAATAATAAGTTAAAGTTAATATCATTTTTAATAGCGATACTATTGTTCCTGTCGGTTAATGAGAATTTCAAAAACTTTTCGGTTCTTGGAGATAGTAATAGTGATAATGCAACAGCTTGGGTAAGTGATGTGCCACTGGATGTTGATTATGATAGAGATAAGCTTTATGTAGTAGGTATTCCTAACACTGTATCTGTAAAATTATCTGGAACTCAAACGAAAGTTCAGAAAGAAAGTGTTGCTAAAAACTTTAAGGCGAAGTTGAATCTTAGAAATGCTCAAATAGGTGATGATCAAAAGGTTAAAATTGAGATAGATGGTTTAGAAAAAGGCGTCGATGGTACGGCAGAACCATCTGTTATAACGATTTCTATTAGAGAAAAAGCAACAAAAGAATTTAAAGTTACACCGGTAGTTAAGAAAGAACGTCTATTGATTGGATATGAAGTAGATAATCTTAGTGTGACAAATGAAACTGTTAAGATTTCTGGTGCGATAGAGAGTCTTAATAGAATAAACGAGGTTCGTGCTGAGAGTGATACTCGTACGAAACTTAATAGAAATACTAGAGAAGAAGCTAAGTTAGTGGCTTACGATAGTGACTATAATAAAATCGAAGATATTCAAATAGAACCAAATTCAACAGTTATGAATATAGAGCTTAAAAATATAGAAAAAGAAGTTCCACTAGAAGTGAATACTATAGGTAGTCTTCCTTCAGGATTTGAGTTGATTAGTGCGACTGCTGATGTTTCGAAAGTAGCTATTAGGGCAGAAGATGAAGCTGCATTGGCTAGAGTATCAGAGATGTTCGTTGATGTCGATTTAAGTGATGTTAAAGAAGAAACAGAAGAACGAAGTAATTTGAAGATTTATCCTAAAGAAAACATTCGAATTGCGACGGATACACCGATTGTTAAAGTAACAATCAAGATAAGGAAAAAATAAATATGGCGGATAAAAAATTAATATTTATGGCTGTTAATATGCTTATTACAGTTTTTAGTTTAGCTATAATAATTGCGACGATGTTTATAGAAAATCAAAGGGTTAAAACTACTGCGATTTTCGTAGCTATAACTATATTAATAGTTCAAAAAATAGTAGAGATAAAAGTAATCAAGGAGACTAGAAAAATCAGCATTTTAATATTATGTATTATTATTGCTGCAACATGTTACTTTGGTTATAGATTGTTTTAAAATATGTAGAAGAGCAGAGGGAGCGACTCGAAAAAATTTTTTTCGAGTTGTTCCCCACATAGTTTATTGATTGTCACAAACATCTTTATTAGATGTTTAGATGTGGATAAACTATTGTGATTACTTAGAATTTGGGTTTAGTCGACCCTAATGCTCTTTGGTAAATTTGTAGGAGATGTTATGGATAGACTATTTTCATCAAAAATATATATAAATCATAGATTTAAACTTATCATGTTACTGGATTTATTGACGGTTGCATTGGGTGTGGTAGCATCGATATTTTTAGGTAAAGCATCAGATCCATTTGCGATGCTAAATGGCCATTATGTTGAGATATTAGAATTTCTAATGATTTCACTTGTTATATATGCAATTAGTTTTTATTTATTTGGTACTAATAAATCATTGTGGTCATACTTAGGGGTTAATGAGATAGTAAATATTTGTATATCAGTAGTTCTTGGGGACTTGATTACGAGTATTCTTTATCAGTATATGTTACCTGATACATTCTCAAATGTTAGATTTGCTATCTTCTCACCTTTATTAATAATAGCGGGTATGATGTTTACAAGAATATTATACCGTGCCTTACGTGAAAGAGAAGTAGGAAAAAATGGTGAAAATGCGTATAAAAATACATTTATAATCGGTGCAGGAGATGCGGGGTACATATTATTAAAAGAGTTATCTAAAAATAATATTTTCCGTGCTAATGTAGTCGGTCTTATAGATGATAATCGAAAAAATTCTGTAATTAGTGGTGTTACTGTAGTTGGAACAACTTATGAAATACTAAAACTTATTCCGAAATATGAAGTAGAGCAAGTATTCTTGGCGATTCCTTCGATTAGTGCTTATAATAAAAATAGAATATTAAATGTTCTGAAAGAAGCCAATGTTACTGTGAAGGTAATGAGTTCGGGTATTGCTGTAGAAGACGGAGAAAGTATTTCTAAACACTTAAAAGATGTATCTATCGAGGATTTATTAGGACGCGGAGAAGTGAAGCTTTCTCAAGGGGAAATTCGTTCTTACATTAGAGGAAAGAGTATCCTTGTTACAGGTGCTGGTGGTTCGATTGGAAGTCAGATTGTAAGAGAGATTTTCAAATTCAAACCTAGTCAACTTGTTTTAGTAGATGTTAATGAGAATGCATTATACATGTTAGAGCGTGATTTAGATTTTGAAAAGTCACATAGTAAGGAATATGAGGATATACAATATATTTCTGAAATAGTAAGTATTCGTGAAAAAGCTGCTTTAGCTGAGGTGTTTGATAAGTATAAACCTGATGTAGTGTTCCATGCAGCAGCGCATAAACATGTGCCTTTAATGGAAATTAATCCAAGAGAAGCAGTAAAAAATAATATTTTAGGAACTCGTAATGTTGCAGAAGCTGCGAATCATGCTAAAGTAAAAACTTTTGTAATGATTTCAACAGATAAAGCCGTTAACCCTCCGAATATTATGGGAGCAACAAAACGCCTATGTGAAATGATTGTTCAAGATATGGCAACGAAAAGTGATTCAACGAAATATGTAGCTGTACGTTTTGGGAATGTATTAGGATCAAGAGGTTCTGTTATTCCATTATTTAAGAAACAAATTGCTAAAGGTGGTCCAATTACAGTAACTCACCCTGATATCGTTCGTTACTTTATGACGATTCCGGAAGCCGCACAATTAGTAATTCAGGCTGGCTCTCTAGCACGTGGAGGAGAAATTTTCGTATTAGATATGGGTAAACCAGTACGTATTGTTGATTTAGCGAAAAATCTAATCCGTTTATCAGGGTACAGTGAAGATGATATTGAAATTAAATTTACTGGTTTACGTCCTGGTGAAAAAATGTATGAAGAGTTATTGAATGA
>ERZ773013.1885-NODE-1885-length-11951-cov-7.895259_pt1 | contig 11951 bp, 10 predicted proteins | sample MGYA00511670_ERZ773013 | MGnify/ENA primary metagenome ERZ773013 (study PRJEB29015, sample SAMEA2738120) | human oral metagenome | biome: human oral; feature: human-associated habitat; material: saliva | place: China | collected 2257 ...
GTAGAAAATTATCATATATGATAATTTTCTACTAAAAACAAAATCCAACCTCTTTTTAGAGGTTGGATTTCTTCATTATATTAAGCAAAATAAGCTTTTAACTCTTCTACTTTATTCAGTTGTTCCCATGGAAGTTCAATATCTGTTCTACCGAAATGACCATAAGCGGCTGTTTGTTGGTAGATTGGTCTACGTAAGTTTAATGTTTCGATAATTCCTTTTGGAGTTAAACGGAACTCTTTACGAATAACTTCAATAATTTTATCTTCTGGAACATGGTTCGTACCAAATGTGTCTACAGCGATTGAAACGGGTTGAGCAACCCCAATAGCATAGGCTAATTGGATTTCGCATTTATCAGCAAGACCAGCTGCTACGACGTTTTTAGCAATGTAACGCGCTGCATAACTTGCAGAACGGTCAACTTTTGTAGAGTCTTTACCAGAGAAAGCTCCACCACCATGACGCGCATAACCACCGTAAGTGTCAACGATAATTTTACGTCCTGTTAAACCAGAGTCTCCTACAGGTCCACCGATAACGAATTTACCAGTTGGATTAATGAAGTAACGAGTTTCATCGTCAAGTAATTCAGCAGGTACAACCGGTTTTACAACATACTCTAAGACATCTTTTCTGATTTGCTCTTGAGAAATTTCTTCATCATGTTGTGTACTTACAACAATTGTATCAATACGTTTTACAGTATGCTCAGGAGTATATTCAATCGTTACTTGGACTTTTCCATCTGGACCTAAGTAATCTAATTGTTTTTCCTTACGAACTTTTGCCAATTGGTAAGCTAACTTATGACTTAGGTCAATTGGCAGTGGCATATAAGACTCTGTTTCATTAGTAGCATAACCAAACATTAAACCTTGGTCTCCTGCTCCAAACTCTTCAGATTGTCCACGAGTTTCTAATGCATCATCAACACCCATTGCAATATCAGGTGATTGTTTATCAAGCGAAACTAATACAGCTACTGAATCTGCATCATATCCATATTTACGGTCTGTATAACCGATTTTACGAATTGTATCACGAGCTACTTGTTGATAATCGACAACAGCACTTGTTGTGATTTCTCCTACTAATACGACTAAACCAGTGTTTACTACGGTCTCACAGGCTACACGCGCTGTTGGATCTTGAGTAAGAATGGCATCTAAAATACCATCACTAATTTGGTCTGCGATTTTATCGGGATGTCCTTCTGTTACGGATTCCGATGTAAATAAAATTTTTTCCATTTCTTTTTCCCCCATTCAATTCCGGTTACAAGGCATCTACACATTGTGTATCCTTTCGGGAATATCATTTTTAACTTTCTCATTATAGCATTTATTGTCAAAAAAGATAGCAAAAACCACTATTATATGCACATTTTTTTCAAACAAAAGAAAAAAGCCTAAGTTCAAAGACTTAGACTCTCTTCCTGAGGATTTATTCTATTATTTTATTTCTTTACGAACAATTGCGTATGCACCCACTAATAACACACTTGCAATCACCACTAGAAGATTATAGTTTGTTGTACCTGTATTTGGTAATTCAGGTTTTTCTTCAGTAGTTGTTGTATTTTCAGTTGTCACTACTGTACTTGGTCCTTCTGTTGTTGTAGTAACAGTTGTAGGTGCCTCAGTCGTAGTCGTTACTGTTGTTGGAGCTTCAGTAGTTGTTGTCACTGTTGTTGGAGCTTCCGTTGTTGTTGTAACAGTTGTTGGAGCTTCTGTTGTTGTTGTAGCTGTCGTAGGAGCTTCCGTTGTTGTTGTTGACGTTGTTGTAGTCGTCGTTGTCGTCGTTGTCGTCGTTGTCGTAGTTGTTGTAGTCTCCTCTTTTGGATTCACAATTGTCTTCGACACTGCATAATCCGTTCCGAAGTCTTCAACGTTAACGACAGTATCAGCGTCTTTAATAACGAATCCTGCAGGAGCTTCTGTTTCTGTCAAGATATATTTATCTTTTAATAATGCATTAACAGTAATATTACCATTTTCATCAGTTTCGTATTCACCGATTACTTGGTTGTTCGCTTCACGTACTACTTTAAATTTAGCACCTTTAATTGGTTGGTTAGCGTCATCCACTTTATGAACGTTGATTGTAAATACATAACCAACACCAGAACCACCAGCGACTTGAACTGCAGCAATGTTAGTTACATCTTTGCTCTCAATCTCTTTACCTTTAAGAGTTGCCTCGTTTTTCAAAAGTTCACCATCTACAGGTTCATAATTTAATTGTACTTTATAATCGATACGGTATTGATCTTGATCAGTAATATCACCTAAATCAATAACAAATGATTGTCCATCTTCACTGATTGTTATCTTGTGTTGATCAGTTACGTCGACGCGATCAGAGAATACCCACTCACCAGTTTCGTAAGAAAACTTACCTTTGATAACTTTGATACTATCTTTTACATAGGATGCATTAGTAAATCTCAAGTGATCTTCAATTGTTACACCCTTGATATTTTGTTTGTTACGATTGACAGAAATTGTGTATTGAACTTCTTTATGATTTCCGCTATTTACCCAGCTAGTCTTTGTTAAAAGTCTTGGGTTACCGTCCCCGATACCTTTAAATGTTACTTTACCAGCTACTTTTGTTACTGAGTTCACTGTCACTTCAATTGGAATTTCTCCTTGTTGAGGGTGTTTTTTGAAGTCAATTCGTGCATAGAAGAAGAACGATCCATTTGTATCGGAATGTTTTTCAACATAGTCTGTATACGTTAATGTTAATTTTTTGTTTTCAGCATCAACAGTAGCATGAGCGATAATTTCATTTGTGTTAATATCGCGAATTTCAAAACTATCAGATGTGATGATTAATGCATCTGGTACGGTAACTGTAGTTTGGTCACCAGCCTTAACATTTTTACCTGCTAAGTCATACGTTGCATTAATACGGAAAGTAGCCCATTGCTCTAAATCCCAATTTAGATTGCCACCTTCATTGCTTGTAACGTTCACAACCGTGATTGTATCTGCAAATTTACCAGTTACTGAAACTTCTGGAGTTTCAGCAAACGTTTTATTTAAACTAAAAACAAAAATAGTTGTCAGGACGCAAATCAAAAACGAGAAAATACTAAACTTTTTCTTATTGCTCATTGTGTTATACCTTCTAATAGAATTATTTAAAAATCAAAATAAACGACTTAACGATATAGGTTAATTTTGCAGACAAATCTTAATAAAGCCTCCCCCTAGTCTAATACTAAAACTCCCCTATACTGTGAATTATATCACAATGAAGAATGAAAGGCAAACAATAACATAAAATAGTAAGATATTTCCGACAAATTTCTAAAAAAATAAAAAGATTGTTCATTTTTTACAAACTTTTTAAAGAATTTAACCTACTCTGAGTTAAAAATTTAGTTAGGATATGAACTAAGTTTCAGAAATAAGATGTTCAATATGATATACTTAGAGCTAAGGATTGTGAAGACATTTTAACAACCATTATTTAGAAACTTTAGGATACTATACTTATGACTTATAAATTTCTACTTTTCGACCTTGATCATACCTTGCTTGATTTTGATGCTGCCGAAGATGTAGCGTTGACACAACTTCTGAAAGAAGAAGGAGTTGCTGATATTCAGGAATATAAGGATTATTATATACCTATGAACAAAGCTCTCTGGAAGGACTTGGAGCTGAAAAAGATTACAAAAAATGAATTGGTCAATACACGTTTTGCAAAATTGTTTGCTCATTTTGGTATTGAAAAAGATGGGGCCTACTTAGCAGAGCGCTACCAGTTTTTCCTATCGAAACAGGGGCAAATTTTTTCTGGCGCTATGGAGCTTTTAGATAATCTGATTGAACGTGGCTATGAACTTTATGCAGCCACAAATGGGATAACTGCCATTCAAACAGGGCGCTTAACTCAATCAGGACTTGCTCCTTATTTCAACCAAGTATTCATATCTGAACAGCTGAAAACACAAAAACCGGATGCTCTTTTCTACGAAAGAATTGGTCAACAAATACCTGGTTTTTCCAAAGAAAATACAGTCATGATTGGTGATTCACTAACAGCAGATATTCAAGGTGGCAATAATGCTGGGATTGATACTATCTGGTACAACCCTCATCATCTGGAAAATAAGACCCAAGCTCATCCAACTTATGAAGTCGACTCATATCAAGCTCTGCTAGAAATCTTAGATAAACTGTAAAAAGTGGTTTAGATAGCCTCTTTTTGCTATAATAGAGGCAGTATAAATGAAGGAGTCAGCTATGGAACACTCGTCTTGGCATGCTTTGATTAAAGAGCAATTACCTGAGGGTTATTTTGGGAAAATTAATCACTTTATGGAACAGGTCTATGCTCATGGGACTGTTTATCCACCCAAGGAAAAGGTTTTTCAGGCTCTTTTAACGACTCCTCTGGAAGAGGTTAAGGTAGTGATTCTGGGGCAGGATCCCTATCATGGACCTGGTCAAGCTCAGGGATTGAGTTTTTCGGTTCCAGATAGTATTCCAGCCCCTCCTTCTTTGCAAAATATTCTAAAAGAACTGTCAGACGATATCGGAGTTAAGAAATCCCATGACTTGACCTCTTGGGCTGAGCAGGGAGTCTTACTCCTTAATGCATGTTTAACAGTGCCAGCTGGTCAAGCAAATGGTCATGCTGGTCAGATATGGGAACCTTTTACAGATGCTGTGATTAAGGTCGTCAATAACCTAGATAGACCAGTAGTATTTGTTTTTTGGGGTGCTTATGCACGTAAGAAGAAGGTATTGGTAACTAATCATCAACATCTGATTATTGAATCAGCTCACCCGAGTCCCCTTTCTGTTTACAGAGGATTTTGGGGTTCCAAGCCTTTTTCTAAGGCCAATGCATTCTTAAAAGAAACAGGACAAGAGCCAATCGATTGGCTTAGATAAGGAGTTTATATGCCTCAGTTAGCGACAATTTGCTACATTGATAATGGAAAAGAATTGCTCATGCTTCATCGCAATAAAAAGCCTAATGATGTTCATGAAGGAAAATGGATCGGTGTAGGTGGAAAGTTAGAACGCGGGGAAACTCCACAAGAATGTGCTGCCCGTGAGATTTTGGAAGAAACAGGGTTGAAGGCTAAGCCGGTTTTAAAGGGAGTTATCACTTTTCCTGAATTCACTCCGGACTTGGATTGGTACACCTATGTATTTAAGGTTACTGACTTTGAGGGTGAATTGATTGATTGTAATGAAGGGACCTTAGAATGGGTTCCTTATGATGAAGTCCTCAGCAAGCCGACCTGGGAGGGGGACCACACCTTTGTTGAGTGGCTCTTAGAGGATAAACCCTTCTTTTCAGCCAAGTTTGTCTATGATGGTGATAAATTATTGGATACACAAGTGGATTTCTACGAGTAAAGGAGTTTAGATATGTTACTAATCAAAAATGGCCGTGTAATGGATCCAAAGTCTGGTTTGGATCAAGTTTGTGATGTTTTGGTTGATGAAGGGAAAATCATTCAAATTGCTCCTCAAATTGATAAGGATGAAGCTCAAGTCATTGATGCAACTGGACTTGTGGTTGCACCTGGATTGGTAGATATCCATGTTCATTTTCGTGAACCAGGTCAAACACATAAAGAAGACATTCATACAGGTGCTTTAGCAGCTGCAGCAGGTGGTTTTACAACTGTCGTTATGATGGCTAATACCAATCCAACTATCTCAGATGTTGAGACTTTAGAGGAAGTTCTTCGGTCTGCCGCTAAGGAAAAAATTAACGTTAAGTCTGTGGCTACAATTACCAAAAACTTTAATGGTCAAGACCTAGCTGACTTTAAAGCTCTGTTAGATGCTGGTGCAGTTGGATTTTCTGATGACGGCATCCCGCTTGAAAGTAGTAAAGTTGTCAAGGAAGCCATGGAAGAAACCAAGAAACTAAATACGTTTATTAGTCTTCATGAAGAAGATCCTGGCTTGAATGGTACGCTTGGTTTTAACGAGAATATCGCTAAAGAGCATTTTCATATTTGCGGTGCAACAGGAGTTGCAGAGTACGCTATGATTGCTCGTGATGTCATGATTGCCTATGCAACTAAGGCTCATGTTCATATTCAGCATTTGTCTAAGGAAGAAAGTGTCAAGGTTGTGGAGTTTGCTCAAAATTTGGGAGCTAACGTAACTGCAGAAGTAGCTCCACAGCATTTTTCGAAGACTGAAGCTCTTCTCTTGACTAAAGGAAGTAACGCAAAGATGAATCCACCTCTACGTCTGGAATCTGACCGACGTGCTGTTATTGAAGGTTTAAAATCTGGAATCATTTCTGTCATTGCTACAGACCACGCGCCTCACCATGCTGACGAGAAAAATGTTGAGGATATTACCAAAGCGCCATCAGGTATGACAGGTTTGGAAACTTCTTTGTCACTAGGTTTAACTTACTTAGTCGAAGCTGGTGAGCTGAGCTTGATGGAATTATTAGAAAAAATGTCCTACAACCCAGCGAAACTTTATAACTTTGAAGCAGGTTATCTATCAGAAAACGGTCCAGCCGATATTACAATTTTTGATGATAAAGCGGACCGAATCGTGGATAGTCATTTTGCTTCTAAAGCAGCGAATTCACCATTTATCGGTGAATCTTTGAAAGGGCAGGTCAAATACACCATCTGTAATGGACAGATTGTCTATAAGAACTAGATGAAATCTGCTCTTTCGAATCATTAATTAGAGAGAGACGATATGTACCCAACCCATCATTTTAAAGACAAATTTATCTTATTTCTTAAGATTTTCTTTCCAATTCTAGTCTATCAATTTGCCAATTATTCCGCTTCTTTTGTCGATACGACCATGACTGGCCAGTATAATACTATAGATTTGGCTGGGGTATCAATGGCGACAAGTCTATGGAATCCCTTTTTTACCTTCCTAACTGGTATTGTCTCAGCCTTGGTTCCTATAGTTGGACATCATTTGGGTCGAGGAAAGAAAAATGAAGTGGCTTCTGATTTTTATCAATTTCTTTATCTTTCACTTGGTTTATCAATTGTTCTATTTGCTTTAGTTTTTCTTGCTGCGCCACTAATTCTAAACAATATGGGTTTAGAAGCAGCAGTAGCAGATATAGCAGTACGCTATTTATGGTTTTTAGCAACCGGGATTATTCCACTTTTACTCTTTAGTGTAATTCGATCACTGTTGGATGCGCTAGGACTGACCAAACTATCCATGTATTTAATGCTTTTATTGTTACCTTTAAATAGTGGTTTTAACTATTTACTAATCTATGGAGCCTTTGGTTTACCTGAGTTAGGAGGTGCAGGAGCGGGTCTTGGTACATCTTTAGCTTATTGGGCATTGCTGGGGATTTCCATACTAGTCCTTCTTAAACAGGAAAAATTGAAAGAACTACATTTAGAGAAACGATTACCCTTAGACGGCGATAAAATAAAAGAAGCAATCAAATTAGGCTTACCGATAGGTGGAACTGTATTTGCAGAGGTTGCTATTTTTTCAGCAGTTGGTTTGATTATGGCTAAATTTTCATCGTTGATTATTGCTAGCCATCAGTCCGCGATGAACTTTTCGTCACTCATGTATGCTTTTCCGATGAGTATTTCAACAGCAATGGCGATTGTGGTGTCTTACGAAATTGGAGCCAAAAGGCTAGAAGATGCTAAAAAATACATCAAAATTGGACGTCTATCTGCTATGGTATTCGCCGTTTTGACTCTCTCCTTTTTGTATATTTTCCGAGAAAATGTTGCGAGACTTTACGGTTATGATCCTGAATTCATTCAATTGACAGCTAGTTTTATGACCTATAGCCTATTTTTCCAGTTGGCTGATACATTTGCAGCTCCGTTACAAGGTATTTTACGAGGTTATAAAGATACAGTCATACCTTTCTATCTCGGACTCCTTGGTTACTGGGGGGTAGCTATTCCTCTAGGATGGCTTTTGGACTATTCGACAAATCTAGGCGCTTATTCTTATTGGATAGGTCTCATCGTAAGTTTAATTGTCAGTGGTCTTCTTTATCAGTGGCGTTTACAAGTTATTATGAAAAGATTCAAATAATCTGGTGAAAAAACCTTGAAAATTTGTTTGTGAAATAGTTTTTTAAGTAAAGAAAAGACTTGATTTTACAGACTTTTCTTTTTTTATATTGTGAAAAAATAGCAAGCATATTCTTTGACTCTCATTAACCTATAAGTTAGAATAGAACTATAAGAAATTAAACTTAGAAAGGCAAGATTATGTCAACTTTAGATAAAAATCTTTTGCTTGAGATGTTCCGTAAGATGGAAGAAATTCGTCGTATGGATTTAAAAATTGCTCAATTAGTAAAAAAAGGGAAAGTGCCAGGAATGACGCACTTTTCTGTTGGTGAGGAGGCAGCTAACGTTGGGGCTATGTTAGCTCTTAATGAAGATGACTTGATTACATCAAACCACCGTGGTCACGGTCAAGCCATTGCTAAAGGTATTGACCTCAATGGAATGATGGCTGAGATCCTTGGTAAATACACAGGGACTTGTAAAGGTAAGGGTGGATCAATGCACATAGCCGACCTTGATGCTGGTAACCTTGGTGCCAACGGTATTGTAGGTGGTGGTATGGGGATTGCAGTAGGTGCTGCGCTTACTCAACAAATGAAACATACTGGAAAGATTGTTGTCTGCTTCTTTGGTGATGGAGCGACTAACGAAGGTGTATTCCACGAAGCGGTGAATATGGCTTCAATCTGGAACCTTCCTGTTATTTTCTACTGTATCAATAACGGATATGGAATCTCTGCAGACATTAAGAAAATGACAAATGTGGAGCATATTTATGAGCGTAGTGCAGCTTACGGTATTCCTGGAATGTTTATCCCCGATGGAAACAATGTAATAGATGTCTACGAAGGATTTAAGAAAGCAGTAGACCATGTTCGTTCTGGAAAAGGTCCTGTATTGATTGAGAGTGTAACCTACCGCTGGCTTGGTCACTCTTCATCAGACCCAAGTAAATATCGTACACGTGAAGAAGTAGAAGAGTGGAAACAAAAAGATCCAATCGAAAATCTTCGCAAGTACCTTGTTGAAAATAAGATTGCTAGCGAAGAAGAACTTGAAGAAATTCAAGCACAGGTCAAGGAAGCAGTGGAAGCATCTGTTAAATTTGCAGAAGAAAGTCCATTCCCTCCACTAGAATCAGCTTTTGAAGATATTTACGCAGACTAAGGAGAAGTAGAGAAATATGGAAACAAAATTAATGTCTTTCCGCGATACCATTATCCTTGCAATGTCTGAGGAAATGCGTCGTGATGAAAATGTACTCTTGATGGGTGAAGATGTCGGTGTCTTTGGTGGAGACTTTGGTACATCTGTAGGTATGCTTGAAGAATTTGGACCAGAACGTGTACGTGACTGTCCAATTTCAGAAGCTGCAATTTCTGGTGCTGCTGCTGGTGCTGCTATGACTGGACTTCGTCCAATCGTTGATATGACTTTCATGGACTTTTCAGTTATTGCCATGGATAATATCGTCAACCAAGCAGCTAAAACTCGTTACATGTTTGGTGGTAAAGGTCAGGTCCCAATGACAATCCGCTGTGCCGCTGGTAACGGGGTAGGTTCTGCAGCTCAGCACTCACAATCCTTGGAATCTTGGTTTACTCATATCCCAGGATTGAAGGTTGTAGCTCCAGGTACACCAGCTGATATGAAGGGACTTCTTAAGTCTTCTATCCGTGACAACAACCCTGTTATCATTCTTGAATATAAATCCGAATTTAACCAAAAAGGTGAGGTTCCTGTTGATCCAGACTATACTATCCCACTTGGTGTTGGAGAAATCAAACGCGAAGGAACTGATGTAACAGTAGTAACATACGGTAAAATGCTTCGTCGTGTCATGCAAGCAGCTGAAGAATTGGCTGAAGAAGGCATCTCAGTAGAAGTAGTAGACCCACGTACTTTGGTTCCACTTGATAAAGACATCATCATTAATTCAGTTAAGAAGACTGGAAAAGTAGTTCTTGTCAACGATGCCCACAAGACAAGTGGTTTTATCGGTGAAATTTCAGCTATTATCTCAGAATCAGAAGCATTCGATTATTTAGATGCACCTATTCGCCGTTGTGCAGGTGAGGATGTACCAATGCCTTACGCACAAAACCTTGAGAACGCAATGATCCCAACAGTTGAAAGCATCAAAGATGCAATCCGTAAAACTCATAATAAACAGTAATACATAAAATAAATTATGTAACTTGTTTGCGATTACTTCCGTTTTTTCTTGTTTTTCTTCATTTGCTTGGCCATTTTATTCATGCTGCGGCGCATGAGGAATTCTCCTGCTTTACCTTTGAGGCCACCGCCAAAAAGTTGACTCATATCTGGCATACCTGCTCCGCCTAAAGCAGATAAATCAGGCATACCGCCTTGGCCCATCATGCCTTCTAAAGCTGACATATCCGGCATGCCACCCGGCATATTTTTAGGCAGATTGTTAGGATTGAGCCCCATCTGTTTCATCATTTTGTTCATATCTCCAGATAGGACGCCCTGCATCATCTGTTTAGCTTGGTTAAAGTCTTTGATAAACTTATTTACTTCGACAAAGCTATTACCAGAACCAGCTGCAATCCGACGACGACGGCTTGGGTTAAGCAGATCTGGATTTTCCCGCTCTGCTGGTGTCATAGAAGATACGATAGCACGCTTACGGGCAATTTCTTTTTCATCCACTTTGATGTTTTTAAGAGCAGGATTATTGGCCATACCTGGCAACATCTTGAGCAATTCTTCCATAGGTCCCATGTTCTGAACTTGGTCCAGCTGGTCGATGAAATCGTTGAAATCAAAGGTGTTTTCCCGCATTTTTTCAGCCATTTCAAGCGATTTCTTCTCATCGTACTCTTGAGCGGCCTTTTCAATCAGGGTCAGCATATCCCCCATGCCGAGGATACGGCCAGACATACGGTCTGGGTGGAAGGTTTCGATATCGGTAATCTTTTCACCAGTACCAGTAAACTTGATTGGCTTGCCAGTGATCTGACGGACTGACAGAGCTGCACCACCACGAGTATCCCCATCAATCTTGGTCAGGATAACCCCGGTTACTTCGAGTTGATTGTTAAATTCACGGGCTACGTTTGCTGCTTCCTGACCGATCATGGCATCGACCACCAGCAGAATTTCATTTGGCTGTGCTAATGCCTTGACATCAGCTAGCTCCTGCATGAGCTTTTCATCAATTTGTAGGCGACCAGCCGTATCAATCAAGACATAGTCGTTGTGATTAGCCTTGGCTTGCTCCAAACCTTGACGGACAATCTCTACTGCTGGAAACTCGGTACCCAAGGCAAAGACTGGCACATCAATCTGTTGCCCCAGTGTCTTCAGCTGATCAATAGCCGCTGGACGGTAGATATCCGCCGCAATCATCAGAGGACGAGCATTTTCTTCTTTCTTGAGTTTATTGGCTAATTTACCCGCAAAGGTCGTTTTACCAGCCCCCTGCAAACCGACCATCATGATAACAGTCGGAATCTTTGGTGACTTGATAATCTCGGCAGTATCAGAACCCAGAATGGCTGTTAGCTCTTCGTCTACGATTTTGATGATCTGTTGAGCTGGATTGAGCGTGTCAATAACTTCGTGTCCGATAGCTCGCTCACGAATCTTTTTAATAAAGTCTTTGACAACAGGTAGGGCAACGTCAGCCTCCAAGAGAGCAAGACGAATCTCCTTGGTCGCTTCCTGGATATCACTCTCAGAAATTTTTCCCTTTCTGCGTAGGTTTTTAAAGACGTTCTGCAAGCGTTCAGTTAAATTTTCAAAAGCCATACTAGCCCTCCAATTGTGTTAATAATGATTGAATCGATGTAGATGTGACTGATTCCAATTGTGTTTTCAATTCCTTCACAATCTGTTTCCGTCGTAAATATTGTTCAATAAGGTGTAATTTTCCTTCATAGGCCTCCAT
>ERZ773013.1886-NODE-1886-length-11950-cov-3.520135_pt1 | contig 11950 bp, 8 predicted proteins | sample MGYA00511670_ERZ773013 | MGnify/ENA primary metagenome ERZ773013 (study PRJEB29015, sample SAMEA2738120) | human oral metagenome | biome: human oral; feature: human-associated habitat; material: saliva | place: China | collected 2257 ...
GGGGTTTCTCTCGTCGCCGGAATGCCATTTTTGACACCATTTGCAACACTGAGGCTCCTCCGGCGATAATTTGTCTCCGGAAGGCTCTTTTTGACGAGAGTTGCAACAATATGGGACTACCGGCGACACCCGTAGCTGCCGTAGCGTCGCCGCCCCGACGCCACGCCCCTACGCGCCGGCGCCGCCGCCCACGACGCCAATCTTCTCACGCACAGGCACCAGCTTCACCAGCCGCACCACGGTCCCCTTCCCCGAGGGCTTGCGAGAAATCGACACGGCGTCGGCGAGAAGGCGCATCAGGCGAATGCCACGTCCGCGCTCTGCACCCGGACCCGTCTCGGGCGGCTCCTCGTTGGCGCCAAGCTCGAAGCCCTCTCCGCAATCCGCGACGTCCACCTCGATGCGGTCGTCGTAGGCTGTAACGGTAGCGAGCACGCCCGTCGCGCAGGTGTGGTCGACGGCGTTGCCCAGCGCCTCCCCGCACGCAAGCGTCATATCAAAGATCTCGTCCTCCGAGAAGGGCATGCCGCGCATGAGCTCGCCCACGTGGTCGCGGGCCTCGCCAAGGTGCACGGCATCCACGGGAAACGTGGTGCGCCACAGCGGCAGTACCGAGGGGTCAAGCTCCGAGACGGTCCGCTTGCTTCCCACGCGAGAGACCGGCATGTAGTCCACGATGCGCATGAGCGCCAGGCTCATGTACACGCGCGGGCGCACGTTGGTAAGCGACAGCAGCCCACCCAGGGACCTCATGCACCGCAGCTCACAGAGCACAAGCCCCAGCCCTGCGGAGTCCGCAAAGCCAACGTCGTCCATGTTGAGCACGATGCGCCGGCAGCCATCGGCGATGAGCGCGTCGATGGTCCTTCTCAGCGCGCCCGCGCTCGTCACGTCCAGGTCTCCCGAGACGTTCACAACGGCTATGTCCGGCATCCTCTCCATACGGGAATGCTTCCCACAACCCTTCGGGTGTATGCCGAGAAGTGCGCGAACGACACGCCAGCGCCTCAGACCCTACGCGCCCTTGCCCAGCTCGTCGAAGCGCACGGCGACCATCGAGACGTCGTCGTTCAGGTTGCGCCCTGTGAAGTCGTCCAGGCGCGCCAGGCAGCGGTCGAGAAGCCCGTCGAAGTCCCCCGCCGTCTCGGCGGACACCATGTCGCGCAGGCCATCGTCGCCAAAGAACGCCCCGGAGGGCGAGCGCGCCTCGGTGGTGCCGTCGGTGTAGAGGAAGAGGATGTCACCCTCGCAGAGCGAGGCCACGCCGTCACGGTACTCCATGTCGTGGAAGGCGCCAACGACGCCTGACTGCACGTCGAGAAGGTCCATCTGACGGGTGGAGCCACGCACGAGAACCGCAGGCGGGTGGCCGGCCGAGCAGTACGTGAGAGTTGCCGCGGCAAGGTCGACAATGCCCACGAAGAGCGTTGCAAAGGTCTCGATGCGAGAAAAGCCGAGGAGGAACTCGTTGAGCGATCGTACCATGCGTGCCGGTGCGAGCCCCTCCCACGAGTAGGCCCCCAGCGCGGTCTTGACTGCCGCCGAGACCGAGGCAGCCTCCACGCCCTTGCCCGAGACGTCTCCCATGATCACGCAGGCACGGCGCCCCGGAAGGCGGATGAGGTCGTAGAAGTCCCCGCCCACGAAGGCAGACTCGGTGGCCGAGGAGTAGATGCCGCGGGCAGTGAGGCCGTCCACGTGCTGCAGCACGTTTCGCATGCCCGTCTGGAGCGCCTGCGAGATGCGCTTGTCCTTCTCGCGCCTCTCCTCCCCCAGGAAGATGTCGCGCACGTCCCCCGCAAGCCTGCCGAGAAACGCAAGCTCTCCCGCATCGAGGGGCTCCGCACCATCGGGACGAAGGACGAGGCAGCAGCGCCTCTCGCCCGCGAGCTTCCCCGCGTCCACGAGGGCGCCAACGCAGGGCTCCCCCAGGTCGCGCAGGACGTCGAAGACCGCCATGCCCGCAAGCACGGGCACCACGGCCACGTCATCCTCCACATGGCCCTCCTCGGCGGCGTCGAGGTCTATGGGCACCGCTCGCATTCCGGCAAGCGGCAGCTCCGCAACAACGACGCTCTGGTGGACGTTCTGCTCAAGCCGCACGTAGACGGCATCAAGCTCCTCGGCAGCCTGCACGAATGCCTGCTCGGCGCGCTCGGCAAGGTCCTCGTCGCCCTCGGAAGCATCCAAGAGCTCCTCTCGCAGCTCGGAACCGCGCTGGTTGAGCCGCTCCGCTCGCTGCTGGCGCATGGTCGAGAAGGCTCCCATGAGCTGCACCGATAGGTAGTGCGCGACGGAGTCGAGCAGGCGCGCATCGTCTGTGTCCAGGGGACGCGAGCGAGACCAGCCCACCTCGATGATGGCTATCACGTGGCCGCCAAACCACACCGGCACGGCGAAGAAGCTCGCGAAGGGCGGCAGCAGGCTCTTGCGAATGCGCAGGATCTCGCGGGTCTCCTCGTCCACGACCTCGCTCACGCGAATCTTGCCCTGGCGCAGCGTCTGCGGCTCCGGGGGCTTCACGCGCAGGCGCAGCGCGTGGCCCGCGCGCGTGGCGAGGGTCTCGACCGACTTGCCGTACGCCATGAAGTGCGGGATGCGGGCGCCCTCGAGCGACTTCGAGATGCCACGCAGGTGAAAGCCGTCGGACTCGGCAAGGTAGACGATCGTCGCATCGGCCTCCATGGTCTGCGTGATCTCCTCGAGCACGCGCGAGAAGAGCGTTGCGACATCGCGCGAGTCAAGCGTGTCGAGGACGATGCGCAGGGCGCCCGCAAGTCGCTTGTTCGCGCGGCGCAGGTCCTCGAGGTCCCTCTCGCCCTGATGCTCCTCCAGGCTCCCGCTCTCGGCTGGGAGTGCTACCGCCACGTACGTCTCGCCTGCCGCCTGCACCCGGTCGCAGCGGACCCTCAGGCGCATGGGCTCGCCCACGTGCGAGGCCATGGTCACGACCGCCGGCGTCCCATCGACGGGAAAGGGCAGCGCGTCTATCGAGAAGGGCGCCTCGGGGTCAAAGCTGCCCGCCGGCGGGAAGAGCGCGCGCACGTCCGCGCCAACCAGATCCTCGTCCTCTCCGTGTGGCAGCAGGGACGTTGCCTGGTCGTTGACGAGAAGGACCCTCCCCGCCCCATCAAAGGCCACCACAGCCTCTGAGGCAAGCTGCAGGAGCCGCGCGAAGGTGGCAGCGAGACTCCCCTCGCCTATGCCATCTACGCGCCGCGTGCTGAGTGCGTTCTTTGCCACATGCCGCCCTTTCCTCGAAGCCTAGATCCCGGGCGGTGCGGCCATCTCATACAGCCTGGCGCGGCGTGCAGAGCTCCTCTGACGAGACCATCGTAAGGCCACTCTCGCGCAGCTTGATGGCAAGCGGCTCTCCCGTGACCTTCACGATGTCGACGGTTCGACCGCCCATGGGACAGGTGTAAGCGTACTCCACGTTGAGGCGGCCGAGGCCAGATGGTCGAGAAGAACCCCCAGGCCGCCGGGGACGTCAGAGACCTCGATGCCGACGACCTGGGTGAGCGTTGCGTCGTAGCCAAGCCCGTGCAGGAGCGAGAGGGCGTCTTCCGGACGGTCGCAGACGATGCGGATGATCCCAAAGTCCGTGGTATCCGCCACCATGAGGGCGTGAATCTGGGTGTTGTCCGCACCAAGTGCGCGGCTCATCTTGGCGAGCCTCCCCGGCTCGTTAGGCAGACAGACGGTAAGCTGATCGATCATCGCACTATCCATGGTCCATCCCTTCCCGGTGGTGTCTTGGTGCCAGCACCGGCACCGCAGCCGACAAGGAACCTTGGGGGACATGGTCGCGCTTTCAGTTTTCGCTTTGGTTGCGGGAGGGCTACGAATGCCGCATGAGACAAAGGGACTGTCCCTTTGTCTCATGCGCAGCCTCCGAAAACACCAATCGGCATAAAAACGGGCCCCCGTTTCTGGGAACCCGTGTACGCTCGTGGTGTCGGAGGCGGGACTTGAACCCGCACGACCTTTTAGTCAGTCACTAGCACCTCAAGCTAGCGCGTCTGCCAATTCCGCCACTCCGACGTGCGCCTTGAACGCGAGGAGTATCTTATCACACGCTCGCACGGCGGCAAGCGCAAATTCAAAGTTTTTCTCGCGAATAGGAGAACAGGGCGAGGAGAACAGGGCGAGGTGCGCCGAGAAGGGCCTCCGGTAATCGCCGGAAGGCCCCCTATGTTGCAAATTGCGACAAAATCGCCCCTCCGGCGACAGCCGAACTACTTTGCCCAGCCGATGTTCTCGTTGGAGACGGTGAGGTACAGCGCGGGGCCGTAGTTGGCGAGGCCCTGCTTGGTCACGACGACGCCGGGGCCGGCGTACAGGGGGATGAAGCCGTAGGAGGCAAGTGCCTTCTTCTCGGCGGCATTGAGGGCCTTCATCTGGTCGTCGTGGTCCTCGATCGAGATGATCTTGGCCAGCTCGGCGTCGAGGTCGGCGCTGCCCAGGTGCGTGAAGTTGGACGCGGAGTCGGAGCCGTAGATCTGGGGCCCGTTCCACATGGACGTAGGCGTGGAGGCCCAGCCGAAGAGGCAGATGTCCCAGGAGCCACTGGAGAGCGTGGTGGAGAACTCGGAGGAGGGCTTGGCGTCCTGGTCAATCTTGATGCCGGCGTCCTTGGCCATCTTGATGATGGCGGCGGCGCGGTTCTTCACCGTGTTGGAGTCGCCGAACGTGGTGAAGGAGAAGGCGACCTCGGTGCCGTCCTTGGCGTAGTAGCCGTCGTCGTCAAGGGCGTAGCCGTCGTCCTCGAGGGTCTTCTTGGCAGCGGCTGTGCGATCCTCGGCGGTGGTGAGACTGGTGACGTCGTCCGGCATGTTGTTCTCGTAGCCGTCTGCCCAGACGGGGGTAAGCAGCGAGCCGGGGATGTCCTCCTCCCAGTTCACACCCTGGAACACGACGGAGCGGAGCGTGGGGATGTCGAGGCACTGCACAAAGGCCTTGCGCACGGCCTCGTCGGCGAGCACGCCACGCGTGGCGTTGATCTCGATGTTGACGATGGAGAGACCGTCCGCGCGACGGATCTCGGCGTTGTCCATGCTGGAGAAGTTGGAGAGCATCTCCTGGGAGCCGCTCTGGGCCTGGCCGGTGGCGTCGATCTCGCCGTTCTTGAAGGCGTTGAAGAGCGCCTGGGAGTCCATCTGCTTGTAGGTGACGGACTCGAGCTTGGGCGCGTCTCCCCACCAGTTGGGGTTGGGGACGAAGGTCACCTGCGTGGTGTCGAAGGAGTCCACGGTGTAGGGGCCATAGCCCCAGTCCTTGGCGTGGGGGTCGTTGTTCCAGCCGTTGTTGAAGACCTCGGGGTCGGCAGCATCGGGGTGGATGACCAGGTTGAAGAGGGCCTCGGCGGGATAGACCGGGTTGGAGGTGGTGATCACGACCTGCTTGTCGGAGTCGCCCTTCTCGACGGACTCGATGCGGTCGTAGCCGTCGGTGGCTGCAGGGGTGTAGTCGGGGTTGGTGCCGTTCATGACAGTCCACACTGCCTGGAAGGCACGGTAGTCGATGGGAGTTCCGTCGTTGAACTTGGCGTCGGGGTTGAGGTCGAGCGTCAGCGTCTGCTTGCCGTTCTCGTCCTTGGTCTCGGCCTTGGTCACGAAGTTGGGGTTGGGCTCGAACTTCGAGGCAGTGGCGTCGGAGACGAAGAGGTTGGTGGGCATGTACCAGTCCCACATGTTGTTCATCTCGACGGTGTTGCCCTCGACGGAGAGGTAGTTCCAGTTGGGGCCGATCTCGCCGGCAGGAAGGGTGAGGGTGCCGCCGTCCTGGATCTGGTCGCGGTCGAGCGGGTTGTTGTAGACCTTGCCCTTCTCGGGAAGCGGCAGCTGGTCGAGCGGCGTGGTTGCGGGCGAGCCGTTCTGGGGCTCGGCGCCGGTGACATCGTTGCTGTTGGCAGTACCGGTGGCGTTGGCGTTATCGCTGGAGGAGGAGTCGGACCCGCAGGCGGCGAGGCCCAGCCCTGCCAGCGCGACGGCGCTGCCGCTCATGCCCAGGAAGGCACGGCGTGAAAGGTTGGAAACAGACATGTTCTCTCCCGTTCTCTCGGATGATACCGGTTCGAAGTGAACCATTAAGGATGGTATCAGACAAGGCGCGGTTAATAAAATCGCAATGCTATCGAAAGTGCCAAGAAGCTTCCGTGCGGTTGAGCTCACAGAAACGTTCACCGTATGCACAAAGTGCGGGCCCGGAGATCCGGGCCCGCGAGGTTGCAAGCCAACTTTGAAGAGCCGACTTCTGCTAACTACTTCAGCGAGGTTGGAATGAGGCTCGAGGCTGGGATGAGCTTGCCGTCGCTGTACACCAGGCGCTCGCGGGTGCGCTCGACCTTGGGGTCTGGAATTGGGATGGCCGAGAGAAGCGCCTTGGTGTAGGGGTCCTGGGGGTTGGTGAAGACCTCCTCGGTGTCGCCGTACTCCACGATCTTGCCGAGGTGCATGACGGCCACGGTGTCGGAGATGTGGCGAATCACGGCAAGGTCGTGCGCGACAAAGAGATAGGAGATCTTGAGCTGCACCTGCAGGTCCTCGAGCAGGTTGATGATGCCGGCCTGAATCGAGACGTCGAGAGAGGCGATGGGCTCGTCGAGGAGAAGCAGCTTGGGGCTCGTGGCAAGGGCCCGCGCGATGGCGATGCGCTGGCGCTGGCCACCGGAGAACTGCGACGGGAAGCGGTCCACGTAGTCCGGGTTGATGCCCACGAGGTACATGAGTTCGCCGATGCGCTTGTTGATCTTTGCCTTGTCCCAGCCCTGCGCCTCGAGCGGCTCGGCGAGCACGTCGTAGATGGGCATGCGCGGGTCGAGCGAGCTCATGGGATCCTGGAAGATGATCTGGAGGTTGCGGCGCAGCTCGCGGCGGTCGCGGGCGCTCCTGAGCTCGGATGTCTTCTTACCCAGGACGGTGATTGAGCCCTCTTCGGGCACCACGAGGTCCATGATCTGCATGAGGGTGGTGGACTTGCCCGAGCCGGACTCGCCGACAAGGGCCAGCGTCTCGCCCTCGTGGATGGTGAACGACGCGTGGTCGACCGCCGTCATGGTCCCCTTGTTCCTGCGGATGAGACCCTTGCCCTGGATGGGGAAGGTCTTCACGAGGTCCTTGACCTCAAGCACCACGGGGCGCTGGTCACGGGGGACGTCGGCCCACTTGGGCAGGAGAGGCTCGAGCGCCGGATAGACGTCAGCGTAGGTGAGGTGCTTGTCGCGAATCTCATCCATGTGGTGGCACGAGACCAGGTGCCCCTCCCCCTCCTCGAGCGGCAGGAGGTCTGGCTCGGTCTTACGGCACTCGTCGGTTGCCATGGGGCAGCGCGGCGAGAAGGGGCAGCCTGCTGGAATGGCGGCAAGCGAGGGCGGGTTGCCCTTGATGGGCACCAGGCGGTGCTCGGCAGGCATGTGCGGCTTGGGCACGGCACCGAGGAGGCCCATGGTGTAGGGCTGAGAGGGACGCTCGAACAGCGTGTCGATGCTCGCACGCTCGACAGCGCGACCGGCGTACATGACCATCACGTCATCAGCCGTACCGGCGACAACGCCCAGGTCGTGCGTGATGAGCACGACGGCGGCACCGGTCTCCCTCTGGGCAACCTTCAGGATGTCCAGGATCTGCGCCTGGATGGTCACGTCGAGGGCGGTGGTGGGCTCGTCGGCAATGATGATGTCGGGGTTGTTCGCGATGGCGATGGCGATGACCACGCGCTGGCGCATGCCGCCGGAGAACTCGTGCGGGTACGCGTCGAGGCGGTTCTCGGGGTCGGTGATGCCCACGAGGGTGAGAAGCTCGATGCAGCGCTCGCGCACCTCGTCCTTGGGCATGTCGGGGTTGTGGATGAGAAGCGCCTCGGCGAGCTGGTCGCCAATGGAGAACATGGGGGTAAGGGCAGAGAGGGGGTCCTGGAAGATCATCGAGATGCGGGTGCCACGGATCTTGGACATCTCCTCGTCGCTCTTGCCGATGAGCTCCTCGCCATCGAGCTTGACCGAGCCCGCAACGTGCGCGTTGTCATCGAGAAGCCCGATGAGCGAGAGGGCCGTGACAGACTTGCCCGAGCCGGACTCGCCTACGATGCCCAGCGTGCGCCCGCCCCAGAGGTCAAAGCTCACGTCGCGCACGGCGTGGACCACGCCGGCTTCGGTGTTGAAGGAGACGCACAGGTTGCGAACGCTCATGACGGGATCGCCTTTTGGCGCGCCCTTGGGCCCGTTGGACTCGAGCAGCTCGTAGCGAAGCGTGTCGTCCATGGTTGTGGTGCTGTTGGTGTCAGACATGCGTGCGTCTCCGTCTACTCGTGGTCGGACCCGGCTGCGGTTGCATTTGCGGCCGCAGCGGTCTTCTCGTCCTCGTCCTTCTTGGACTCCTCGTCGGCCACCTCACCCGCGGCGCGGGAGTAGGGGTCGAAGGCGTCCCTCAGGCCGTCGCCAATGAGCTGCATGCTCACGCACAGGATGATGAGCACGATGGAGGGGATGAGGACGATCCACGGAGCCGAGAGCATGGCGGACGAACCCTGAGAGAGGATGTAGCCAAGCGAGGTGTCGGGCGCTTTGATGCCCAGGCCCAGGAAGCTGTAAGCCGTCTCGGAGTTGATGCCGCTGATGACGCCGAGGACCGTGTCGATGACGAGGATCGAGCCAAGGTTGGGAATCAGGTGGCGAACGATGATCTTGATCGGGGGTACGCCCATGTACTTGGCCGCGCGCACGTAGTCGCGCTCGCGCAGCGAGAGGGCCATGGTGCGCAGCGTTCGCGCGTAGCCAATCCAGCCAAAGGCCGTGAGGCCGAGGATGAGCATAAGCCATCCCTGCGTGCCGGAGGCGGCGCGCACGATCATGGCGACGAGCAGGAAGCTCGGGATGACGAGCAGCATGTCGAGGAGCCACATGCCGATCTTCTCGCCCCAGCCACGAGCGTAGGCGATCGCCGTGCCCACGATGGCGGAGATGGCGGTCGTGAGAATGGCGTAGGTGAGGCCAATCACGAGCGAACGGCCAAGGCCGTGTACCACGCAGGCGAAGAGGTCGAAGCCACCGCCGTCGGTGCCAAACCAGTGTCGTGCGTTGGGGGCAACGTTGATGGCAGCAAAGTCCGGATCCGTATAGTCGAACTTGCAGATGAAGGGGCCAAAGATGGCGAGAAGCGCCAAGATGCACAAGATGGTGAGGCCAACCACCGCGCTCTTCTGCCTGAAGAACCTGCGAGCGATAAGGCCTCCGTAGCTGATGCGCTTGACCTCTCCGGGGCCGGCAGCGTCGGCCTGGAGCTCGAGCTGGGCGTTGGTGAGCTGCGTGTCCTTGTTGTTCTGCCCTTCCATTGCCATCCCCCTAGCTCATCTTGATGCGGGGGTCCAGGGCTGCGGCAAAGAGGTCCGCGAGAAGGGCTCCCACGAGCGTGCAGGCCCCCGAGAAGGCGGCGACTGCAACGGCACCGTTGATGTTGTTGTTATTGATGCAGTTGATGAAGTACTCGCCCATGCCATGGATGGCGAAGATCTTCTCCGTCATGACGGCGCCAGTGAAGATGCTTGCGATGGAGAAGGCCACGTTCACCGAGGTGGGAATGAGGCTGGCGCGAAGCGCGTGCTTGCGGATGGCTTGCTTCTTTGTGAGGCCCTTGGCGCGCGCGGTGCGAACGTAGTCCGCGTGCATCTCGTCCAGCAGATACGTGCGCTGGTTCAGGTGATATCCCACGGAGCTGATGATGGTGAGGACGATCGTGGGCAGAAGGATGTGCTGGAGGAAATCGAGGAACGCGACAAACACGTTGGGCCCGTCATAGCTCGAAAGGCCCGTGACGTAGAAGATGCGCTGCCCTGTCTGCTGGTTTATCTCGATGGCAAAGAACACGATGAGGATGGCAAGAACGACTGTGGGGATAACCAAGAAGACGGAGGCAAGTCCGCTCCAGAACCTGTCCTGCCATTGGTACTGCCGCTGCGCCGTGTAGACGCCGAGGCTCACGCCAATCACGATGGAGAGAATCGTGGAGAGGAGCATGAGCTTGACCGAGGCCCCGATGCGGCTGGAGATTTCGTTGTTCACCGAGTCGCCCGCAGGCGAGAGACCCCAGTTCCAATCGGTCACTATATTGGAGAGCCAGCGCTGGTAGCGCTCGGTGACCGGAGTCTTGTCGTTGAGGTTGGCCTTGTCGAGAGAAGCCTCGATGGACTCCTGGGACGGTCGAGGCGTGCGCGACTCGTAATTCGAGCGCGGACTCATGAAGGCGCACGCGAGGAAGTAGGTAAGCGAGGTCGCAACGAAGATCATCACAACATAGTTGACAATCCTCTTGGCCAGGTACCCTAGAAATCGTGCCATCGAAACTCCTTTGTGCCATTCGCGCAACCGCAGAGGAAGCGTGGCACAAGAGCACCCGCACGCCACCCTGGGGGTTCCGCTCGCCCGAGCTGGGCGGGACGCAGTCCCCCTGGCACAACAAAGGGGACGGAGAAGCCACCGCACAGCCACCCACGTGTCGTGTGCCACGCAACGCCATGTGGGGCAGACGCGGCACGACACAACATGGGGTAGTCTAGCACCACGACTTGGTTACACAATAGAAAACAGGATGCGAACTAAACGACCAAAACGCCCCGCGCCTGTGACCTTGGGTCGAGACGCGGGCGAAAACGTTCGGTGTTTTATGTGACTGCTAAAGCTCGATGGATGAATCCTTGATGGGGAACGGCTGGCTGTAGTGGCAGGCGCAGAAGTGACCGCCGCCAAGGTCGCGCAGCTCGGGATGCTCCTCGAAGCACTTCTCGGTGGCAAGCGGGCAGCGCGTGTGGAAGCGGCAGCCCGAGGGCGGGTCGATGGGCGAAGGCGGGTCACCGGCAAGGATGATGCGCTTGCGCGAGTGCTGGATGTCTGGGTCGGGTACGGGCACGGCCGAGAGGAGCGACTGCGAGTACGGATGGCAGGGCTTCTCGTACAGCCCCTTCCAGTCCGCGTACTCCATGAGGTTGCCCAGGTACATCACGGCAACGTGGTCGGAGACGTGCTGTACCACCGAAAGGTCGTGCGCAATGAAGAGATACGCCGTCCCAAACTCCTGCTGGAGGTCGGCAAGGAGGTTAAGGACCTGCGCCTGGATGGAGACATCGAGTGCCGAGACAGGCTCGTCACAGATGATGAGCTTGGGCTTGAGGGCGAAAGCACGGGCAATGCCAACACGCTGACGCTGGCCACCCGAGAACTCGTGCGGGTAGCGGTTGATGTGCTCGGGGTTCAGGCCCACCATGTCGAGGAGGGACGCCACGTACTTGGTGCGCTCGGTCTTGTCGGGCATCACGTTGTGTATGACGAGAGGCTCGGAGACAATCTCACCGATGGTCATGCGGGGATTGAGGCTCGCATAGGGGTCCTGGAAGATGTACTGCATGTCGCGCCGCATGGCCTTGAGCTCCTTGCGGCTCATCTTCATGACGTCCTTGCCGTCGAAGGTAATCTCACCGGCGGTGGGTTCGATGAGGCGCATGATGCAGCGGCCGGTGGTGGACTTGCCGCAGCCGGACTCACCCACAAGGCCGAGAGTCTGGCCAGGGTAAATCTCGAAGCTCACGTCGCTCACAGCAGAGACCTTGCGCTTCTCGCGGGAGAAGACGCTGGAGTCAACCGGGAACTCCTTGGTGAGGTGCTCGACCTTGAGAAGGGGCTCGTTCATCAGGCCTCGCCTCCCTTCTCGGCCTGCGCGGGTGCCGCGACTGCACTCCTGCTCGTCTTGGGCGCGTTCTTGGCAACGAAGTCCTTCTCAAGAGCATAGTGGCAGCAGGAGTAGTGGTTGGGGCCAACCATGATGCGGCCGGGACGCTCGGCACGGCACTTGTCCGTGGCGTACGGGCAGCGCGGGGAGAACGCACAGCCAGAGGGCAGCGTCACGAGCGAGGGCGGGTTGCCCTTGATGGGCGTGAGCGGCCGCTTCTCGTCGACGGCGGG
>ERZ773013.1887-NODE-1887-length-11948-cov-6.058606_pt1 | contig 11948 bp, 19 predicted proteins | sample MGYA00511670_ERZ773013 | MGnify/ENA primary metagenome ERZ773013 (study PRJEB29015, sample SAMEA2738120) | human oral metagenome | biome: human oral; feature: human-associated habitat; material: saliva | place: China | collected 2257 ...
AAATTATTAGAATTCTATTTAACAATTATCAACTCATAATAATCTTATATTTTTAGGCCTTTATTCTTCAATAATATACTCGGTATTAAATTCTACTCTGATTGGGCTTCCATCAAAAGTAATTTGTGGGATTTTTACTTCATTAACTTTAACGCCATAATCAGAATCGGCAATTGTACATCCTCCAACAATCCAAGTATCAGGGGCAAACTCATTATTTGCGTCAAGATAAATTGGTTTGTCTTCAAAGCCATAAAGTTCATTTTTACGGTTTACAGCAAGCCATAATGTTACAGTTGGATTTTTCTTCAACAGTTTTTCTTTTGAAACCCCCATCAATTCTTCGTATTCCTTCTTTATTTCTTCTTCAGAAAGTGAATCGAAGTGCTTTTGTATTTGTTCATATAACGTTTCCATAACATTTTCATCAACTAATTTTAAACAAACCTTTTAAGTTTAATTCCTTGAACATCTTTGTGATTTAAAATTTTCATATCACAGACCCTCACATTATGAAGTTCAGCCAAACCACCAACAACACCATTACTACTAATACTACATTTGTTAATAACACAATCACCTTCAATAATAGCATTAAATGTAATCAATGAATGATTTTTAACATTAGCATTATCACAAACAATGCTACTATGTGTTAGAATTGAGTGTTTACCAACAACTGCATTATCAGCAAGAACCGATTCATCAATCATTGTTGAGTAACCTTTAAGTTTTGCATTATCAGAAACCTTAGCATTATTGCAGCATATTGACCCATCATAAATCCAACAATTACCTTCTTGAGATAGATTATGGTATCCTTCAACAAAACCTCCAAGGTCACCTTTCTTTACATTACCAAAACTTTTCAATGCTTTAATCCTAAACACCTTAACAGGAGTAAATGAACAATAGCTAACAATTGACTCATCGCTTAAAATTTCGTATTTTTTGTTGCTTGTTTCGTTTTTCATAATTATTAATTAAAACTATTCTTTATGCATTCACAATATATTTATCATGTTTGCAAATTGTTTCTAAGTCCAAGAAGCTACACATAACATTTTCGTTTTTAAATTACGAATGTATTATACTCAACAACGATGAAAAAACCAACAGTTAGGGTTTAACTAAGTATTCAATTTAGCAAACTTTCAATTTTTTCATTGCATTTATTTACCATATCATCTAACACATCTTGGTTTTTCATTAATTCCAAGATTTCAGATATTGGTTCATATATTTCTCTTAATCGTTGTACTAATCTATTATCAAGGGTTCTTGATACCTCACCAAAATCATCTGAATGTACCTCTAATAAATGGCCTGTACTATAACGATTTGTATCTTTAATGCATAAATAATATTTAATAGATGCACAATCAAACATAATATATTGATTTGTTGAGTCTTTAGCATAAAAAATTATCCTTGGTTCATTTATTATTAGTACCAAATAATTTTGATCTTTTAAAGAATCACTATCATTAGAATAGATTTCTATTCTTTCTTTATTTTTTTTAAAATCATAGGTTTTTGATAAATCCTTAAGCATTAATACAAGGTCATTATTTAAAAAAGATTTAAAGTAGTTAAGAGCATCAATGATTTTCTTTTTTAAATCTTCTGACTCATTATTATTTTTATTAAGCCAATTTTCCAAATTTCGTTTAAGAAGGTCTACGTTAGATTTCATAATATGTTATTTACTAATTTATTTATCATTTTTTACAAAGAACTCATGAAAAGTTTTACCACCATACTCATCCTTGGTTAACTCAATCATTTCCTTAATGGTATATTTCTCCTTACGTGGGTTTGGAAGACGATGTTCAATATAGTCCTTTGTGCCTGCTCTACAAGCTCCCGTAATCACTCGATAGCAAACAACTGCTTCATCGTAATTTAATTCACTATCGAGGGTCAAACTTTCATACTCTGATTTGTCTCGTTTGCTGATTTTGAAGATAAGGTCTTCCTTTGCATCTTCTAATGTCTCACCATGTGCCCAATGTCCGTTTCCATCAGTGACAACATAATAGATAGGCTCATTAACACCGGTACGTATATGATAAACATTTCCTTTTTTCTCAACAACATCATTCAATATACCATCTACATGAAGAAATTCGCGTCCCGATGGATGAATGATATGCACAATTTCATCTTTTAATTTATAACATTTGTCCCAATCTTTAACTTTTTCATATCGTTCATCTTTAAGTTCAAAGTCACAAAAAATTCTTGTTGCTAAACAGTCATCCGGTAAGCACTTAATAAGAGTTTTTTCAATCTCAAGGTTGCCATACACAACTAAGTTTTTTGGTAACTCACTTATTGGAGAATTATCAATTTTAAGCCCACCTAATGTTAAATTATCTCGAAGTTTCGTTATCCTTGTACCTGACATATACAAAGCACCAAATTCGCAATCTTCAGGAATTTCAGTAATTTTAGTTTCAGAAATATCTAATAGACCTTTCACTTTCAAGCCGTTTGGAAGGCGCTTCAATGAAGAGTTATAAGCAATGAGGTTTACTAATACCAAATTATCTTTAAGTTTACGTATGTCGGTGTGTGACATATTTAAACCAATACACTCACAATCATTAGGAATTTTAGTAATGTCGGACATTGAAACACATAAACCTTTAGTTTTCAACCCTTTTGGTAGTTTCTTACTCAAATAATTACAAAAAAGCCCCCCATCTACAACTAAATTATCTGGAAGATAATCACTAATTGTATATAAGTTTCCTTCATAATAAGGCTTACCATCTTTCACTTCAAGTTTTTTACCTGTTTTGGTTTCAAATACATCAATTTGATGTAACATCAATTCTTGTTCATTCATAATCATTATAAATTATCATTTTCAAAGAACTTACAGAAGTCATTACCACCGTACTCATCTTTGGTTAATTCAATTATCTCCTTAATGGTATATTTCTCCTTATGAGGTTCAGGCAAACGATGTTTAAGATAATCATTTGTACCAAATTTGCAAGCTCCCGTAATAACACGATAACAAGCAACTGCTTCATCGTAAGGTAATTCACTTTCGAGAGTTAAATCTTTGTATTCAGACTTATCACGAAAACTCATCTTATAACGAAGGTCTTGCTTTGCTTCCTCTAAAGTATCCCCATGTGCCCAATGATTGTTGCCATCTGTAACGACGTAACTGATAGCTTTATTAACACCATTACGAACATGATAAACATTGCTCTTCTTTTCAATCACTTCCGATAGGATTCCATCAACGTGCAAAAATTCTCGACCCGAAGGATGAGAGATGTGAACAATTTCATCTTTCAATTTATAATAACCGACGTAACCCTTCTCATATCGTTTATCATTTGGTTCAAAGTTGCAATAAACACTTGGTGCTAAACAATCATCTGACAAATGATTAATAATTGTATTTTCAATATAAAGTCCACCATACACAACTAAGTTTTTCGGAAGTTCTGTCAGTGAAGAATCCATTGCACTAAGACAATCTATTACCAAATTATCTCTAAGTTTCTTAATTTTTGTTTCTTTCATATGTAAACAGCCAAACTCACAATCATTGGGAATTTCAGTAATCTTTGCACCTGAAATATCTAAATCATCCTTAACTTTCAATCCTTTCGGTAATTCAGTTAATAAAGAATCAATTGCCCACAAAGAATCTAATGTTAAATTATCTCGAAGTTTGGTGATTTTAGTATATGAAATATCCAAAGAACCAAACTCACAATCATTGGGAATTTCAGTAATCTTTGTATCTGAAATATCTAATAATTCTTTCACCTTCAAACTTTTCGGTAGTGCGGTTAATGAAGACTTATACGCTTGAAGTTCATCTAACTCCAAATTATCTCTAAGCTTTGTGACTTTTGCATGTCTCAAATTTAACGACTTAAATTCACAATCATCAGGAATTTCTATAATATCTGTTTGTGAAATATCTAATAACCCATTTACCTTTAAACCATTTGGTAGTTTTGTGCTTTCCACATAACACATTAAATCACCATCGACTAACAAATTGTCCGGAAGTTCATCACTAACACAAAGTAACCATCCATTATAATAAGGTTTACCATCTTTTACCTTAAGTTCAATTTCTGTTTGTTTATCAAACATTCTGAGTTGTTCAACCATTAATTCATTTTCTTGCTTATTCATATGTTTTTAATCTTTTCATTATTATACTATGATTATAGCTAGAAACCAACACAACAGCTGTTTTCTTTTATATATTTTATTTTTCTTTAATTTATACCATTATGGCTTATGAATTACAGGAACAACACCATTATAAAAATTTTGAAAAAAAGATAAGAAATTTTTTGTTTATTTAAAATAAATTCTGTATAATAATGAAAAAACTAATTCAAAATGCAGAACAAAAAACCAATGTTACACATTGAACTAACAGACTACCTTAAAATCGCAACACAAATTAGTGAAAATAGCTCAACAATTGAATATGAAAAAGATGGTCTTTTTTTATATTTTGATTATACCTATACAATTGAAGGTTATAGAGAAAATGATTACTTTAATGGTACAGGTGGATTCGTTGAAACATCACGAAATCTTGAAATTTATAATGTTGGAGCTTATGATGAATATTCTAATGAAGTTGATTCTTTCTTATGTTCGTTTAAATAATCAATAAGGTATTGCACATCATCATGCACCACTTCACCAAGGAACGTATCATGGTTTGGAACATTTCCAAAATACAATAACTTAATACCATGTTTTTCACACAATGCCTTCTTACGTTTATCACGAGAAACAAGTTTATCAAATTCCTTGCAAGCCCACTCAACACCATTTCCTGCAAAATCAACAGGAAAGAAATGTTGTTCTCCTTGACATTCAACCCCTACATTGTAATCAGGTAAATAGAAATCCAAACTCTGTAGTCCCAACCAATTAAAATGTTTCTGATAATCATAAGTGATTTTCTTTTCATCTAAATAATTCATTACACTCCGTTCCAAATGACTTAAATTACATTTTGGACAACCCACACCATTGGTGTGATGATGGGGCACTTGTTCAAATTCACCATGCTCTTTACAAATAATACAAACTTTTGTTGCGCAATTCACATACTCTACCTTGGAATAATCGTATTTATCCCCATGAACTTTACGAGATTTTTCAATAAACTCTTCTTTAGTTGATGCTAATCTTTCACGAGTTTTATCTCCTTTACATTTAGAGCAGCCACAGCCACTTAAATGGCTACTTGGTGCTTGCCAAAACTCACCATGCCCATGCTTAGGGCAAATGATACAAACCTTAGTAAAAGCATCAACATATTTCACCTTGGAATAATCATATTTACCATTATGAACTTCATGTGCAGAAGCAATCCATTCTTCCGTTGTGGGAACATATACGCCACAACATTTAGGACAACCTTGACCTTGCAAGTGATTATTAGGTATTTGTTCAAACTCACCATGTTCAGGACAAATGATGCAAACCTTGGTCTTACTATTCACATACTCCACCTTAGAGTAGTCATACTTACCCCCATGTTTTTCTTTCGCTTCCTTAATAAATTCCTCTTTTGTCTTCTTCTTAGGCATACATTTTAATAAAAATTTATTATTTGCCGTTTATTCATTTCTTTTTTTAATCATTACGTTCTGTAATATAAACAACAAATAAAATGGTGATATGATGATATAACCATCACACCACCACAAATATGAAAAGCTAAAAATACACTATTAATTATCGTGATAAAAATACTTCCCCAAGATACGAGCGTTTAACTCGTTCACCATAACATTGAGGAGCAGGATTAATATAGCTCTCCAAGAAGGAAAATCTTGTTGGGCTACTTCCATCCTTCATTGTCTTTTGTGTGTTCTTATGTAAATCTGTAAAGTATTCTTGTGACAAATCATTAAAAGCAATGTCACCATCAAATCCAAAATCCAAAGAACCATCTTTCTTGATATATTCAGGATTACCATCAGGGGCTTTTACTAACACACTGTCTTGATTATATTTATTTGCCAACTCAACGGCAAATTGTTTTAAATCATTAAAATCACCAACAGTACCATCTTTATAGTGATTGTATATAATAAATGAACGCTCATATACGTTTTCTTCATGCTCAGTACCTTTATTCTCAATAAAGCCACCATAAACAGGAGTATAACTATAACCACTTGATTTAATTAAATCAATTAGTTCTTTTATACGCTCACGGTTAATTTGATTTAGCTTCTCTTTCTGATGCTTGTCGTTTACATCTAAACCAAAATCATCCCCGCCACGGCAAGGGCTTACAATTACATAACCTTCCTTACTATGCCTATCAATAAGAGAACGTGCGTTCACTTCATTGAGTGAAACTAAATCAGCTTTATTGGAAGTATTTTCACTATAACACTCATTTAAAAAATTACCAATCTTTGCTTTTCTTTTCTCATAGAGATCAACACTTTCACTAAGTATGCCCATATTAAAATTTTATTATATTATTATTTTTAATATAAATAAGTTATTTCCACAAAAATAAAGAACCTAAATACAACAACCACTTAAATTTAGTCCAACATTTTTTGAAGTTTAGATGGCCAAGTCAAAGGATTCATTGCCTTATAATCACGAATCCACTGATCCATTTCAGAAACTTTTTCTTCTTTTTCTTCAATTAATTTTCTTTCTTTAAGGGCTTTTCTTTCTTTACGACCAAAATATAGGTCGTAAACCATATCAGGATCCGCACCTCTGCTAATTGCAATTTTTAAGTATTCAGGTAATTCATCATTTGTAGATTGAGATTTATCTTCTTCCAAAGGATAGCCACAATTTACGCAAAACTTTGCCTTATCAGACACTTGATGATTACATTCGGGGCAATGAATTAATGCCATAATTCTTATTATTTTAATTATTAAACTTACATAGATATTATACTATCATTCAATTCAAAAACCAAATTATTTTTCAAATTTAATTCTTTTTTACTTCCATTAAAGTATTTTATTAAATAAAAAACTGAGACCATTTAAACTATAAGAACATCAGCCCCACTAATATATGAGGCTTATTTAGAATAAGTTATCTGTTTAATGTTCCACATAGGCACTTCAGAGCCACCAACAAGTACATCAATGTTTGCACCATCCTTCTTTTCAATTACGTCCCATTGTCGGAGTTGAATGAATTGCGAGGGTGAAAGATTCATTGTGTTCATATAGGCCTTATCAGCAATAGCACGAGCATTTTCCATCTCTACTCGTTTCTCTTGTGTTTGCTTGGCTTGAATTGCTGCAGCTGTTTTATTCATCTAACGCAATTGATCTGAATTGGGCATTACGCGGTCAGTTACCACTTGATTGATTGTAATAGGAAATTCACCTTGCTTATTATCAGAATTTGAAGTCCATGTAAAATACTTTACCTAACGGTTTTAAAGTATTTCCATTTTCAGAAAAATGATTCATAAGATTACAAATTGCTTCTGCTATGCGTTCTTTTGGTACATAAACTGTTCGTTCAAAAAATATATCATTCATATTCATCTATTTTAATAATTGGTTTTTACAACTTTACCTTTAATCAATTGATAATAAACGTTGGGTTTAATATTAATACCATCAACCTTAACCGTTTGTACATCAAGAATCTCATCGTTATTACCAATCTCAGAAAGGACTAACCAACAACCAAGTGCGCCCGCAGCTTTACCGTAACGGCCTGTAACAACGGCGATACTATCACTACCTTCTACGGCTGAAACAGATTCATCACCTGTATTTACTGCAACTGAACGTTTACCAACACTCTTAGCCACTGATAATTTTCCAGTGTTTGCAGAAATTGAAGATTTTCCATCAGTAACACTTTTGGAAAAATCACCCGTGTTAATTGCAGAAGAGAAAATTCCCTTTGTTGTAACTGTAGAAGCACTACCTGTACTTGTAGCAATAGAGTAAAAACCTTTTGCATTCACCTTTGATTCACAACTTGTTGTTACCGAAACAGAATGATTACCAATATTCTCAGCCTGAGAATTATATCCTGTAGCTGCTGATACTGAATATTGTCCAGTATTAATTGCACTTGATTTTCCGCCTGTAGTAGAAACAACTGAATGATCACCGTCACACAACGCAATTGAAGAAAAGCCTGTACTCATAGATAAAGAATATTCTCCATTATTAGTAACAACAGACCAATTACCTGTGTTTGTGGCAACAGAAGAGTTTCCACCATTACGTGAAATAGACCAATTACCTGTGTTTGCTGAAATTGAATAGTTAGCGAGATGTAAAACAATTGATTCATCACCAACATTTGCACTCACTGAGCGATAACCCGTGCCTGACACAACACTTTTATTGTCAAGACAAGTTTTGACATCATAATCTAAATTAGAGAACTTAACAGCCTCAAAATTTACATTTTTATTGATATAGTGTGTGGCAATATTAACCAATTCACGTAAACTAATTTCACGTTTAATGAAAATGTTTTTACTTACAACACCACCATTATCTTCCTTTACTACGTCTCCACTATGCTCAACTTCACAAAATTTACAATTTGCAGGGTCATAAAATTCCAAAACTTTAAGCGGATTCAGTTCAGAACGAAAACCACTTTCATAATACTCATCATTATCAAAGTCAAATGCTTTATCAAAAGCATACTGACGGCCCATAATTTTCAAGTCTTTATCAAAACCGTTATATGCAATAATTGATTCCATAAATTATTATTTATTAATTAAAAAACAAACACAAACAATTTAAACAATACAACCAAGGTTAGAATTAAAAGAGAAGATACAACAAGCCCACCGGAATAATATTCGCCCAAATTATCACAAGTGCCCTCCTCTTCATCTACACTATCATCATTATCTTCATCAAAATCAATGCAATCTTTAAAGTTTAATTTAACCAAAATAGGCAAAATTAAAATTGCAATGATTGAAGCAAAAGTTAAATGAGCATTAAGAAAAAATGAAATTACAATTGATACAATTGAAATAATAACGTTACTCTTCATAAGAATGATTTTATTTACTATTTGTTTTAAAATATTCTTTAACCTTGATAACACCAATAACAACAACCGTCAACCAAGAACCTGTTGCAAAAAATGACATCATTGCCGTATCAGCATTTTCAATATCACGTGTCTCATGTTCAATGAAAAGAAACGCAACCAAGCAACCAATAATGTAGATGAAAAATATAATGTTATCCATAATAATACTAATTTTTTATTTTAAACAAACTGAATGCCAATCGTTTTACCATCATCATTCTTAATAAAATCTATTGGGCCACACGGACAGTATTCACGGAAAACTAAAATATGAATATTATCAGCAGTAATAATTTCTTTACCATCAATAAAACGCTTATCACCAACAACCCTAAAGATCAATTTATCCTGATGGGCATGGAAGTCAAAATCCCATGTTGTATCATAAGCCTCCATTTCAACGTCCTCTTCATCAACAGTGTACTGATAATCAACACCGTCGTACTTAAAAGTAATTTTAATCTTCATAATCTAATTTTATTTATGAATATTGAATTTCAATCGTTTTTCCATCATCATTATTAATGGTATCAATCGGTTCAAGCGCACCATATTTATTGTAAACTAAAATTTTCATGTTATCGCCACTGATAATTTCTTTACCATCAACGAAACGCTTATCAGCAATAATCTTAAATACCAGGCCATAATTCTCTAATGGATTAAACCACCCATCGTTGTGAAATACAACAACACTCCATGTCTTATCATCTTGATCAATTGTATCTTTTTTTTCATCAAGCGTATAGTGATAATTAAACCCATTGTAGTTAAAAGCAATTTGAATCTTCATATTATATATTATTTTTATGTTACTTGTTACATCTATATTATACTAACGCACTAAGTCAAATCAAAATGACTTGGGGTTAATAACAGTTAAATAAACACATAAAAAAATCTCACCATTCTTTCGAATGATGGGTTGATAACAGGTTATCCTTTTAACTAAGACTAAGCAACTTGGTAAGGTATGCTCGTCGTTCATCTTCCCCATAAAGGTGATTGAACTTCTTCATCTGAGCTTCCGTCAACTCAATATTCTGCTTAAACCACTTGGAGAGAGACGTGAGAATATGTTGATTATTCTCATCCTTATAAGCTCGATAACGAAGCACACTGCAAGTTACCGTATTACCGTTAATGTCACGGATTTTCATCACTGAATACTGATAGTTTTTTTCCATCTTAATTTATTTAATTTTAAAAAGTTAATAAATATTTAATTTAATTCATTTGAACGCTTGTCAATAATTTGAGTGGCCTTAAAATAGCACTTGTTAAACCACATCTTAACCTTGTCCCCTCTATCAACCAAACTAAGATCTTTATATCTTGAGTTACCAAAATCAATGCGTATATTAATAAGGTTCTTAGATTTTAGCATATCAATGGTTTCATCATCAAGAACATAAAACAATCTTGTCACATCGGTATAACGTTTGTAAAGAGAATTGTAATAACTATCAAATGTAACTTCATCTTGATGTAACTTACTAATGCTACCATCATCAAAACATAGAACAATAACGTTATCATCAAAATCAACTTTCTCACCATAAGCCTCGATAACAAAAACATGCTTTGTCTGAATCGTATAATAACAAAGATTATAACATGAGTTAATGGACTTATTATCCAAACGTACATAACCAATTTGCTCATAAGGAATGGCATAACCCTGAGCATTCATACCAATACTAAAAGTGAAGAACATCACCAAAGCAAGAATAAAACTTTTCATCTTTTCCATTTCAAATCTTTATTTTAATCGTTAAACTTGTTTCGCTTACATTATCATTATACCAACATAGCGACTCAAAACCAAACTACAATAATAACATTTAAGGCTTATTAGGAAAGTTATAAACCAAAGCCTCAACCATTGAACGACGATTCTCAATACGACCACCATTATGGTAAAAATGTTCAAAGGTCTTCACATTAAACTTTTCCCAAAAACGATCAATCATCTCATTATGCCTAAATTCATTGTGATCCCAAGTAGATAAAATGAAATAAGCATCAGTCTCTTGAAGAGCGTTGAAAAGACGTTCCTCATCTTCATACGACCAACCGTTATAATAATCAGCATAGCGACCAAAATAAGGAGGATCACAATAAATTATATCACCACGCTTCGCACACTTAATTGTCTCAATAAAATCCTGATGATGAAAACTCCAAGAACCTGAGCTAATAATATTTTCAACTCCCATCACTTGATTGCAAATCTTAGTAATGTAAGAACGAGAAAATCTATTGGGTTTCTTGCAGAACGGAACATTCCATTTTATTATACTTAAAATTAATCACAAAAACAAATATTATTTATTAATTTTTCTTAAATTTTTAATAAACTGTTAATAACCCTCATACTCCAAATATGAACGAACGTTCTTTGAAGTAATCTCACCACGCAATATTCCATTATAGAAATTTATAATGTGAGGATTACTGTCACCAACGATATACTTGCCACCAACAGGAACATTAAAGCCAACAACACCCGTACCAAAAAATGGCTCAATCCAATTTACAGAAGCTAAATCCAATCCCGTAGAATTAACCAAATCAAGAATACAAGGAACCAATTTACTCTTAATACCTTGAGATTTAATAGGAGGGATAACCATACATTTAATATTTAATTTATATATAAAAGAAATACTTCCAATTAACCAACCATATAATAACACACACACACAAACAATGGAGGTAAATTGATAAGATACTTACATCCATATTATACCAACATAAGGACTAAGAACCAAATATAAAATGAAAATAACTTCATGGAACAAATGAAAATTAGAAAACATAATAAGTAAGCAGAAGGAAATGAAATGTTTCGCACC
>ERZ773013.1888-NODE-1888-length-11946-cov-3.627702_pt1 | contig 11946 bp, 18 predicted proteins | sample MGYA00511670_ERZ773013 | MGnify/ENA primary metagenome ERZ773013 (study PRJEB29015, sample SAMEA2738120) | human oral metagenome | biome: human oral; feature: human-associated habitat; material: saliva | place: China | collected 2257 ...
CGTCGCCGGCGTCCAGCCCCAGTCCGAGACCGTGTGGCGTCAGGCTGACAAGTACAACGTGCCCCGCATCGCCTTCATCAACAAGTTCGACCGCGTTGGCGCCGACTTCTTCCACGCCATCGACACCATGAAGGAGCGCCTCTCCGCCCCCGCCGTGGCCGCCCAGATCCCCATGGGCTCCGAGTCCAACTTCTGGGGTCTCGTCGACTTGGTCACCATGACCGCGTGGGACTTCAAGGAAGACGCCAAGGGCATGATTTACCCCGAGCCCATGGACTCCATCCCCGAGGAGTTCGCCGACCTTGCTCAGGAGAAGCGCGAGGAGCTGCTCGACGCGGCTGCCAACTTCTCTGACGAGCTGATGGAGGCCGTCCTCGAGGAGAAGGAGATCCCTGTCGACCTCCTCAAGACAGCCATCCGCAAGGGCGTCATTGCCAACGAGCTCAACCCCGTCTTCGTGGGTTCCGCTTATAAGAACAAGGGCATCCAGGAGCTGCTCGACGCCGTCGTGGACTACCTGCCCAGCCCGCTTGACGTTCCCGAGATTGATGGCAAGAACCCCAAGGGTGAGCCCGAGGTCCGTCACGCGGATCCCAAGGAGCCCTTCGCTGCTCTCGCCTTCAAGATCATGACCGACCCGTACGTGGGCAAGCTCACCTACATCCGCGTGTACTCTGGTCAGGCCGAGGCTGGCTCCTACGTCTATAACTCTGTCAAGGACTCCAAGGAGCGCCTGGGACGCATCCTCGAGATGAACGCCAACGACCGCGTTGACCGCGAGGAGTGCTCCGCCGGTGACATCGTCGCCTGCGTTGGCCTCAAGAACACCCAGACCGGCGACACGCTCTGCGACGAGCACAAGCCCATCGTCCTCGAGTCCATCAAGTTCGCCGACCCCGTCATCGACGTTGCCGTTGAGCCCAAGACCAAGGCCGAGCAAGAGAAGATGTCCGTCGGTCTCGCCAAACTGGCCGAGGAGGACCCGACCTTCCGCGTCCACACCGACCAGGAGACCGGCCAGACCATCATCGCCGGCATGGGCGAGCTTCACCTCGAGATCATCGTCGACCGCCTGCGCCGCGAGTTCAAGGTCGACTGCAACGTGGGTAAGCCTCAGGTCGCTTACCGCGAGACCGCCGGCCACGCCGTCCAGCACGCTGAGGGCAAGTTCGTCCGCCAGTCCGGTGGCCGCGGACAGTATGGTCACGCGATCATCGACATGGAGCCCAACGAGGAGGGCAAGGGCTACGAGTTCATCAACGCCATCGTCGGCGGCGTCGTGCCCAAGGAGTACATCCCCTCGATCGACAAGGGCATCCAGGAGGCCCTGGAGAGCGGCGTAATCGCCGGCTACCCCGTTGTCGACATCAAGGTGACCCTCGTCGACGGCTCCTACCACGAGGTCGACTCCTCCGAGGCCGCCTTCAAGATTGCCGGTTCCATGGCAATCAAGGACGCCCTCAAGAAGTCCGATCCTGTTCTTCTCGAGCCCATCGAGGAGGTCGAGGTTGAGACCCCCGAGCAGTACATGGGTGATGTCATGGGCAACCTGTCCTCTCGCCGCGGCAAGATCGAGGGCATGGAGGACCGCAAGGACACCAAGGTCATTCGCGCCAAGGTGCCACTGGGCGAGATGTTTGGCTACGCTACCGACCTTCGTTCCCAGACGCAGGGTCGCGCAAGCTACACCATGCAGTTCAGCGCTTACGAGCCCGTCCCGAAGGCCGTCCGCGACGAGATTGTCGCCAAGGCCGGCGGCACCGCTTCCTAGTTAACGACCACGAGCGATAGCTCATTTACGGAGGTTTACAGTGTCAAGCCAGAAGATCAGGATTCGCCTCAAGGGCTACGATCACGAGGTCGTCGACCAGTCCGCTAAGCTCATCGTGGACACCGCCCAGAAGACCGGCGCCCGCGTTTCCGGCCCCATCCCCCTGCCAACCGAGCGCAACCTTTACACGGTCATCCGCTCGCCGCACAAGGACAAGGACTCCCGCGAGCAGTTCGAGATGCTCACGCACAAGCGTCTCATCGACATCCTCGACCCCAGCAGCTCCACCGTCGACTCGCTCATGCGCCTCGACCTTCCTGCGGGCGTGGATATCGAGATTAAGCTCTAGTTCGGCGTCTTATCACGCGCAAGGGGCCCGTCTCCACATGGAGGCGGGCCCCTTCGCGTCTGTGGGATTGAGCTGCCCGGTATTTCGATTCCATGGTCGAGCGGCAGGCTAGGCGCTCATACGGGTAGTATCTTGAATGTTGCTAATTTGTCCGGTAGGGGGTTGCATGTTCTGTCCTCAGTGTGGAAAGAAGCTAGCGGGCACGGAGAAGTTCTGTCCCAACTGCGGGTTCAACCTTGCCGTACCCCCTGCAAGCATTAGATGGGACTCTCAGGTCGTCGCTTCACAGCCTCGGTGCATAGAGAGCGCTGACAGTGCGTATCAGCCTGTCACTGGTGTGGCGCCCTCCGAGCTCGTGACCCTTGCCGCCGCACTGCTCGTGGGGATTGCCGCGTTCTTGCCCTTCCTCGTGGTCTCCGGCGCCAGCTATGATTATTCGGTTGCTCTCACGGATGCTCCAGATGGAGCAGTACTTGTGCTGCTCGCCATTGCGACGGCAATCCTTCCCATGGTGCATCGCCGTGCGGCTTCACTTGTTCTTTCGTCTATCATGTCTGCCTTCTCGCTCTTCGAGGTCTGCTCCGTAGCTCTCATGATGCTCACCTCTACGCACGCTACGTATTACGTTACGTTTGGTGCGGGGTTCTGCCTGCTTGCACTGGGGATTGTCATGGGCGTTGTCTCGGTGATCCTTCTTGCTCGCGATATTGTCCGCAGCAAGCGGCGGCGACAGCATGTCATGGGATCGTTTATCCCTGCAAACGGGAGCGTTCCACCTCGGCAATAGCTTGAATCGCGCATACTGCGCCCTGTTTTGGCCCATGGATACGCCCGACAGCGCGGAATGTGAATCCCCAGCTCCCAGGGGTCAAAAAAATCTGCGAAGACATTGTGAACGCCCGATCCTGCGTGTAAACTGGACAGGCTGCGCTAAAGGGGAGAGGTGTGTCACGCCCCCATGCGCCGCTTCTACAGGACGTGGTCCGCTGGGGAGGGCAGAGGAGCTGCCCATTGGTCCCATGACCACCGAGGGTAAGGAATGAGCATGGTCAGCACGATCCTTGGCCGCAAGCTCGGAATGACGCAGGTGTGGGATGAGGACGACAACGTCGTCCCCGTCACCGTCATCCAGGCTGGCCCCTGCACCGTCTCGCAGGTGAAGACGAAGGCGACCGACGGCTACGACGCCGTCCAGATCGGCTTCGGAGACATCAAGTCCAAGCACGTCAACAAGCCCATGGCCGGCCACTTTGCCGCCCACGGCGTCGAGCCCATGCGCTACCTGCGCGAGGTCCGCGTCGAGAACGGCGAGGAGCACCACACCGGCGACGTTGTGACCGTCGCCGACTTCGCGGACGTCAAGTCCGTCGACGTCATCGGCACCTCCAAGGGCAAGGGCTTCCAGGGCACCGTCAAGCGCTGGAACTTCTCCCGTGGCCCTATGACCCACGGCTGCCGCAACCAGCGCAAGCCTGGCTCCATTGGCCAGTGCGCCTATCCCGCTCGCGTCCGCAAGGGCCTGCACATGTACGGCCACATGGGCGACGAGCGCGTCACCGTCAAGAACCTCAAGCTCGTCCGCGTCGATGCCGAGCAGAACCTCATGCTCATCAAGGGCGCCGTCCCCGGCGGCAAGAACGCCCTGGTCCAGGTCCGCATGGCCTAAGGGCCCACGCGAGTAGGCATACACTTAGGCTAACAAGGAGGACTCATGTCCAAGTACGACATCAAGAACGTCGAGGGGAAGGCGGCCGGCCAGGCCGATCTCTCCGACGACGTCTTCGGCATCGAGCCGAACATCCCGGTCATCCATCAGGTTGTGGTCTGTCAGGACGCCTGCCTGCGTCAGGGCACCCACTCCACCAAGAACCGTCACGAGGTCTCCGGCGGCGGCCGCAAGCCTTGGCGCCAGAAGGGCACCGGTCGTGCCCGCCAGGGCTCCATCCGTGCCGCCCAGTGGACCGGCGGGGGCGTTGTCTTTGGACCCACCCCGCGCGATCACTCCAAGCGCATCAACAAGAAGATGGTCAAGCTCGCTATGAGGTCCGTGCTCTCCGGCAAGGTCGCCGATTCCGAGCTCGTCCTCGTTGACGCCCTCTCCTTCGAGAAGCCCTCGACCAAGCAGGCCAAGGCAGTTCTCGACGCCCTGGGCGTCTCGGACAAGCGCGTAACCGTGGTCATCCCCGATGACGACGTCAACAGCTACCTCTCCTTCCGCAACCTGGAGAAGGTCAACTGCATCGCCGTCTCCGAGGCCAACACCAGGAACCTCATCGACAACGGTGCCCTCGTCATGACCACCGCCATCGCGAAGCAGCTCGAGGAGGTGCTTGCATAATGCAGTCCGCTTACGACGTCATCATCCGCCCCGTGGTCTCCGAGCGTTCTTACGACCTCATGGAGCAGGGCAAGTACACCTTCGAGGTTGCCAAGAAAGCTCCCAAGGAGGAGATCGCCGAGGCCGTTGAGAGGCTCTTCAACGTCCACGTGGTCAAGGTCAACACCATCAACGTGCGCGGCAAGGCCAAGCGCGTCCGCTACCAGGTTGGTATGACCCGCAGCTGGAAGAAGGCCATCGTGACGCTCGCCCCCGGTGAGCAGATCGAGATCTTCGCTACCCAGCAGCAGGCCGACGCCGAGTAGCAATCCTGCCCGGCCCCTTCGGGGGTTCGGGCTCTCATGCCGCGCATGATGGATACGCGCGGTACCGTGGTAATCCGGTGTCACCCCGCCAATCCCTGAGCAGGGTGGCCAACGGAAACAGAAGGGAAAGAAGTAATGGCAGTTAAGCACCTCAAGCCTACGAGCGCTGGTAGGCGCTTCCAGACGGTCTCGGACTTCTCCGAGATTACCGCCTCTAAGCCCGAGAAGTCGCTCACTGAGCCGCTGCGCAAGAAGGGTGGCCGCAATAACAACGGCCGCATTACCGTCCGTCACCAGGGCGGCGGCAACAAGCGCATGTATCGTCGCATCGACTTCAAGCGTCTGAAGGACGACGTGCCGGCCAAGGTCGCAACCATCGAGTACGACCCCAACCGCTCCGCTCGCATCGCGCTTCTCCACTACGTCGATGGCGCCAAGGCCTACATCCTCGCTCCCGAGGGCCTCAAGGTTGGCGACACCGTCATCTCCGGCAAGACCGGCGTGGACATCAAGCCCGGCAACTGCATGCCGCTCTCCGAGATCCCCGTTGGTACGCTCGTCCACAACGTGGAGTTCCAGCCCGGCAAGGGCGCGGCCATGGCCCGCTCCGCCGGCACCTCGGTCCAGCTCATGGGCAAGGACAACGGCTACGCAATCCTGCGCCTCCCGTCCTCCGAGCTTCGCCGCGTGCTCCTCACCTGCCGTGCCACCATTGGCGAGGTTGGTAACGCCGAGCACTCCAACATCGTCATCGGCAAGGCCGGTCGTCACCGTTGGGCAGGCGTCCGTCCCACCGTCCGTGGTACGGTCATGAACCCTGTCGACCACCCGCACGGCGGCGGCGAGGGCAAGAACCACACCTCCGGTCGTCCTTCCGTGACGCCCTGGGGTAAGCCCACCAAGGGTTACAAGACGCGCGACCCCAAGAAGGCCTCCAACAGGCTCATCATCCGTCGTCGCAAGTCCAAGTAGCAGTACACGAGTAGTAGGAGAAAGAAAGCATGAGCAGAAGTCTCAAGAAGGGTCCGTTCGTGGAGACTCGCCTCCTCGCGCGTGTCGCCGCTATGAACGAGGCTGGCAAGAAGGACGTCATCAAGACCTGGTCCCGCTCCTCCACCATCTACCCGGAGATGGTCGGCCACACGATCGCGGTTCACGATGGTCGCAAGCACGTTCCCGTGTACATCACCGAGTCCATGGTCGGTCACAAGCTGGGCGAGTTCGCTCCCACCCGCACCTTCCGTGGCCACAAGGCTAACTAGGGGGGGTAAGCTCGAATGGCTAACACCGATTCCAACGAGGTCAGGGCAGTCGCACGTTATGTGCGCATCGCCCCGCGCAAGGCTCGCGCCGTCGTGGACCTCATCCGCAACAAGCCCGTCGACAAGGCCCTCGAGATCCTGCAGTTCACCAAGCGTGCTGCTGCCCACGACGTCTCGAAGGTCCTTCGTTCCGCCATCGCTAACGCCGAGAACAACAACGGCCTGCGCGGCGACGACCTGTATGTGAAGTACTGCTACGTCGACGAGGGCCCCACGCTTAAGCGCATCCGTCCTCGCGCTAAGGGTTCTGCGTCGCGCATCAACAAGCGCACGAGCCACATCACCGTCATCGTTGCTCCTCGAAAGGAGGCGTAGGGAAAGCATGGGTCAGAAGGTTCAGCCTACCGGTTTCCGTCTCGGCATCACCGAGGACTGGCGTTCCCGTTGGTACGCCGATAAGAACTATGCCGAGAAGCTCGGCAACGATCTCGAGATCCGCAAGTTCCTCGAGAAGCGCCTCGAGAAGGCAGCCCTTTCCCGCGTCGACATCGAGCGCGCTGGCGACAAGGTGAAGGTCACCCTCTACACCGCCCGTCCGGGCATCGTGATTGGCAAGAAGGGCGCCGAGATCGACGTCCTGCGCTCCGACCTCGAGAAGGTCGCCAAGGTCGGCAAGGGCCAGGTCGCCGTTGACGTCATCGAGGTCAAGCGCCCCGAACTCGACGCCAACCTCGTCGCCCAGTCCATCGCCGAGCAGCTCGAGCAGCGCGTTGCCTTCCGTCGCGCCATGCGCAAGGCGGTCCAGTCCGCCCGCAAGGCCGGTGCCAAGGGCATCCGCATTCAGTGCTCCGGCCGCCTGAACGGCGCCGAGATGGGCCGTCGTGAGTGGTACCGCGAGGGTCGCGTGCCTCTGCACACCCTGCGCGCCGTCATCGACTACGGCACCGCAACCGCCCGCACCACCATGGGAGCCTGCGGCATCAAGGTTTGGATCTATCAGGGCGAGAAGCTGCCTGGCCAGCCCAAGCCCACGCCGGCTCTCGAGGGCTCTTCTCGTCCCCGTCGTGCCCGCAATGAGAGGAGGAGGAGCCGTTAATGCTCGCACCTAAGCGCGTTCTTCACCGCAAGGTCCAGCGCGGTTCCATGAAGGGCCACGCCAAGGGCAACACCAAGCTCTACTTTGGCGATTACGGCCTGAGGGCCGAGGAGGCTCACTGGATCACCAACCGCCAGATCGAGGCCGCCCGTGTCGCCATCACCCGTGAGATGAAGCGTGGCGGCAAGATCTGGATCACCATCTTCCCCGACAAGCCCATCACCAAGAAGCCGGCTGAGACCCGCATGGGTTCCGGTAAGGGCAACCCCGAGGAGTGGGTGGCCGTCGTGAAGCCTGGCCGCATCATGTTCGAGATTGCTGGCGTCGATGAGGCCACCGCCAAGGAGGCCCTGCGTCTCGCTCAGCACAAGCTGCCCATCAAGACCAAGATCGTCACCCGCGCCGATCAGGACGGGGAGGAATAGTCACCATGAAGTACAAGGACATCCAGGCCCTCTCGGACGAGGAGCTTGCCAAGAAGCTTGATGACAGCAGGGCCGAGCTCTTCAACCTCCGTTTTCAGATGGCCACCAGCCAGCTGGACAACACCGCTCGCGTTAAGCTCGTGAAGCGCGACATCGCTCGCGTCCAGACCGAGATTCGCGCCCGTCAGATCGCTGCGGAGAAGTCCGCCGCACAGAAGTAGCAGGAGAGAGATAAGACATGGCAGAGACCGAAAGCAGGAACGCGCGTAAGGTTCGCACCGGAACCGTCGTCTCGCTCTCCGGCGACAAGACCGTGACGGTGAAGATCAGCTACCGCAAGCACCACCCCAAGTACGGCAAGATGATGACCATCTCCAAGAAGCTCCACTGCCACGATGGGAACAACGAGTGTGGCCTGGGCGACACGGTGAAGGTCATGGAGACCCGCCCGCTGTCCAAGACCAAGCGTTGGCGCGTCGTCGAGATTGTCGAGAAGGCCAAGTAAGTAGCGAACACCCAGGATTCCCCATGTGCGCCGCTCGCGTGGACGCACCTCTGGTGGGATATAGGTTCGGAGGAACATCACATGATTCAGATGGAGACCATGCTCAACGTCGCTGACAACAGCGGCGCAAGGCTCGTCAAGTGCGTCAAGGTCCTCGGTGGCTCCAAGCGCCGCTACGCTGGCCTCGGTGACGTCATCATCGGCGCGGTCCAGGAGGCAACCCCTGGCTCCGGCGTCAAGAAGGGCGACATCGTGCGCTGCGTCATCGTGCGCACCAAGAAGGAGGCCCGCCGCAAGGACGGCAGCTACATCCGCTTCGACCAGAACGCGTGCGTCCTGGTCGACAAGGAGGGTGAGCCCAAGGGCACGCGTATCTTCGGGCCCGTCGCCCGCGAGCTGCGCGATCGCAAGTACATGAAGATCGTCTCGCTCGCACCCGAGACGCTGTAAGGAGGCCTGGACACATGCCTAAGATGAACGTGAGGAAGGGCGACAAGGTCGAGGTCATCACCGGCAAGGACAAGGGCAAGCAGGGCGAGGTTCTGCGTGCCATGCCGAAGGATTCCAAGGTCATTGTCGATGGCGCTGCCATTGTGAAGCGCCACACCAAGCCTAACGCCATGAACCAGCAGGGCGGCATCATCGAGAAGCCCGCTCCCATCCACGTCTCCAACGTCATGCTCGTTTGCCCCGTCTGCGGCAAGCGCACGCGCGTTGGCCACGACGTCGATGACAATGGCCGCAGGGTTCGCGTCTGCAAGAAGTGCGGCGCGAAGTTCTAAACCATTGCGCTAGGACATGCTTTAATCTCGAACCCGGCAGTCGCGGTTGCGGCGGTCGGGTTTCGTTTGTATTCGTCCGCAAGCGAGGGATTGGGGAGACCTCATGCCATCTGTAGCGAACGTGCTGGTAAAGATTCCTGTAACAGAGGAACAGGCAGCTGCCATGATGGCAGCAATGCCATCGGCGACGTTTGACTTTGCAGCCCCAGTTGGAGACACGAGCCGTCTTCCCAGGACTCCAAAGCTCGATATCTCCCGAGAGCGGGTGTCCCAGGCGGACGTTATTCTCGGCAACGTGGCGCCGGCACTTATTGAGGCATCGCCACGCCTTCAGTGGATTCAGCTTGGCTCGGCTGGGTACGAGGCCTACCTCGCACCTGGCGTGCTGGACCCCTCGACAATTTTGACAAACGGCTCGGGGGCCTATGGCCCCGCAGTGGCCGAGCACTCGTTTGCTCTGTTGCTCTCGCTCATGAAGCGCCTTCCCGCCTACCGTGATGACCAGCGTGCGCACGTCTGGACGGACGAAGGCATGGTCTCTAGCCTCCATGGCGCGCAGGTACTCGTATTGGGGGCAGGGGACATTGGCCTGTGCTTTGCTCGTCTCTGCACAGCGGTTGGAGCTACCTGCGTGGGCGTGAGAAGGCATGTGCCGAGCAGCTCATCTCCAGAGTATGCCTTGGCCTTCGAGCGAGTAGTGACTATGGACAATTTTGCGCAGGAGCTGCCTAAGGCAGATGTCGTCGCCAGCTTCCTACCCAGCTCGACTGAGACGCGGGGCCTTGTGGATGCTGGGTTTCTCGGCAGCATGAAGACCGGTGCGTACCTGGTAAATGCCGGACGCGGTGACCTCATAGACCAAGCCGCTCTGCGAGCTGCCCTAGAGGAGGGCAGGATTGCCGGCGCAGCGCTGGACGTCACGATGCCAGAACCGCTTCCGCAAGAGGACCCCCTGTGGGATGCACCCAACCTCATCATAACGCCCCACGTAGCTGGCTTCTGGCACCTCCACTCGACACTTGGGCGTGTGGTTGCCCTTGCGACGGAAAACCTTGGTCGCTTTGCTAGGGGAGAGGGACTCAGGAACCTCGTGCGCGGCTAGGCGCTTAGCTTGTGTACTACTATGGGTACACCCCAAAGGGGATCCGTGCCCCACCTCTTCACGGGGTGCGCAGACATCGGGCGTCATGCGCCCGACCAACTGAAGGGAGCACCATGTACGGATACGGATACGGCTACAACACCCCAAGCTTTGGCATTGGCGCATCGGCAGGCATCTTCGTCACCCTACTCGTCATCGCATTCATCGCAGCGATCGTTTTGGCCGTCGCGGGGTACCGCAAGTACGTAAACGATGGAGATCAGCAGCGCTTCAGCCTCAAGGACAGCAGCACTTGGGGTCCGTTCTTCCGCTTTGACAAGCTCGTCATCGACAAGATCTTGAAGGCGCTCTACCTCTTCTGCGCCATCTTCACTGCCTTCTTCTTCCTGGCGATTGTACTTGCGAGCCTGGCGAACGGAATCGTCGCGTTTCTCGTCTCGCTCATCATGTGCGCGATTCTCTGCCTCATCATCGAGCTCATTGAGCGCGTTACGTTTGAGTCTGTAATGCTGAGCGTCATCATCACCCGCAATACCACAGACATCAAGGGCATGCTGAGCAGGTGCCCTGCCTCCCAGCTGCCGCCCTCTGGCCCTGCTCCCGTGCCTCCCACACAGCCCGTCGCGCCCGCAGCGCCAGTTGCCGAGGCGTCCGCCTCTGAGGTATCTGCTCTCGAGCCGGCCCATTCGGAGCCTACGTCTGTACCTGAGCCGCCTGCAGAGAGCAAGCCTGCACCCAGCACTCCGTCCTTCTGCCCGGAGTGTGGCACGGCCATCCAACCGGGTTCCCACTTCTGCCCCGAGTGCGGAAAGAAGCTCGACTAGGTGCGGCTGCGCGCAACATTCGCAAAGAGAGGCTCCCTCGTGTTAATACTGAGGAGAATCTCCAGGCCGCAGTAGCTACCAACATGAGGGCTGGCACAAAAAAGCCGGAAACACTATTATTTGACCTTGCGTCGCTAGGCAGGGATTATGCTGTCTTGTGGTGTAGGACATGGCTCCTGGGATTGCCAGCCCAGGGGGTGCGAGAAAGAAACCCCGCACGTAAACCACCAAGATCTAAGGAGAGAACATGGCAGAAGAGAAGTACGTGCCCCGTCTCAAGCAGAAGTACTACGACGAGGTCCGCGACGAGCTGCAGAAGCAGTTCAACTACGGCAACGTCATGCAGATTCCACGCTTCGAGAAGATTGTCGTGAACATGGGCGTTGGCGAGGCCGCGACCAATTCGAAGGCTATCGATGGCGCCATCGCCGATTTGCGCGCCATCACCGGCCAGCAGCCGCTCGTCACGCATGCCCGCAAGTCCATCGCAACCTTCCACCTGCGCGCCGGCCAGGCCATTGGCGCCAAGGTCACCCTGCGCGGCGACCGCATGTGGGAGTTCCTCGACCGCCTCATCGCCGTTGCCATCCCGCGCATCCGCGACTTCCGCGGCCTCTCTCCCAAGAGCTTCGACGGCCGTGGCAACTATTCCATGGGCGTCACCGAGCAGCTGATCTTCCCCGAGATTGACTTCGACAAGATCGACCGCACGCGCGGCATGGACATCACCATCGTGACCACCGCTCCCACCGACGAGGAGGGCAAGGCGCTTCTCGACGCCTTCCACTTCCCGTTCAAGGCGGAGTAGGCCAAATATCGCAATGACCTCGCCCGGGATAGTCCCGGGCGGTCAAGATGCACTATGAAGGAGGATTTGTGGCTAAGACATCGATGATCGTCAAGGCGAACCGCGAGCCGAAGTTCTCGACGCGCAAGCAGAGCCGCTGCCAGCGTTGTGGGCGTCCCCACTCCGTCTATCGCAAGTTCGGGCTCTGCCGCGTGTGCTTCCGCGAGCTGGCGAGCAAGGGCGAGCTTCCTGGCGTCCGCAAGGCAAGCTGGTAGGGCGCAGAGCTCTGGCGTCCAGGCGCCCATGCCATGGGTTTGGGCGAACCGGGCACGCAGTTTCATCATGACGAAGGAGAAGGATCAATGAAGATTACCGATCCCATTTCAGACATGCTGACGCG